>ENA-OQIO01001314-OQIO01001314.1-human-gut-metagenome-genome-assembly--contig:-NODE-1314-length-12307-cov-2.149425_pt1 | contig 12307 bp, 16 predicted proteins | sample MGYA00242573_ERZ504737 | MGnify/ENA primary metagenome ERZ504737 (study PRJEB26092, sample SAMD00036203) | human gut metagenome | host: Homo sapiens | study: EMG produced TPA metagenomics assembly of... | reverse complement strand
CACAGGCCCGACACGCGCGAGAGAGCACGAACAGCGGCAAATCAGCAAAATATGCCCCGCGGCGAACACCTCGTAGGCAAAGCCGCGTAGGCGAGCAGGTACACGCCGCCGTAAATGACCGCGAACGCGCCGCAGTTGGCATCCTTCATGATCGCGAGCTTTTTCTCGCACGTCTGGTGCGACGAGAGTGCGTCCACCGTGTCGAGATAACCGTCCATGTGGATGCCGCCTGTCACTAAAATCGGCAGGCACGCCGCGATTGCCGCGAACAGCACGCCGCTCATGCCCGTCGCCTGCGCAAGTACAGCCCACAGCCAGAGCGCCGCGCCGCAGAGAATACCCACCGCGGGGAAAAAGCAGATCGCGTAGCGCATATTTTTTTCGTTCCAATCAAGCTGCGGAACGGGCACCGCGCTGTACGTCGACAGCGCGATCAAAAGCGATTCAAATAATCTCATCGAGGTCTCCCTTTTCGGCAAACGGCGCGCGTCTTTCATTGCGACCGCCGCCGCGGCTCGGTCGTACAGTCTTTGATTCAGCCGTTCAGCGCGCGGATGTAAGCCGCCGTCTCGCCGTCGTAGCCGTCGGCGCGCAGGCTGTGATCGTCACCGCGACGAGCAGACGACAGCGCGAGCACAGCGCTTCGATGTCCGCGTACACGCTTGCTTCATCCCCGCCGCGCTCGAACATCGCGTTTGCCAGCAGATTCGACACATCCTCAAGCAGCACGACGCTGTCCCTTTCGACCGCCGCCGCGCCGACCTGATATGGGCATTCGAGCGTCGTAAATTGCAGGTCCTTTCGCTGCTCGCGGTGCTTTTCGATGCGCTGCAAATTTTCCTCCGAGCAGGGGCGCATCGTGGCGATGTAATAGCGCTCGCCTGCCGTGCGCGCGACGATGCGCTCGGCATAACGGCTCTTGCCGCTGCCGTTTGCACCGGAGATCATGATCAGCGTTCCCATGCGCGTTCCCTTCTCTCAGGGCGTGAACTGATCGCCCCGGCGAATTTCGTCCAGATAGTCGTCGTTGATGCCCGCCTCGTCAAAGGTCGCCATGTCGTTGGTGACAGCGCACGCAGCGTCGAGCACCTGAAAGGCGAGCGGACAGCCGCTCCCCTCTCCCAATCGCATGCCGAGGTCAAACAGCGGGCGCAGGTCCATCGCCTCCATCGCGAGGCGGTAGCCGATCTCAAACGAGGCGTGGCTCGGCACCAGGTAGCCGCGCACATTCGGGCACAGCCTGACGGCGCACAGCGCGCCGCGGCGGAAATAGAGGCCGTCGATGACCGCTGGCCGGCGTGCCGCCGCCGCGCCCAAAAATGCGCCGCACATCGCCGCGAGGTCAAAGCCGCCGACCTTGGAAAGGACGCCGACAACGTCGTCCCTGTCCGGCCGATTTACCTCAATGGCGGTGCGGATGACCGCTTTCTTTTTGCGAAAGCTCTCCTCCGTGATACCGCCGCCGCGGCCCGTCACGGCCTCGACGTCCGCTCCCAGCAGCACGGCCAGCACCGCCGAAGAGGTCGTCGTGTTGCCGATGCCCATTTCGCCGACACCGATCACGTCCGCGTCGACCGTCCTCGCGATCTCTGCGCCGGTCAGGATGGCCTGTAAGGTTTGCTCCCGCGTCATCGCGGGGCCGGTGCAGATATTTTGCGTGCCGTAGGCGATCTTGCGGTTCAAAACGGTGCTCTCGTAAATATCGGCATTCACGCCGACATCGCACACGGTCAAGCCGCAGCCAAAGTGCTTTGCCAGCACCGCAGCTCCCGTCTTGCCCCGCATCAGGTTAATGGTCTGCTGCTTCGTCACGGACTGCGGCGCGCTGGAAACGCCCTCGGCCACCACGCCGTTGTCCGCAGCGAAGACGAGCAGCTGCTTTTTATTGAGCGCATTGTGCACCCGCCCTGTGATCCCCGCAAGCTGGATGGAGATCTCTTCGAGCCGCCCGAGGCTGCCGGGGGGCTTGGCGAGCCGCGCCTGATACTCTTCCGCCGCCGTCATCGTGCCGCGATCGAGCGGCAAAACTTCGCGCACGAGCGCGTCCAATTCCTTCTGCATGGCTCTTCCCTTCTTAAAATTCGACGCCGCGCCGCGCGGCGATCCCCCGGTCAAACGGGTGCTTGCGCTTTCGCATCTCCGTCACATAGTCGGCGGCGTCCAGCAAATGCTGCGACGGGTCTCGCCCCGTCAGCACGACTTCAAGCGCTTTTGGTCTGCCGCGCAGAAAGTCGATCAGCGTTGCCTCTTCGATCAAGCCATAGTTGCAGGCGGCGACCGCCTCGTCGAGCACGAGCAGATCGACGCGTCCGCGCTCTTTCGCATCACGTCTTCCAGCAGCGCGGAATAGGCCTTTTGCGCCGCCGCTTTCGTCTGCCCGTCCATCGCCTTGAAAAAGCCGAAGTTCTGCGTGCAGCACGCGACCTCAACATTTTGCAGCGCGCGCAGGATGTTCAACTCGGACGAGCTGCCGTCCTTCAAAAACTGCGCAAACAGCACGCGCTTTCCAGCGCCCGCCGCGCGGACGCTCAGTCCGACCGCCGCGGTCGTCTTGCCCTTGCCGTCGCCGCAGTACAGGTGAATCAGCCCTGCATGCTCACACCTCCTGATTCAAAATGCGGTAGATGAGCGGCATATCGAGCCCCGCGCGCACCGCGTCTGCCAGCAGATCATACTGCCGCTCCTTGTAGGCCCCCGCGTCAAAGGTGCCGAGCGATTCAAAGGAAACGCCCTTTTTCGTGCACAGCGCTTTTAAGATCGTGTCGGCGACCTCTTGTTCATCGAAAATACCATGGACATAGCTGCCGTAGACATTGCCCATGCTGAAGAGTGCGCCGCGCGCTTCTTCGCTGCGGCCCATGTGGATCTCGTAGCCCGCGTAGCGCTTGCCGTTCAGCTCAGAGAGCAGTCCCGCGACGCCGGAGAAGACGCCGTTTGTCTGCGTCTGCACCTTTTCGCCCTGAAATACTGTTTCGAGCGGCAGAAGGCCCATTCCGTCGATCTCCGTCACGCCCGCGGCCTCGACCTGTTCGGGGTCGGAAATGTGCCGCCCCAGCATCTGATAGCCGCCGCAGACGCCGAAAACCAGCGTGCCGCCGCTCGCAGCCTTTTGGATCGACGCCTCCAGCCCGCTCTGGCGGAGCCATTGGAGGTCGGCGATCGTACTCTTCGTACCGGGAATCACGATCATATCCGGCGCGCGCAGGTCCCGCGCCCGCTCCACATAGCGGAGCGAGACATTCTCGTAGCGCTCAAACGGCGAAAAATCCGTAAAGTTCGAAATGCGCGGCAGGCGGATGACCGCAATGTCGATGAGCCGCGGCTCCTTATCCCGCCCGAAGCGTTCGCTCAAGCTATCCTCGTCGTCGATGTCGACATGGAGGTATGGCACACGCCCGCCACGGGTACGCCGCAGAGCTCCTCAAGCGTTTTGAGCCCCGGTTCCAGAATGGCGCGGTCACCGCGGAATTTGTTGACAACAACGCCCTTGATGCGCCTTCTGTCCTCTTCACTTTGCAGCGCGACCGTGCCGTAGAGCTGGGCGAACACGCCGCCGCGGTCGATGTCGCCCACCAGCAGCACCGGCGCATCCACCATGCGGGCAAGACCCATGTTGACGATGTCGTTTTCCTGCAAATTGATTTCCGCTGGGCTGCCCGCGCCCTCGATGACGATGATGTCGTACTCGCGTGCCAAGCTCTCATAGGCCTCCATCACCGTTGGGATAAAGTCGCGCTTTCTGCGATAGTATTCCATCGCGGGCATATTGCCCTGTATGCGTCCGTTCACGATGACCTGACTGCCGACGTCCGTCGTCGGCTTCAGTAAAATCGGATTCATGCGCACATCCGGCTCGATGCCCGCGGCCTCAGCCTGCACCACCTGCGCGCGCCCATCTCGCCGCCATCTTTCGTGATGAACGAGTTGAGCGCCATATTCTGGCTCTTGAACGGGGCAACGCGATAGCCGTCCTGCTTCAAAACGCGGCAGAGCCCCGCGGCCAGCAGACTCTTGCCCGCGTTGGACATCGTCCCCTGGATCATGATAGTTTTTGCCATGCGCTCACTCCTTTCCCGCGCTTCTGATTGCCGCGATAAGCTGTTCGTTTTCCTCGTACTGCCGGACCGCGACGCGATACCAGCCGGATGTCAGGCCCTCGAAATTTGCGCAGTCGCGGATCGCGACGCCGCGCGCTCGCAGCTGTTCCGTCAAGCCCACATCGCCACGGAATAAGATGTAATTCACCTGCGATGGGCACACCCAAAAGCCGAATTTCCTCAGTTTTTCCTCGAGCCACGGGCGCTCCGCTCGGATGATGGTTCGGTTTTTCTCCAGAAACTCCGCATCGCCCAGCGCGGCGACGCCCGCCGCCTGTGCAAGCGTCGAGACATTCCACGGCGGCACCGCCGCGACATCTTCCGCAGCAATGCCTCGTCCGCGCTCAGGCCATATCCCAGCCGCAGCCCCGCCATGCCAAAGCTCTTCGTAAAGGCCTTGAGGATAAAAAGCTGCGGGAAGTCAGATAGGGACGGCGTCAGATCAACGCCGCCGTCCGACAGGCTCAAAAAGCACTCGTCGACAAAAAGCGCGATATTTTTCTCGCGGCAGATGCGCAGAATTTCTTCCAGCAAATCGTCCGCAATGAGCCGTCCCGTCGGGTTGTTCGGGTTGCAGAGGAACAGCGCATCGATCTTTTCGCGCGCAAGGATCGGCAAAAAGTTCTCCCGCAAATCAAAGTTTTCCTCTTGCTTGAGCGCAAAGCGCACGACCTCGCAGCCTGTCCGCCGCAAGGCAAGCGAATACTCCGAAAACGTCGGTGCGAGCTCCATCGCGCGCTTGGGCCGCACGGCCCCGCAATAGGCATAGATCAGCTCGGACGCGCCATTGCCGCAGAGGACAAAGTTCTTCGGCACCCCCTCATATTCCGAGATCTTCTGTACGAGTGTCCGGCAGTAGGGGTCTGGGTAGCGGTAGAGCTCGGGCAGCGCGCGTTCGATCGCGTCGGTCACGCTTCTCGGCGTGCCGAGCGGGCTCACATTCGCCGAAAAGTCGAGCGCAATGCCGCCGTAGATATCTCCGCCGTGGCGGTTTTCCGTTTGATAAAGCATTCTCTTCCCTCACAGCGAAAAAATCAGCAGCCGGACCGCGCAGCCAAGCAGCAGCGCCAGAAGCGTCGTGCCGTACATCAGCCGGCAGGCGCGCGGGATATCCTCATGCTCGATCTGCCGCAGTGCGTCGCCGATGTACTCCTTTTTGTGCAGCACGCCGTGGTACCACGCATCGCCCGCAAGGCGCACATCCAAAAGTCCCGCGCAGACCGACTCCGTCTGCGCGGAGTTCGGGCTCGCGTGCTTGTAGCGGTCGCGGCAGAATATCTTCCAGCCGTTTTTCACGTCCATGCGCAGAAGTCCGCCCGCCGCGAGCATCAGCAGCGCGGAAATGCGCGCAGGCAGATAGTTCGCAATATCATCCGCCTTCGCAGGCATAAGGCCGATGTCCTTATACGGCGGCTCGACGTAGCCGAGCATCGAGTCCATCGTATTCACAGCCTTGTAGAAAAAGCCCAGCGGCGCGCCGCCGATGGCAAGGTACAGCAGCGGCGCGACCACGCCGTCTGACGTGTTCTCCGCCACGGTCTCGACCGCGGCGCGCGTCACGCCCGCATCGTCGACGCCGCCGTGTCGCGTCCCACGATCATCGAAACGGCGCGGCGCGCGGATTCGATGCTGCCGTGCTCGAGTTCGTGATACACCTTCATGCTCTCATCCCGCAGCGACTTTGCCGCCAAGATCTGCCAGCACATGACGCTCTCGACCGCGAGGCGCAGCCATGGGCTCACCCTGCCGCAGAGATCAAGAAGTAGCGCTGGCACCGCCGTCACAAGAAATGCGACGATCAACCACAGCACCGCACCCGCCGCGCGCTCGCCGCGCGGCGTTTTGGGGAAAATCCTCCGCAGGACGCACTCCAGCGCGCTGATCGTCTTCCCGATCAGCACGACCGGATGCGGCAGGCTGTGCGGATCGCCCAGAACGCAGTCGATGCCAAAGCCGATGAGAAGCGGCAAAACGAGGCAAATCATGGTTTCTCCTCCGACTGCATCGTGAAGATATACACGGGGTTCTGCCCCGTCATCAGGTGATACGGCCCCGCCTTTTTGCCGCGGGCGATCTGGACGGAGACAGCCTCCGCCTCGGTAAAGGCAAAATCCTTCATGCACGCCGTCAGCTCGGCGATGCTCTCAAGCGAGACGGCCGTCGCCACGATGCGGACGTGCGGATTTTTGGCAAGCAGCATCGACAGAATATCACGCAGGTTGCCCGCGCTGCCGCCAATAAAGACATGCGTCGGTGCAGGCAGATCGCGGCACGCCTCCGGCGCAGTGCCGGAAACGACCGTCAGGTTCTCCACATGGAACGCCGCTTGATTCTTTTTCAACAGCTCGACCGCGTCGTCTCTGCGCTCAACGGCGTAGACATGACCGTGCTTCGCCTGAAGCGCCATCTCGATGGCGACCGAACCCGTTCCCGCGCCGATATCATAGCAGACGGCGCGCTCGGTCAGGCGGAGCGTTCGAGAGCGCGGACGGCGCGCACCTCGCTCTTGGTCATCGGCACAACGCCGCCCTCGCCCGCGCCTCGCAAAAACGCCTCGTCCGGCAGTCCGTGCGTCACGATGGCATCGGGATGGTCGTTTTCGATCAGCACGGCGCTCAAGGGCGCAAAGGCCTTACTTTGCAGCTCCTCCGCCGTACCGGTGGTGACGGTCTCGTCTCGTAGCTTAAACGTTCGCCGACGCTCATCGTCACGGTGCCGAGGCCGTTTTCCGCCAGCGTTCGGCACAGGCCGTTCACGCCATTCTCGCCGCCGACGAGCGCGAAAACACGCGCGTGCGCGCGCACGTCTGCCGTGATGTCGTGCGCGCGGCCATGCAGGCTGACGACATGAACGTCCTCATAGGACGTTTGCAGCTTTGCACAGAGGTAGGAAAGCGAGCTCAGGCCCGGCAGCACGCTGACCTCGCAGTCAGAAAGCAGCGGCAGCAGCTTCCTCGTGCCGCTGAAAAAGCCCGTGTCGCCCGACATCACGACCGCGCTTTGCCGGTATTCACAGTGCGCGTGAATGAAATCCGCGATCTCCTGTGGCGCGATGGGCGGCATAAGTCTTCTGCCCGCCGCGCGCGGCGGCATCCAGCATGCGTCTCGCGCCGATGAGGCAGTCCGCCTCTTCGATCGCGCGGCGCGCCTCCTGCGTCATCGCATCCCTGCTGCCCGGCCCGATACCGACGATCTTCACACTCTGCGCGAATCGGAAACCAAAGTGGCACTCCAAGCTGTCCAACACCTGCGAAAAGGACTTCCCCTCCGCTGCTTTGGCCGTCCGATCACGAGCACATTTGCCCCGGCCTTTCGCGCCGCGGCGACCTTGCGGCAAAGCCGCCCGCCTCGCCGCCGTCCTTCGTCACGAGCCACTTAGCCGACACGGCGCGCAGCATGGCCGTGTCCATCTCCTCGGAAAACGGCCCCTGCATCGCTAAAATGTGCGACGGCTGCACGCCCGCCTCGCGACAGAGCGCGAGCGACGCGTCCAGCGGCAGCACGCGCGCATAGGCTCTATCTGTAAAGTCTTTTACCTTGCTATACGTTTTCAGATCCTTGCTGCCGGTCGTCAGCAGGATATTTCCGTCCGTCTTCGACAGGAACAGCGCTGCTGCTTCCGCATTCAACACGCAAGTAAAGTCAGATACCTTGTCAGACTCCTCGCGCAGAAGGCGCAGATATTCTGTCCCTGTCTCCGCGCAGGCGCGCGCAGCGCTCTCGGTGATCGATGCCGCGTAGGGGTGCGTCGCGTCGATCACCAAATCAAATTTCGTGTCAGAAAGCATTTGAATGATCCCGTCCACCGGGATACGTCCCGAGCGCACCGTCACGTTGCCCCCTTCGGCAGGAGCGTTTCACCGTATTCCGTTGCTACGCAGGCCGTGACGGAGACCGGCTGGGTGCTCAAAAGCTCCACGAGTCGGCGCGCCTCCGTCGTGCCTGCGAAAATGCAGATCTTACACATTTTTGTACCCTCGCGGCGTGATGAGCCGCCCCGCAATTTCCTTCGTTGATACGTTGCCGACGATCACCGTGCAGAACATATCGACCTCTGCCTCTCTGAGCTCCCCGAGCGTCAAGGTGCGCCAGCTTTCCCCCGCGCGGCCGATGTTGCGCGCGATGCCGCAGAGGCGGCTGTCCGGCAGGTCGCGCAGCAGGATATCACACGCACGCTTCAAATGTGCGGGCCGTGAACGGCTCGCGGGATTGTAAAGGGCGATGGTCAGGTCGGCCTTTGCCGCGTGCGTCAGGCGCTTTTCGATGGTCTCCCACGGCGTCAGGCGATCGCTCAGGCTGATGACGGCAAAGTCGTGCGTCAGCGGCGCGCCCAAAAGCGCCGCGGCGCTGCATGCCGCCGTCAGGCGGGGACGACCTCGATCTCAGGCTCTTCGCTCTCGCCGCGCAGCTCGTACACGAGCGCCGCCATGCCGTAAATGCCGCTGTCGCCCGAGCAGACCATCGCCGCGGTCTTGCCCGCGCGCGCAAGTTCGAGCGCGAGCGCGCAGCGCTTTGCCTCCTGCGTCATGGGCGTTTCATAAAACGCCTTGTCCGGATAGCGCTCCTTCACAAGGTCAACATAAACTCCGTAGCCGACGATGGCGTCGCACGATTGCAGCGCGCGGTCGGCGCGGATCGTCATATCCTCATAGCTGCCGGGGCCGATGCCCACCACGATCACTTTACCCAAAGGAAACCTCCCAATGCTCCGCCGCCACGGCGACGGTCACGCCGTCCACCGCAGTCTTTTTCACCAATAATTTCTCCGCGCCGCGCATCGCCGCGCGCTCGCAGACGTTGCCGACGCCCGTCATCTCCTGCACGAAGGGGGAATCCGTAAATTCGCCCGGTACGCTGCGCAATTCCTCTGCCGTGTAAAATACCGTCGGCCAGTTGTGCTTCGCGCAGGCGGCGAGAAGCCCCGCCTCTTGCTGCTTTAAGTCAATGGAATAGACGCCCTTGACCGCGCTTGGATCCAGCTGATGCGCAGAAAGCACCGCCGCAACGGCGGCTTCAATGGTTTCCTGTGCAGTTTTCCTGCGGCAGCCGATGCCAACACGCAATACTCTCGGCGTGAGGCGCAGCGTTTCAGCAAACGGTTCTTTCGTGCAGTATCCGATCACAATTCCCAGCGCACCCTGCGTTTTTTCCACAATTCCGCCGGGCAATGCACCCTTGATTGGAAAATCGCTCACAAGCGGTACATCGCGCTCCAGAATCTCCGCTGCGACCTTTTTTGCAAGCAGCATACTCGAAATGGCGCATTCATTTTTCGCCGCCCAGGCATCGACAGCAAATTTACCGTTCACATCCGTCGCCGTCGTAATGACCGCTGCTGCGCCGAGCGCATCCGCCAGTCGGCGCGCCAAATCATTCGCGCCGCCGATGTGACCGGAGAGCAGCGGAATGACAAACTGCATTTTCTCGTCGATGCAGAGCACCGCGGGATCGGTCTTTTTGCTCACAAGATACGGCGCGATCTCACGCACGGCGATACCGCACGCGCCGATGAAAATGAGCGCATCCATCGACGAAAAGCGCTCGCGGTAGATGTCCTTCGCAAGCGGCAGGAAGCCCGCTTCTTCCAATCGCGGTACCGCGTAGCAGACGGTTTCCGCCTCCGCCAGCACCGCGCGAACGCGCCGCGCTGCCGCGCAGCCGCCGTGGCTGTAGGCAAAAATTGCGATCTTCATGCCTTCCCCTTGCGGTATTCCGTCGTAAAGTCGGGATGGTAGAGCAGCGAGCGCAGATACTCGTCGCCAAGGCAGCCGCCCACCACGATCAACGCCGTCTTTTTCATGCCGTTTTCCGTCACCGTCTTATGCAGCGTGCCCACCGTGCAGCGGAAGATCTTCTCCTCCGGCCATGTCGCCTTGTAAACGACAGCCGCGGGCGTTGTCTCTCCATAGCCGCCCGCAAGGAGCTCGCCTTGCAGCTTTTCTGTGAGTGAGGTGCTCAAGAACAGCACCATCGTCGCCTGATGCGCGGCCAAGCTGCGGATGGACTCACGCTCGGGTACCGGCGTGCGGCCCGCCGCGCGCGTAATGATGACCGTCTGGCTCACGTTCGGCAGCGTGTATTCCGCCCGCAGCGCCGCCGCCGCGCCGCAGAACGAGCTGACGCCGGGGCAGACATCAAAGTCGATGCCGCGCTCTGTGAGCGCGTCGAACTGCTCGCGCACCGCGCCGTAAATGCTCGGGTCGCCCGTGTGCAATCGCACGGTGGTCTTTCCCTCGCGCTCCGCCCGCTCGATGAGGCGATGACCTCTTCAAGCGTCAGCTTCGCGCTGTCGTGAACCTCGCAGCCCGGTTTCGTGAGTGTAAGCAGCTCGGGATTCACCAGCGAACCCGCGTAGATCACCACATCTGCTTCGCCAAGGAGCCTTGCGCCCCGCAGCGTGATGAGATCCGGCGCGCCGCTTCCGGCGCCAACAAAATGTACCACGTTCAGCCCTCCCTGATCTGTTCGAGCAGTTCCTCCGCGCCTTCCGTTTCGCAGAGGAAACCGTATTCTTTCGAAAATAAGATTGCGCCGCTCTGGAGTTCGCCGCTCTTATAGCCGAGCATCGTGCCGATGCGCTGTCCCAGACGCACGAGGAAGGCATCCTTCAGCCCCTCTTCGTCCAGGATGCGCAGCGCGTCGTCGCAGGTGGCGCAGTGCAGAATTTCCTCCGTGCGTTCTGCGCGCAGGCCCAGCGCCGCGCTGTGCGAGGCGATGATCTCCATGCGGCAGTCGCCAAATTTCGAGTGCGTGTTCCACATGCCGCCCGCGAGCTTGACGAACTTACCAATGTGCCGATGAGCAGCGCGCCGTGAAAACCGAATTCCTTGCAGAATTCCAGGCTGTCGCCGATGAAGTTCGACGTCAGCACCGCCGTCTTCGGGTCAAGCCCAATAAAATCGCGGATGTAGTCTGCGCCGTAGTTGCCGGGCGCAAGGAGGATGTAGTCCGCGCCGTTCTCGCGCCGCTGCCGCAGTTCCACGTGGATGGTGTCAAGCAATGCCTGCTCGCTCATCGGCTCGACGATGCCGGTCGTGCCAGAATGGAGATGCCGCCCTCAATGCCGAGGCGCGGGTTAAAAGTCTTTTTCGCGAGCGCCTCGCCCTCCGGCGCGGAGATCGTCACGTCAATGCCGCCGTCGTATCCGACGAGCATGCAGACCTCGCGCACGTTCTCTTCGATCATTTTTCGCGGCACGGAGTTGATAGCCGCCGCTCCCACGGGCTGGTCAAGTCCCGGCTTCGTCACGCGGCCGACGCCCTCGCCGCCGTCGATGGTCACGCCGGACTTATCTGATCTTTTCACCGCGGCAAAAATGAGCGTGCCGCGCGTCACGTCGGGGTCGTCGCCGCTGTCCTTTTGAATGGCGCAGCGCGCCTCGTCCGCGAGCATCTGAATGTCCAGCACTTTGAGGTTCAGCTCGATGCCCTTGGGCGTTTGCAGGCGGATGGACTCCTTCCTCCTGCCCGTCAGCAGCATCCACGCCGCAGCCTTGGCCGCCGCGGCGGCGCACGAGCCGGTTGTGTAGCCGAGGCGCAGGCGCTTACCGTCCTTTACGAGATATTCTTCCATCTTTTTACCGCCTGATCTGATAGAGCAGGGCGTTGCAGATGGCCGCGGCCACGTTGCTGCCGCCCTTGCGTCCACGCGCGACGATGTACGGCGCGCGCGCCTTTTCGATGATGCGCTCCTTGCTTATCTCCACATTCACAAAGCCCACCGGCACACCGATGATGAGCGCGGGGGCGGCTTTTCCCTCTTCCATCAGCTGCTCTAACGACAGCAGCGCCGTCGGTGCGTTGCCGATGGCGAAGATGCAGGGCTTTTCAAGCGCCGCCGCCTTTTCCATCGAGACGACGCCCGCGTCACGCCGCGCGATCTCGCCTCCTGCGCGACGTCGGGGTCGGACATGAAGCAATGCACCTCGCCGCCGAGGCTTGCGAGGATCGTCTTGTTGATGCCAGCTTTCGCCATCTGCGTGTCGGTGACAATGTCGCAGCCACTTTTCAGCGCGGCGATACCCTTCTGCACCGCGTGGTCGGAAAACGTCAGATTGTCGCATAGTCAAAGTCCGCCGTCGTGTGGATGACACGCTTGATGACAAGCTCGTTTTCGGGGTCGAGCACGCGGTTTCCCAGCAGCTCCGTGATGATCTCGAGCTGCGCTGTTCAATTTCCATCGGCTTTCATCGGCTCACTCATAGCGTGTTCT
>ENA-OQIO01001313-OQIO01001313.1-human-gut-metagenome-genome-assembly--contig:-NODE-1313-length-12314-cov-2.454829_pt1 | contig 12314 bp, 12 predicted proteins | sample MGYA00242573_ERZ504737 | MGnify/ENA primary metagenome ERZ504737 (study PRJEB26092, sample SAMD00036203) | human gut metagenome | host: Homo sapiens | study: EMG produced TPA metagenomics assembly of... | reverse complement strand
CGCCGCCGAAAAGGCGAAGCTGGAAGGCTGATTCCGTCGCATAACCCCCGTACGCGTCGCACGACTTTGATTTTTGGACGATTTCTTCAATCGTGCGACAGCTGCGGTGCGATAAGTGCCCCCTAACTGCTGTTTTTAGGTCAAAAATGACCGGAAAATGGCGGTTAGGGGGTATTTGTTTTGATTGCCGTGTCGCACGACTTGAAAAAAGTGCCGAAAAATCGAAGTCGTGCGACATTTTGTGCCGTTTCAGCGTCTCATTCCCGTATCGCGTTTCCACATGTGCGACGTTTTGTGCGATTGGCGGGCCCGGCGGCCGGTCGAGGTATGCGTTGACGGCACACTCAAGGCCGTTCGGCCAAGCCTATGGCCTTACAACGCATATACGACCGACCGCATCCTTTTCGTAGGTATGTTCCGGTTGCTTTCGCATTGTTTTGGGTAGAAATGCGTGCGATTTTTCAGCTGGTCTTGGAGGGGTGTCGCAAGACGGTACTTCAAACCGCGGTACGAATCGTTAAAAAACGCAAGCCGCTCAGTACAATAAAACGCAGAGACGTGCAAAGCTGCAGGAAGGGGCTCTCCATGCTGGATATCAAACGCGTACTGAAGGCCGCGCCTACGAAAATGCGTTCCCGTGAGCCGCTGCAGCAGTTGTGGACGCTGTGGGGCGAACGAATCGAGCACGAATGGCTGTCCGCGCGCGCCGGCAACAAGGCGTTCAATCCCGCCGAGGAAGGCGAACGCACGCTGGACGAGGGTCGTACCCCCATACTCGGCGAGCACCCGCGCCCGACCATGGTACGCGACAACTGCACCATGCTCAATGGCTGGTGGGATTACGCGATCGCGTCCATTCCGGAAGACGAAACCGCGCCGAAATGGCGCAAAACGGCGGCGATGCTGACCCGCGACGAAGCGGTCCGCGCAGTCAAGGAAACCGCCATTCCGCAAACGTTCGACGGCAAGATCCTCGTACCGTTCTCGCCGGAATCCGCGCTGTCCGGCGTGCACCAGACCATTTACCCCGACAACCTGCTGTGGTACCGCACCGTCGTGCATCCCGTCACGCTCGGCGGAGAGGAAACGGTCCGGCAGATCGGCGACGCGAATCGCCTCATCCTGCATTTCGAAGCGGTCGATTATGTCTGCGCCTGCTATGTCAACGGCCAGCTCGCGGGCACGCACGTCGGCGGCTACCTGCCGTTCGACGTCGATATTTCGGCATTTATCGACCTGATGACGCGTTTGAAATCGCGCTGTGCGTCTACGATCCGAACGATTCGGGCACGCAGTTGCGCGGCAAGCAGAAAATCGAGCGCGAAGGCATCTGGTACACCGCGCAAAGCGGCATTTGGCAAAGCGTCTGGCTGGAAATCGTGCCGGAAGCCTACCTGCGCACGCTGACACTCAAGGGGGCATCCGACGGCAAGTTGTTCGTCCGTGCGGAAATCGGCGGCGACAAGCCGAACGCGAAACTGCACATCGTCGTCACCGACCCTGCGGACGGCACGGTGGTGCGGATGAGACGCTGCCGGCGGGCGTGCGCAAGGTGCGTGCGGAAATCGCAACAGCTGCCGAACATCTGTGGTCGCCGGCCGATCCGTATTTGTATGACGTGCGGGCCGAATTGCGATACGGGTCGGCGAAACCCGCGGAAACGGCGGGTGATGCGGCGGTCGCGCAATCGCAGCCGATGGATGTCGTAAGTTCCTACTGCGCGTTCCGTTCCGTCGAAATCAAACCGGATACGAAGGGGGTGGCGCGCTTCCATCTCAACGGCAAGCCGCTCTTCGTCAAAGGCGTGCTCGACCAAGGCTACTGGCCGGACGGCTCATGACCGCGCCCGACGACGAGGCGCTGACGCATGACATCACGGCCATGAAAAACGCCGGCTTCAACATGCTGCGCAAGCACATCAAAATCGAGTCGGCCCGCTGGTACTACCATTGCGACCGCCTCGGCATGCTCGTCTGGCAGGACGCGGTGTCCGGCGGCGGCACGGACGGCGAATACAATGCGTGGACCACGAATCGCAAGCCGACGCTCATCCGCTCCACATGGAACAAATTCCGCGACGACACCGCCAAACATTTCACGGCGCTCGGCGCGGACGACCCGATCTACCGGCGCGACTGGTCGCGTACGTGCGACGCGATGGTGCACATGCTCGGCGGGCACCCCTCCATCGTGACGTGGACGCTGTTCAACGAAGGCTGGGGCCAATTCGACGCGTGCGATGCAGCCGAACGCATCCACGCGCTCGATCCGACCCGTCCGATCGACGCGACGAGCGCTGGTACGACCAGCATTGCGGCGACTTCCATAGCGTGCACAACTATTTCCCGGCCGCTGGAAATCTACCCGGACAAGGGTCCGTTGCGCGGATACGTGGCCGAATTCGAGAAGAAGCACCGCCGTCGCCGCAGGGCCGCGCATTACGTGGTGCTGCCGGTCGCACGGCACGGCGTACGCGCGTTCGTGATTTCGGAATTCGGCGGATTGGCGCAGCTCGTACCGGAGCATGCGGCGGTGTCGCGCGCCTACGGTTACGGTGAATACGATTCGATCGACGATTGGCGGGCCGCCGTGCGTTCCGTGCTCGCCTCCGCGGCCGCACTGGAATCGCGCGGACTTGCGGGATACGTGTATACGCAGGTTTCCGACGTGGAGGAGGAGCTCAACGGCCTGCTGACCTACGATCGCCGCGTCGACAAATTCGCCGAGTGAGATGCGCGATTGCGTGTGAGTGCACGGCGTCGTTGAGCGGCGGTGTTGTATAGCGGCGTTTCATGACGGTGTCGGCAGATGCCGTGCAATCGTCTGTTGCCGCGCTGAACAAGCTGCAGGAAGGCCGTTGGGGCGATATTCAGTGGGATAAACCCCCGAATTCGCACCGTCGTGACATTTCCGCTACGAAATTCTCAGGGAATTGACAGGAACACACATCGTTCCTCCAAGGGTCGGGCGGTTATATAGAACATGTCAACGGTTACGGCTGTTGGCGAGGTTCTTTCAAGAATCCCATAACTGAACCCTTCTTCTCTCTTCTCTCTCAGCCGGCGGCCTTCTCTCCGCCGGCTTTCTTTTTGCCGGCTTGCTTGTGGATGGTTTGACGGCTTGATTCGGTCCGCTTGCTCGTGGATATCCGAGGAGGCTCTCCGCACGAGGGAAAAGCATGTGCCGCTGGCCTGTGCTTCACGCTTTCCTGCACTGAAAAATAACCGGTAAACGTTTTCTAAAAAATCGGAGTGTCGCATGTCGCCATGACCTACACTTGAATGCAATATACGCAGCATACAAGCGCGGCAGGGTTGCTACTCAATGCGAGGCAAGACCTGGAACGACGTCACTATACGTCGTTCCAGGTCTTTTTTGTTTGCTGCGATTGCTGCATCTCATATCGATGAGGATCGATGGGAATGGAAGGTGGAATCATGACTGCGGTGCAGACGTCCAATCCAGTACACGACGCCGAAGGTGCGGTGGAAGCCGGCATCCATGAGGTCGGCGCGACGATCGACGCCGTCGAGCGGGAGGTGGGGCGTGGCGTTTCCACACGTTTCCCGCTCAACAGCGCGTTCATCTTCACGTTCGGCGCGCTGGGAGGCATGCTGTTCGGCTTCGACACCGGCATCATCTCCGGAGCCTCGCCTCTCATCGAATCCGATTTCGGCCTGTCCGTGGCCCAGACCGGGTTCATCACATCATCCGTGTTGATCGGTTCCTGCGCGGGAGCCCTGTCCATCGGCGCGCTGTCCGATCGTTTCGGCCGCAAGAAGCTGCTGATTCTGGCGGCGATACTGTTCCTGCTCGGTTCGGGCATGTGCGCGGGATCCACGGGATTCCTGATGATGGTCGTGGCCCGCATCATCCTCGGTCTCGCCGTCGGCGCGGCCTCCTCGCTGACTCCGGCATATCTTGCCGAGCTTGCGCCGAAGGAACGTCGTGGATCGCTGTCCACGCTATTCCAGCTGATGATCACTTTCGGCATCCTGCTGGCATACGCGTCCAATCTCGGCTTCCTCGGCCACAATATCGCCGGCATCCGCGATTGGCGGTGGATGCTGGGGTCGGCGCTCGTGCCGGCGGCCCTGCTGCTGATCGGCGGCCTGCTGCTGCCGGAATCGCCGCGATATCTGGTGAGTCGAGGCAAGGATCGTGAGGCGTTCAAAGTACTTACCCTTATTCGCAAGGACGTCGATCAGACGCAGGTGCAGCTCGAGCTCGACGAGATCAAGGCCGTCGCCGCGCAGAACACCAAGGGCGGTGTCCGCGAGCTGTTCCGCATCGCCCGTCCTGCGCTCGTCGCCGCGATCGGCATCATGCTGTTCCAGCAGCTCGTCGGCATCAACTCCGTGATCTATTTCCTGCCGCAGGTGTTCATCAAAGGCTTCGGATTCCCCGAAAACCATGCCATCTGGGTGTCGGTCGGCATTGGCGTGGTCAACTTCGTGGCCACTATCGCGGCCACGCTTATCATGGACAAATTCCCCCGCAAGAAGCTGCTGATCTTCGGATCGGTGACGATGACCATCGCCCTCGCGGTGCTGGCCGTGCTTAACTTCACCGGCGATGTGGCCACGCTGGCCGTGCCGACCATGGTGCTGATCGCCTGCTATATCCTCGGCTTCGCGCTGTCATGGGGTCCGATCGCATGGGTGCTCATCGGCGAGATCTTCCCGTTGAGCGTGCGCGGCATCGGCAGCTCCTTCGGTTCCGCTGTCAACTGGCTGGGCAATTTCGTGGTCTCCCAGTTCTTCCTCATGCTGCTGGCCATGTTCGGCAACAACGTCGGCGGCCCGTTCACCATCTTTGGCGTGTTCTCCGCGCTGTCCATCCCGTTCGTGCTGCGTTTCGTGCCTGAGACCAAGGGCAAGTCGCTCGAACAGATCGAAGAGGAAATGGTCCGCCGCTGATACGGCGTCGCGGCATCGACGGCCATTGAATGGGGCGGGCACTCCGGAGGAGTATTCACCCCATTCACGTTATTCAACAGCGTTCGTATGAGAAGCGGCGGATTCGATCAAGGCATTCCCGGCTTTCCTCAAGCATGGCATGCCGATGACGAACACATGCCCCAACGTCTCATGGCGGCGCGGCTTCGGGTCGAACAATTCAAAATCGGCGCCTTTGCGCGACAAGGCGGCGGCCAACGCCAGATTGTCGGCTTCAAGGAAATCGTCGCCGCAGGTGATGATGAGCAAGGGTGGCAGATCGACGTTGAACGCCAGACCCTCAGCGGTGAGGAACTTCGGATCGGCGGCTTCGAGCCCCGCAAAGAAATCGACGCCCAACATCTGCTCAAGACCGATACGGCGGTTCGGGTCATACCCGACCGTCAGCTTGCGGCCCATGGTCTCCAACGACGCCGAACTGTACGCGCCGCACACCGGAGCGGCACCCGCGAATCGGATGCCGGACGGCTTGTCGACGCCAAACGCAGCCGCGGCTTCCGCATTGTTTTCAATGGCCAAGGTCAGTAGCGTCAACGCGCCACCTGCGGAATCGCCGGTGAGGAACACCGCGTTCGGATTGACCGGATAATCGGCCATATGGGCTGCGATCCAACGCAATGCCGCCTGGATATCGGCCAATTGCCCACGCAAGTCGGTCTGCGGCGCCGGACGATAGTTCAATGAAAACACCGCGAAGCCCTGTTCCGCGAGATGCACGTTGAAATTCCGGTTCAGCTCCTTGTATCCGTAAGTGAATCCGCCGCCATGGATATCGATGTACACCGGCAGGGTGTGCCCACCGCGCAATACCGCGTCATGCGGCAGATACAGGTCGAGCAAATGGCCGCGGCACGCTCCCGCGGCCGTATCGTACCCGCCATCCGGCAGGTAGCGAGGTCGGCGATTACATCGATGTCTTCCGGCGTGCTCCAGCGTTCGGAACGCGGCGTATCGATGGCGATCGCGCCAAATCGCATTCCCAGAATGCCCGGCAGCAGGTTCTCGGGAACCCCTTCCGAGGTCGCCCGTGGTCTCCGTCCACGTTCCGCGTTCCTGAGCATGTCCTCCGACAGGCCATATTCCGCAGCGAACTTCGCGCGGATGCGCTCCAAGTCCGTCATCCTTGCCGTCCTTTCCTCGACGTGCGTCGCCGATGCTTGTATCGATAGTTCGAGCTTGATTCCATTATCGTGCGATGTTCCGATGCGATGCTCCGATTCCGGCGAGCCAGGCTCCGATGACGGTTTTCGCAGCACCCGCAAACCAGTGGTATGTAACGGTATATATGTTGATTTTATTATGATTGCGACACGCCGAAAACGCATCTGTTGCATCGGCGTACGGTTCGTTTAAAATAAGTCGAGTTTGCGAATCCGAACAGGGGTTTCGGCCGGCGGCGGCATGCCGGTGACGGGACGCTCGACACACGACGGACGTGAATCGTGGCGGCAACGAATGGCCGCAACACCACAACCCAACAACAACCCAACCAAGACCCAAGCAAACAATTCGAAGGAACGCTACGTATGTATGTCGATCCGAAACGCAACCAGCAGGCGGGCAACCTTGCATGGATCCTGCCGTACTGCAAACCCGACCTGCCGCGCGTGGCCGGCGCGGTCGTACTGTTCTGCGTGAACAACACCATGGCCCTCATCATCCGCTGCTGTCCGGACTGATCGTGGACCGCGTCATCACCCAAGGCCATGTGGACGAACTGACCCGACTGTGCGTCATGATGCTCGTGCTCACCGTGGTGCGTGTCGGCTCCCGTTACGGCTGCCAAATGTGGATGGAACGCTTCGGACAGAACTCCATCTATCGTCTCGTCAGCGACGAATTCGAAAACTCCACGAACTTGACTTCACCTACTTCAACCACACTCGCACTGGCGACGTCATGAGCCGCATGACGTCCGACACCGACGCCATCCGCCACGCACTGAGCTGGGTGAGCCTGCAAGCGCTTGACTGCGTGGTCATGTTCATCGGCGCGCTCGCATGATGTTTTCGATTGATTGGCGACTTGCGCTTGCGCTCGCTTGCGTCACGCCACCACTGTTCATTTTGACACGCGGTCTGTCGAAGCATGCACGACCCCTGTTCTTCGATATCCGAAACTCGCTCGCCGAAATGAATTCGATGGTCGAGGAAAACATCGAAGGCAACCGCGTCGTCAAAGCGTTTGTGCGCGAATCGTACGAAACCGAAAAATTTGACGAACGCAACGACGACTATATGCAACGCAACATGGCCCAGGCATACAACAGCCGCAAATACATGCCCTGGCTTGACGGTCTCGGCTTTTCGCTGCAACTTATCACACTCGGTTTCGGCGGCTTTCTCGTCATCAAAGGGTACATGACTCTTGGCAACCTTGTGGCGTTCAACTCATACCTGTGGATGCTTGACAGCCCAATCCGCCAATCCGGATGGCTTACCAACGACTGGCAACGTTTCAACGCGGCATGCATAAAAATCCGTAAGCTGCTCACCGCCGAATCGCGTATTCGCGAAAAGCCGGAGTTTGCGGGGAAAGCCACGCAAAGCACTACGCGAGTCGGTACTCAAGGTACGCAAGGGGCGCAAGCCGCCGATAAATCGGCTAGAATCGCAGGAACCATCGACTTCCAGCACGTCGACTTCGCTTTCCCCGACGATCTGGGGACGCTGTGCTCAGCGACATCGACTTCCACGTTCCCGCAGGCGCGAAACTCGGAATCCTCGGCGAAACCGGCTCCGGCAAATCGACTCTCGTCAACCTTATCTCCCGTTTCTACGACCCAACCGCCGGTCGTGTGCTCATCGACGGCATCGACGCGCGCGACTGGCCGCTCGCCACGTTGCGATCGCAAGTCTGCATCGTCGCGCAGGATACGTTCCTGTTTTCCGATACGATCGGCAGCAACATCAGCTTTGGCGCGGGCGACCGAAGCAACCGACTTGAGTACAACGGTCAGTACGACGGCCAGCGCAGACGACGTGGTTACGACGAACAGTACGTGCGCCGCATGGCCGCCATTGCCGGCGCGGATGGCTTCATCAGCAGCATGCCGGACGGCTACGATACCGTCGTCGGCGAACGTGGCGTCGGCCTGTCCGGCGGACAGAAGCAGCGACTGAGCTTGGCGCGTGCTCTCGCCGACAATCCGTCGATTCTGATTATGGACGATACGACCAGCGCCGTCGATATGGAAACGGAAGCAGAGATTCAGCGGCACTTGCGCGATTTGGACGAGAAGAAGACGATTGTCACAATCGCCCACCGCATTTCGTCGGTCAAGGATTCCGACTTGATTCTCGTGCTGGAGCATGGGCGCATTGTGGAACGTGGCACGCACGACGAATTGGTGGCCTCGCACGGCCGATATTGGCAGATTTACAGCAAGCAGTTGGGCGTGGATGCCGGCCGCTCGCAGGGATTCGAAGCGTAAGACGCGGGGAGGATAACATCATGGCACAACGCAACACCTTCCGTGACGATGAAGACCTTGAAGAGAAGATCAATATGCGCGACCTCGCGCGCGTCGGCGTCTACCTGAAACCGTACATGGCCCGCGTGGTCTGGATCCTCATCGTCGTGGCGGCAATGGGCTGCATCAACGTCGTGGAACCGTATCTGACGAAAATCATGATCGACAGTGTCATTCCGGCGAAAAACCTTGCGCTGCTTGGCGAGCTGGTGGCACTGCTGGCGGTGCTCATCGTCATTTACGAATTCGGTTTGCGCTACCGTACTGTGGAAATCACGCGCGTCGGCCAGCTCATGCTTAAAGACATGCGCCGCGACCTGTTTACGCACATTCAGACGTTGCCGTTCAGCTATTTCGACTCGCGTCCGCATGGCAAAATCCTCATCCGCGTGGTCAACTATGTGAACACGCTTTCGGACACCCTGAGCTCCGGTCTGGTCAACGTGATTTCCGACGTGTTCACGTTCTTCATCACGCTAGTGGTCATGTTCGTCGTGGATTGGCGTCTCGCGCTGTACAGTCTCGCGTTGTTCCCGCTGCTCATCGCGTGGGTGCTGGGATTGCAGCATTTCCAGCGTCGCGCGTACCAGGTGCTATCCAATAAGCAGAGCAATCTCAACGCGTTCATCCACGAATCGATCGCCGGCGTGAAGACCACCCAGACGTTCGCGCGCGAGGACACGCAGTTCCGCACATTCCAGGAACAGCAGGGCGCTGTGCGTTCCGCGTGGATGCGTACGGTGCATATCCAGACGCTTATGTGGCCGGGCATCCAGACGATTTCCGTCATGACGATCGCGTTCATCTATTATGTGGGCGTCACCGGTTTCGGCGGTGTGGACGTGACCACGGGCGTGCTCATCGCGTTCGTCGGCTATGCGAACAACTTCTGGAACCCGGTAATCAGCATCGGCAACTTCTACAACCAGCTGATCACCTGCTCCGCGTATCTCGAGCGCATCTTCGAGACGCTGGATGTGCAGCCGGAGATCCGCAACGCGCCGGACGCGTCGATCTGCCGCAGATCGAGGGCCGCGTCGACTTCAACGACGTCGTCTTCCGCTACGAGCCGGACGGCCGCAACATCCTGAACCTGGTCGACCTGCATGTCGAGCCAGGCAAGACGATCGCGCTGGTCGGTCCTACGGGTGCCGGCAAAACCACGATCATCAACCTGCTGTCGCGTTTCTACGACGTCGCCGAAGGCTCGGTGACGATCGACGGCCACGACGTGCGTTCCGTGACGTTGGAAAGCCTGCGCCGGCAGATGGGCGTCATGCTGCAGGACACGTTCATCTTCTCCGGCAACGTGCGTGAGAACATCCGCTACGGCAAACTGGACGCCACCGACGAGGAGTCGTGGCCGCTGCCAAGGCCGTGCATGCGCACGAATTCATCATGGAACTGCCAGACGGCTACGACACCGTGGTGGAGGAGCGCGGCTCGACCCTGTCCGCGGGCCAACGCCAGCTCATCGCGTTCGCGCGCGTGCTGCTCGCCGACCCGCGCATCCTGATTCTCGACGAGGCCACGTCGAATATCGACACGCGTACCGAGGAGGCGCTGCAGGCCGGTCTGAACCATCTGCTCAAGGGACGCACGAGCTTCATCATCGCGCACCGGCTTTCCACCATCGAGAACGCGGATGAAATCTGCTTCATCGACCACGGTCAGATCGTGGAACAGGGCAACCATGCCGAGCTGCTCGCCCGTCATGCGCTACTATCGGCTCTACGAATCGCAGTACGCCATGATCAAGGTCTGAGTAGCCGGCGCCAGCCCTCCGGCGGCAGGCTTCCATACTTCCTGGCCCGTATATCCGCAATCCGAAATGCCTGCCCAACGGTCGTGCAGCCAATGCGCGGCCATCTTGGGCCGGCTGCCGCGGTGGGATTCCCGTCGGACATGCCGCCATGCGGAATGTACTTTGGAGCAACCCGTGGAATAATGGATTGTGAGCGTTAACAAGACAACGATGCACTAAGGAGCGCTTGCACTCATGACTACCACCAATCGCACCAGCCATCCAATCGCATTGCGCGACGCCACCGTCACCGATCCGTTCTGGGCATCGCGGCAGGAACTCGTGCGCACCCAGGTGATTCCCTACCAGTGGAACGCGCTGAACGACAACGTTCCCGGCGCCGCACCCAGCTACTGCATGCACAACTTCAAGGCCGCCGCCGCGCAGAACGCAGAACACCACAAGGAAGGCAAGGCCTTCGTGCCGCCGAAATACACGTTCCGCGGCTTCGAAGCCCTGCCGGACGACCCGGCGCACCCCGATCCCGACAAGTTCTACGGCTTCGTGTTCCAAGACACTGATTTCTCCAAATGGATCGAAGCGGTCGGCTACTCGCTGACCCACCACCCGGACGCTGACCTTGAAGCGACCGCCGACACCGCCATCGATATCGTCTGCGCGGCGCAGCTCGACAACGGCTACCTGGACACCTACTACATCCTCAACGGCATGGACCGGCACTTCACCAACCTGAAGGACCACCATGAGCTGTACTGCTTCGGCCACCTGACCGAAGGCGCGATCGCCTACTATCAAGCCACCGGCAAACGCAAGCTGCTTGACGCGGCCTGCCGTTTCGCTGATTACATCGATTCCCGATTCGGCACCGCGACGGCAAGCTGCACGGCTATCCCGGGCACGAAATCGCCGAAATGGCACTCGTCAAACTCGCCGAGACCACCGGCGAACAGCGCTATGCCGACCTCGCCGAACACTTTGTACGCCAACGCGGCCAGCAGCCGCTCTATTTCGAGCTCGAAGACCGCCGCCGCGCCCGGGAGGACGGCCGCAACTACGCGCCGCGCGAGCAGAACTACGCCTACTACCAGGCCGACAAGCCGATCACGGAACAGACGGAGGTCCTCGGACACGCCGTCCGCGCCGCCTACTTCTACGCCGAGCCGCCGACGTGGCACGCCTGACCGGCGACTCCGACCTGCTGGCATCCTGCGAACGACTATGGCGCAACATCGTCGACCGAAAGCTCTACATCACCGGCGGTATCGGCGCCACACACATGGGGGAGGCCTTCTCCTTCGACTATGATCTGCCGAATGACACCGCCTATTCGGAAAGCTGCGCCGCCATCGCGCTCGCGTTCTTCGCCCGCCGCATGCTGGAAATCCAGCCGAAATCCGAATATGCGGACGTCATGGAATCGGCGCTGTACAACACCACGCTCGCCGGCATGGCACTCGATGGCAAAAGCTTCTTCTACGTGAACCCGCTCGAAGTGGTGCCCGAGGCATGCCATCGCGATGAACGCAAGGCGCACGTCAAGCCGGTGCGCCAGAAGTGGTTCGGATGCGCCTGCTGCCCGCCGAACATCGCACGCATCGTGGAGGACGTGCAGCAGTACGCCTACACGATCGGAGACGACTCATCCACCCTGTATGTGCATCTGTATATGGGCGGCGGCGTCCATGCCAGGCTTTCCGGCACCGATGTGCGCCTTGACGTCATGTCCGATATGCCTGGTCCGGCAAGGGATCCGTCACGGTGGGCTTTGGCACAGCCGGTTCGGCTTCCGACGCCCCCAAGGACGCGGTTTTCACGATCGCCCTCCGTCTGCCCGCTTGGGCCGGTGGCGAAACCGCTTCCGATGCGGTCACCGTGCGCGGCCGCGACGACATCTCCCGCGTCATCAGAGACGGATACCTGTATCTGACCGGCGCATGGCATGACGGCGATGTCGTCGATTTCGATTTCCCGATGCCGGTCCACATGGTCGCCGCGAATCCGCTCGTGCGCGAGGACGCCGGAAGGTGGCGTTCGTGCGCGGACCGCTGGCCTACTGCGCGGAAGGTGTCGATAATGGCGCGAACCTGCATCTGCTGCACGCCGATACCGCGCGCATCGC
>ENA-OQIO01001312-OQIO01001312.1-human-gut-metagenome-genome-assembly--contig:-NODE-1312-length-12314-cov-2.492574_pt1 | contig 12314 bp, 17 predicted proteins | sample MGYA00242573_ERZ504737 | MGnify/ENA primary metagenome ERZ504737 (study PRJEB26092, sample SAMD00036203) | human gut metagenome | host: Homo sapiens | study: EMG produced TPA metagenomics assembly of... | reverse complement strand
TGGACTACAACGCCCTGAAGGATCACCCCCTCATCGACGCTACCACCATCGGCCTCAAGGGCTCCCCGACCAACATCCTGACCTCCTTCACGCCTCCCCAGAAGGCGCCGGTCAGATGCTCGAGGGCAACGACATGGCTACCTGCGAGAAGCTCGCCGGTATCCTGCTCGAAAAACACATCATTTAAGGAAAGGAGATCAATACGATGCGTAACGAAGTGAAACTTGCTAATCCCAACTATGACTCCTCCAAGATCGAAGAGTTCAAGAACGTATGGGTCTTCTGCGAACAGCGTCAGGGCCAGATGATGTCCACCTCCTATGAGCTGATCTCCGAAGGCCGCAAGCTGGCGGACGAGCTGGGCGTGAAGCTCTGCGGTCTGCTGGTCGGCGACAATGTCGGCGATCTCGCCGAGAGCATTGGCGGCTACGGCGCTGATGAGGTCATCGTCTGCGACCACCCCCTGCTCAAGAACTACACCACTGACGCTTATTCCAAGGTCATCTGCGACGTCATCTCCGAGATGAAGCCCGAGGCCTTCCTCATCGGCGCGACCAACATCGGCCGTGACCTCGGCCCCCGCTGCGCAGCCCGTCTGCACACCGGTCTCTGCGCCGACTGCACCCACCTCGACGTGACATGCCCATCTACAAGGACTTCCTGCGCGGCGCTTCCACGCTGCCCGAGGCCAAGATCGACGGCATGGCCACCGCGAAGGTCATGGGTAAGGACCACGATGTCTCTCGCGACCTGAAGATGACCCGTCCCGCGTTCGGCGGCAACCTGATGGCTACCATCATCTGCCCGCGCTTCCGTCCCTCCATGGCGACGGTCCGTCCCGGCGTTATGAAGAAGGCTGCTTACGACGAGGCGAAGGCCAAGGCCGTTAAGATCACCAAGTATGACGTCAAGCTCGACGCCGCCGATCTCCAGACCGAGGTCGTCGAGGTCGTCAAGGCTGCCAAGAAGCTCGTCGACCTGATCGGCGCTGACTACATCGTCTCCGTCGGCCGTGGTATCTCCAAGGACGTCGAGGGCGGCATCAAGCTCGCTCACGAGCTCGCCGATGTGCTCGGCGGCGTTGTTGGCGGCTCCCGTGTTGCCATCGACTCCGGCTGGCTCACTGCCGACCATCAGGTCGGTCAGACCGGTAAGACCGTCCACCCGAAGGTCTACGTTGCTCTCGGTATCTCCGGCTCCATCCAGCACAAGGCCGGTATGAGCGAGTCCGAGTGCATCATCGCGGTCAACAAGAACGACACCGCGCCGATCTTCGAGATCGCCGACTACGGTATCTGCGGCGACCTGTTCAAGGTCACCCCGATGCTGATCGAGGCCTTCAAGGCCGCGAAGGCGAGCAAGTAAAATACTCAAAAAAAGAGGACACCGTAAGGTGTCCTCTTTTTTTGCTTTTTACACCCGCTGCGCGCAGAAATTGCTTGCCGCAGGCAAGCAATTTCCACACTTGCGGGCGAGAAGTATTTTTCTGACGCACATGTCGTCAGAAATGATTATAATTTTTTCGCGCCTATGGGCGCGAAACTCTGCGAGGCTTTTTGCCGAGTTAGTGTCGGTGACATGCGTTTTGACAAAATTTACGTCTGGTTTCTTGTTGCTTCGTGCGCATACTATTGCTTGGGTATCGCGGGAGATGAACGTAAGGAGAAATGCAGCAATGAAGCAGACCCTTGCCATGATTTTTGTGACGGCGCTGCTGCTCTTCTCGCTCGCGGGCTGCGGGGAGAAGAAGGACAGCAACACCGCCAACGGCCCGTCGACCGGTACGACCGACAACGGCGCGGCGGACAGCGGCAAAAAAAAGAATAACATGCCGGGCGACGACATGAGCGGCGAAAACAAAAAAGACGACAGCGTGACCGGCGACGGCATGATGGGCGACGACATGGACGGCGACGGAGAGAATACGACACGCAGCGTCGACCGCCGCAATGCCGCCGCGAGCGCCAGCGACCGCAGCCGCTATTTTGGCAGCGACAAGACCATCACGCACGAAAACGGCAACCTCTACGGCAAGACCTATCTGAACCCCGAGACGGAAAAGAGCGCGAACGCGCAGCTGCGCAGCAACGGCCGCAGTTTGACAGGCACAAATATCAATGGAATCTCGAACGATGTGCGTTACCGGCAGATGCTGTCGAACGGCCGCGTGCACGACACGGACGGCTTTTTGTTCGACGGCGAAAATACGCACTACAACACCTTAAAGTGAAGAAAGCGGGAGCGGCATGCTCCCGCTTAGCTTTTGCCGTATTGACGAACCGCATTCACCTGGATATAATGAAATACAACAGAAAGGAAGTGCCGCCCTATGGATCGTGAGCTTCGCGTTGTTCTCTCCGCCCGTGTGTTTTCCGACCAGAAATGCTTTGGCCCAGGCGTGTCCCAGCTTTTGAAGCGCGTAGACGAGCTGCATTCGCTGCGCGCGGCGGCGCTGTCGATGTCCATGGCCTATTCCAAGGCGTGGACGGTCGTCCGCAATGCCGAGAACGGGCTGGGCTTCCATCTTTTGACCTCCACGGCGGGCGGCAAGCACGGCGGCGGCGCGGTACTGACGGACGAGGCGCGGCAGATGCTCACCGCCTACGATGAATACTGCGAGAAGCTGCGCGCCTACGGCGAGAAGCTCTTTGAAGAGACCTTTGCCTTTTACGATGACATTCCCAAGCAGGAAGTGCATAAAAAGGAGGAACAATATGCTCGGTAAGCTTTGCGTCTGCGGACACGAAATGAAGCCTCAGGGGAAGCAGACGCTCGAGATGAACGGCTCGAGCCTCGGCTCGAATCTCTGGACCGATCATGTCGAGGTGGATATGTACATCTGCTCGTGGTGCGGCCGCATGGCATTCTTTGAGCCGGAGGACGTGCGCGAAAAGCGCTTTCGGGATGCCTGCGAGGAAATGACGATGGACGAGTTGCGTGCGATCGTTTACGATGCCAATCCGGATATGCTGCGCGCTGTTGCGCGCGAGCGCATTGAAGAGCTGGAGTCGATCGAGCGTTACAAGGCGGAGCAGAAGCAAAAAGAGGAGGAAAGGCGTGCAAAGCGCAAAAAACTCTTTTCGGGCATTCTCGCAGGGACGAGGAGGACGACGGCAAGCCGCCCAAAAACCGCCCGCCGGAGTTTTGATGAATTTATTGTAAAAGTGCGCACACTGTGCGCACTTTTTGCTTGACAAACGGGCGCGGCGGGTGTACACTCCCATCATCAAAATGGCTTGGATAGGGAAGAAACCGGAGTTCGCCGCCAAGAGAGGGACGCATTTGGTGCAAGCGTCCTGCGTGCAGAGTCGGCAGTACCACCCTTGAGCCGCCCGCGAAACAAGCGGGACGGGATCGCCCGTTACAGCGGACACAAGCGGCGCGCAACGCGCAAGCAGGGTGGAACCGTGGAGTATTTCGATGCTTCACCCCTGATAGACATCGGGGGTGGAGCTTTTTTGCACCCTCAAATGGAAATGGAGGTAAATAACATGTCTGAAGAAGTCAAGATCAGCGAAGAGAACCAGTTCTCGTTTGAAAATCCCGAGTACCGCAAGACCTATTGGCACACCTGCTCCCATGTGCTGGCGCAGGCCGTCAAGCGCCTCTGGCCCGAGGTGAAGCTCGCCATCGGCCCGAGCATCGACAACGGTTTCTACTACGATATGCTCGCCCCGTTCTCCTTCACGCCGGAGAATTTGGCTGAGATCGAAGCCGAGATGCGCAAGATCTGCAAGGAAAAGCTCAAGCTCGAGCGCTTTGAGCTCCCGCGCGCCGAGGCCATCAAGTTTATGGAAGAAAAGGAAGAGCCGTTCAAGGTCGAGCTCATCAACGACCTGCCTGAGGATGCCGTCATCAGCTTCTACAAGCAGGGCGAGTTCACCGACCTCTGCGCCGGTCCGCACCTCGACTCCACCGGCCGCATCAAGGGCAACGGCATTAAGCTGACCGCCTGCAACGCCGCCTACTGGCGCGGCGACTCGAACCGCGAGGTGCTCCAGCGCATCTACGGCGTCGCTTTCCCGAAGAAGGAAGAGCTGGACGCTACCTCAAAGAGCGCGAGGAGGCCGTCAAGCGCGACCACAACAAGCTCGGCCGCGAGCTCGAATATTTCACCACCGTCGACTGCATCGGTCAGGGTCTTCCGGTGCTGCTGCCCAAGGGCGCGCGCGTCGTGCAGGTGCTCCAGCGCTGGGTCGAGGATACCGAGCAGAAGCGCGGCTATCTTCTCACCAAGACCCCGCTGATGGCCAAGCGCGACCTTTACAAGATCTCCGGCCACTGGGATCACTATCTCGACGGCATGTTCATCCTCGGCGACCCGTATGACGAGACGAAGGAGTGCTTCGCCCTGCGCCCGATGACCTGCCCGTTCCAGTATCAGGTCTACCTGAACCGCCAGCGCTCCTACCGCGACCTGCCGATGCGCCTGGGCGAGACCTCGACGCTGTTCCGCAACGAGGATTCCGGCGAGATGCACGGCCTCATCCGCGTGCGTCAGTTCACGATCTCCGAAGGCCACCTCGTCCTGCGCCCCGACCAGCTCGAAGAGGAGTTCAAGGGCTGCCTCGACCTTGCCAAGTACTGCCTCGGCACCGTCGGCCTTCTTGACAAGTGCACGTTCCGCTTCTCCCAGTGGGATCCCGCGAACCCGAACAACAAGTACGAGGGCACGAAGGAGCAGTGGGATCACGCCCAGAGCGTGATGGAGCGCATCCTCAAGGATCTCGACGTCGACTACACCGTCGGCATCGACGAGGCCGCATTCTACGGCCCGAAGCTCGACATCCAGTATAAGAACGTCTACGGCAAGGAAGACACCCTCGTCACCATCCAGATCGACATGTTGCTCGCCGAGCGCTTCGGCATGTACTACATCGACGAAAACGGCGAGAAGAAGCTGCCGTACATCATCCACCGCACGTCTCTCGGCTGCTACGAGCGCACGCTCGCCTACCTCATCGAGGAGTATGCCGGCGCGCTGCCGACGTGGATGGCGCCCGAGCAGGTGCGCTTCCTGCCCGTCACCGACCGCGCCGCCGACTACTGCGCCGAGCAGGCCAAGAAGCTCGAAGACATGGCTTCCGCGTCGAGGTCGACTACCGCAACGAGAAGATCGGCCGCAAGATCCGCGACGCGCAGATGGAGAAGGTCCCCTACATGGTGGTCGTCGGTGACCGCGACATGGAGAACGGCACCGTTTCCCCGCGCCACCGCACGGACGGCGACCTCGGCGCGATGAGCATGGACGAGTTCTCCGCGCTTCTCAAGCAGGTCGTGGACAACAAGGAAAAGAAGTAAATAACACACGGATTTTGCATAATCAGTATGTGAGACCTTCATGCGATCAGGGCGGCGCTTTGCCGCCCTGATTTTTTATACCTAAAGAAAAAATTGAAAACCTGATAAATGTTTAACGAAATAATCGGTCGAATGATGACGGAATTCAACGATAATTTGGCGAAATATCCAAAAAAGTAAAAACGTCTTGCAATAGACCTGTCATTCAGCTATAATGAGACTGCCTGAAAGAGGCAAGTAAATTTCGGAATTCAACGCTTCTCCAACGTAGGTGCTCCGAAGCGCCCCCACGCGGCGGAGCATGTGCCGGTGAAGCGGTGAATGCCGGAAGAATCAAAAAGGAGATTGCGTATGAAAAAGTTTTAGCTCTGATCCTCTCTCTCGCGATGGTCTTCGCGCTGGTCGCCTGCGGCGGTGAGAAGACGGATGACAGCCAGAACAACGACGGCGATTCCAGCTCCCCCGTTGCGATCACTCTGGCGACCGGCGGTACCTCCGGTACCTACTATGCTGTCGGCGGCGTTCTCAAGACCGTCCTCGACTCCAAGCTGACCCTTTCCACCCTCAATGTTGAGTCCACCGGCGCTTCCGTCGCGAACGTCAACATGATCACCGACGGCGAGGCTCAGATGGCCATTCTGCAGTCCGACGTTATCAACTACGCGCACGAGGGCACCAACTCCTTCGACGGCGCTCCCGAGACCAACGCTCTTTGGGTCGCCGGTATCTACAACGAGACCGTTCAGATCCTTGCCAAGCCCGGCATCAACACCGTGTCCGACCTCAAGGGCAAGACCATCTGCGTCGGTGACGTTGGTTCCGGTACCGAGATCAACGCCTGGCAGGTCCTCGGCGCTGCGGGTCTGACCAAGGACGACGTCAATGCTGTGAACGGCTCCTTCCAGGATGGCGTTGACCAGCTCAAGGACGGCAAGATCGACGCCGCCTTCACGGTCGCCGGTGCTCCCACGACCGCTATCGTCGACTATGCCACCACCAACACCCTCAACCTTGTCTCCCTGAGCGACGATGAGCTCACCGCCATCCAGGAGGCCTATCCGTTCCTGATCCGTGACGATCTGGCTGCCGGCACCTACACCGGTCAGGATGCCGACGTTACCTGCGTCGCTATCCAGGCTACTCTCGTTGCCTCCGAAGAGCTGAGCGAGGATGTCGTTTATGAGTTCGTCAAGGCCATGTTCGACAACAAGGACGCTCTGACCGAAGGCCACGCCAAGTTCGGCTTCCTCGATCCCGAGGCTGCCTCTGCCGGTGCTACCGTCACCATGCATCCCGGTGCTGAGAAGTACTACAAGGAAATCGGCGTCCTGTAAGCAGGATCGCTACCGTGTATTGACGTGAATTCTCATCTGCGGAAATACATAATTGCGGCCGCTGCAATAATAACGATTATTGCAGCGGCGCCGTGCTTCTTCCTCGCTCCGGCTACTATCTGACCCTGCGCAACCGCGACACCGGCGAGGTCTACGCCCGGTACAAAATGGGCGAGGGAGACCGCTTTTCCGTGACCTTTATCCATTCCGTGAACAAATACCCCCTGACCGATACCTACGAGATCGAAAACAAAACGATCTATGTGGAGGAGACGACCTATTGCTCCTTTGGCGCAGGCGTGCAGACGGAGCTCAACCCCGGCGAAACGCTTGACAAGGTCTATGTGGACCGCCCCGATTACAAGGGCTGGGCAATGGTCATCCGAAACATCCATCAGGACAGGACAGACGTCGGCTACATTGTCGGTACGGTCTCTGACCATGTACTCAATGTAAACGGCGAGGATGTTAGTCTGCGTGATTTGTGTGGAAAAAACGCGCCTGTGCGTTTTAATTACGAATTCTGGCTCGTCTGAGCGCACGGACGCTCTCAAATAGAATTAGGAGGAAATTGCATCATGGCTGAAAACGAAAAGCTCAACAATGTTGCAGTCGACAACGACGTCGGCACCATGGAAGACGTCGATGCGATCATGAAAAAGTACGACCGTGAGTCGAACACGCGCGTCTGGGAGGGACTCCCCGCAAGATCCTGCGTGTCCTTACGGCACTGTTCGGCATTTTCCTGATCGTGATGAACATGTGGATCAAGATGGACGAGCGTGCGCGCCGTCCGCTCTTCCTCGGCCTGGTCATCATTCTCGTGTTTATCTACTACCCCATCAAGAAGGGCTCTCAGAAGGTCAACTACATGCCTTGGTACGATATCGTCATGGCGGCAGTCGGCGCGTTCTGCTTCTTCTTCTACCCCTTAAACCTTGAAAAAATCGTTACCGCCGGTACGCGAATCCAGAAGGTTTTCGTCGTGCAGATCGGCAGCGTTTCCATTCCCCTTCTGATCGTATTTGCGATCGTCGGCACTTTGATCCTCGTCGAGTGCTGCCGCCGCGTGGTCGGTATGCCGATCATCTGCGTAGCGACGGTGTTCGTGCTCTACGCCTTCTTAGGTGCGGGCAAGGACTTAAAGACCGTTATGTATAACCTCTTCTACACCACGACCGGTATCCTCGGCACCCCGATCGGCGTCTGCTCGACCTACATCGCGCTGTTCGTCATCTTCGGCGCCTTCCTGGAGGCCACGGGTGTTGCAAACTTCTTCATCGACTGCGCGAACGCGCTGGTCGGCTGGGCTTCCGGCGGTCCTGCAAAGGTCGCGGTCGTTTCCTCTGCCCTCTGCGGCATGGTCTCCGGTTCCTCCGTCGGTAACACCGTTACCACCGGTTCCGTCACCATCCCGATGATGAAGAAGACCGGTTATCCCCGGAGTTTGCCGGCGCGGTCGAGGCTGCGTCTTCCACTGGCGGTCAGATCATGCCCCCGATCATGGGCGCTGCGGCGTTCCTGATGGCGGAAATGGTCGGCGTTCCCTATGCTGATATCATCGTGCGTGCAATCCTGCCCGCATTCCTGTACTTCCTCGGTATCTTCCTCGGCGTGCACTTCAAGGCCAAGAAGCTCGGCCTCAAGGGCCTGCCCCGCGAAGAGCTCCCCAAGTGGAAGATCCTGCTCCCGCAGATCTACCTCATCCTCCCGCTGGTCGTTCTGGTCTACATGATCATGATCGGCTTCACGATGGCCACCGCCGCCGTGTACGCGACCCTTTACTGCGTGGTCGTCGCCATGATCAGCCGTGAAGAGGGCAAGAAGAAGCTCGTCATGGCCATCCCCCTGATCCCGCTTCTGTTCATGACCCTCATGAGCCGCAGCTTCGAGCCGGGCACCTTCATGGGCGAGAACGGCAGCACGCTCTGCCTTGCCATCGCCTTCGCGCTGCTGGTTATCAACTACGCCATCAGCAAGCCCAACGTCAAGAGCCTGCCCACCATCATCGACGCGTTTGAAAACGGCGGCAAGAACTGCCTGAGCGTCGGTATCGCCTGCGGTATGGCTGGTATCATCGCCGGCGTCGTCACCATGACCGGTCTCGGCCAGGTGCTCATCGGCGCGATCGTCGGTCTGTCCAACGGTCACCTGATCATCGCTCTCGTGCTGACGATGCTCTGCTGCATCGTGCTCGGTATGGGCGTTCCCACCACCGCGAACTACATCATCATGGCCACCACCTGCGCGCCGATCCTTGCCTCCGGCATGGGTCTCGACTGATGGCTGCCACATGTTCTGCTTCTACTTCGGTATCGTCGCAGACATCACCCCGCCCGTTGCGCTGGCTGCCTACGCCGGTTCCGCCATCGCCAAGGCTCCCCCGATGAAGACCGCCTGGAACGCGACCCGTCTCGCAATCGCGGCGTTCATCATCCCCTACATCTTTGCTTACAATAACGCCCTGATCTTCGTTGGCAACGACGTCAAGTTCCTGAGCGTTGCCTCCATCGTCATCTCCGCGACCCTCGGTATGGCGTCTATCGCCTCCGGCCTGATGGGCTACCTGATCCGCGACATGAAGGCGATCAGCCGCGTCGCACTGGTCATCGGCGGCCTGCTGATGGTCATCCCCGGCACGGTCACTGACCTTGCGGGTCTTGCGGTGCTGGTCGCCGTCCTCGTTCTCCAGCGTATCGAGAACAAGAAGGACAAGGCGGCTGCGTCCGTGTAACGCAAAGCATCCTGCTAATGAAAAAGAGACCGCTTCGGCGGTCTCTTTTTTGCATGTGCGCCGCTTTTCAAGCATAAACTGGAAACGACGGGAGGTTTTGCACATGCCCAGAATTTATTTGAGTCCCTCCACGCAGGATTGGAACCCGTATGTCGACGGCAGTGGCAGCGAGGAATACTGGATGAATCTGCTGGCCGACACGCTCGAGCCGTACCTTTACGCAAATACCATCTCCGTTGTGCGCAACACGCCGGAGATGACCGCGGCCTCGTCCATCGCGCAGGCGAACACCTTGGCGGCTTTGACTTTTACCTTGCCCTGCACTCCAACGCCTCGGGGGAAGGGCAGGCGGGGGAAGAACCGCGGCATCATCGTCTTTTACTATCCCACGAGCAGCGACGGAAAGCGTGCTGCCGAGCTCTTCGCCGCGCAGCTGCGCATGGTCTACCCGCTGCCTGCAAAGGTGACGACGCAGGCGACCACAACGCTCGGCGAGGTGCGGCGGCCCAGATACCCCGCGAATCTCATCGAGCTCGGCTATCACGACAATTACGACGATGCGCGCTGGATCGAAAATAACCTCGACGCCGCGGCGCAGGCCATCGCGCGGGGACTGACGGAGTATTTCGGCCTGCCGTTCATTTACCCGCAGCTCGTGCGCACCGGCGTCGTCACGACCGAGGGCTCAGCCTGCGCCTGCGAAGCTACCCGGGCATCGACGGGGAAACAGTCGGCAGCATCCCGAACGGCGAGAGCGTGCAGGTCTACGGCAGCTTCCAGCTGGTACTCCGTGGGCTACGACGGCCAGCTCGGCTACGCGGCGCAGGCTACATCGCAGTGTGACATTCGCCCGTTTCCGATATTTTCCGGGCGCGACTTTTCCTTGACAGCTGGTTATAAAAAGTTTACAATGTTTTTTGGATTTATGGAGGGGAGAGAAGGGGAATCTCCCGTTTATGATTCAAAAACCCAACGATAGATCAATCGCATCGATCAAAAAAAGCACACAGGAGGAATCGTATGATCAGCTATCTCTACGCTGCGCTTATCGCGGTGGGGACGCTCGTCATTGGCATTCTTCTTGGTATTTGGATTCGCAAGAGAGCCGCTAAACGCGCCGAGGAGAAGATCTCCAACGCCGATGAAGAGGCGCTTCGTATTGTCAACGAAGCGATCAAGAGCGCTGAAAACAAGAAACGCGAAGTCATGTTGGAGGCAAAGGAAGATATCCTGCGCTCCAGAAACGAATACGAGAAGGAAGTCAAGGAACGCCGCGCCGAGCAGCAGAAGCAGGAGCGCCGGCTCCAGCAGAAGGAGGAGAACCTCGACCGCAAGACCGACGCGCTGGAAAAGCGCGAGGAGGCCCTCAACCAGAAGCATGCCGCTCTGGACAAGGAAAACGAAGAAATCAAGATCATCAAGCGCAGCCAGACCGAAATGCTCGAACGTATTTCCGGTTTTACTGCCGAAGACGCCAAGAAGTACCTGATCGAGCAGGTCGAGAGCGAAGTGACGCACGAGACCGCGCTCAAGATCAAGGAGCTGGAGCAGCGCGCCAAGACGAGGCCGATTCCGCGCCCGCGAGATCGTCGCCTCTGCCATCCAGCGCTGCGCTGCCGACCATGTTGCCGAGATCACCGTCAGTGTGGTGCCCCTGCCCAATGACGAGATGAAAGGCCGCATCATGGCCGCGAAGGCCGCAACATCCGCACGATCGAAACGCTCACGGGCGTCGACCTCATCATCGACGACACGCCCGAGGCGATCACCGTCTCGTGCTTCGAGCCCGTGCGCCGCGAGTCGCGCGCCTGGCGCTCGAAAGCTCATCGCCGACGGCCGCATCCATCCCACGCACATTGAAGAGATGGTCAACAAGGCCCGCCGCGAGGTGGACGCCATCATCAAGTCTGAGGGCGAGCGCGCCGTGCTGGAGACCGGCATCCGCGGTCTGCACCCCGAGCTTGTGAAGATGCTCGGCCGCCTGCACTACCGCACGAGCTACGGCCAGAACGTTCTGCAGCACTCCATCGAGGTCTCGCACCTTGCGGGCATGATGGCCGCCGAGCTGGGCGCGGATGTTTACGCCGCCAAGCGCGCAGGCCTGCTGCATGATATCGGCAAGGCCGTCGACCACGAGATGAGGGTACGCACGTCGCCTCGGCGTCGAATTTTTGCGCAAGTACCACGAAAAGGATGACATCATCCATGCCGTGCAGGCGCACCACAACGACGTGGAGCCGCAGACCATCGTTGCCTGCCTCGTGCAGGCGGCGGATGCGATCTCTGCCGCCCGTCCCGGCGCCCGCCGCGAGAATCTGGAGAACTACATCAAGCGCCTCGAGCAGCTTGAGGAGATCACCGGCAGCTATCCCGGCGTCGACAAGGCCTATGCCATTCAGGCCGGCCGCGAGGTGCGCGTGATGGTCAAGCCCGACCAGGTCAGCGAGGACCAGATGGTCATTCTGGCGCGCGAGCTTGCCAAAAAGATCGAGGAAGAGATGGAATATCCCGGCCAGATCAAGGTGCACGTCCTGCGCGAGACGGCCGCCATCGAATACGCGAAATAAGAAAAAGGCTCCGCTTTTGCGGGGCCTTTTTTCATGCCTTTCTTGCGTTTTGTCCCGCGCCTTGCTATACTGGGGAAAACGCAAAGCGGAGGAACGCCATGCTCTACAATATTCTGGCCATCGGCGATGTGGTGGGCGGCTGCGGCGTCAGCTGCCTCGAGCACCATCTGCGCGCCGTGAAAAAACTCAAGAACATCCACTTCACCGTGGTCAACGGCGAGAATGCCGCGATGGTCGGCCTGACGCCGAACGACGCCGAGCGCATCTTCTCCGCGGGAGCGGACGTCATCACGCTTGGCAACCACACATTCGGCAAGATGCAGATCACCGACTACCTCGACGACTGCCCGTATATTCTGCGGCCGCACAATCTCGGCG
>ENA-OQIO01001310-OQIO01001310.1-human-gut-metagenome-genome-assembly--contig:-NODE-1310-length-12317-cov-3.215258_pt1 | contig 12317 bp, 13 predicted proteins | sample MGYA00242573_ERZ504737 | MGnify/ENA primary metagenome ERZ504737 (study PRJEB26092, sample SAMD00036203) | human gut metagenome | host: Homo sapiens | study: EMG produced TPA metagenomics assembly of... | reverse complement strand
TTGTAAAAGGCTTTTCGTGAGCTGCGAGTCCCAGTTTGTGGGAGATTTTATCCGAATGAGGGCGGCGTAGCGGGCTACGGCAACCGAATGAGGTAAATATACCGCAAGTGGGGCTTGCAGATTGCGGAATGATTTTTCAGACACGCTCTAGATCGTGTCTGAAATAACTGTATCATTCACTTGGCCGCGGAATCAAAATCACTGCTTCCCATCATCATCAATCATCAGGAAAAGGAAACGTCAGCTGATAAACATAGCATCCCCAAAGCTAAAAAATCTGTACCGTTCCTGTACTGCCACTTCATATGCATGCATGATTTTTTCTTTCCCTGCCAGCGCGGACACAAGCATCAGTAATGTGGACTCCGGCAGATGGAAGTTTGTGATCAGAGCGTCGATACATTTGAACCTGTATCCAGGATAGATGAAAATCTCGGTCCAGCCGCTTGTTGCTTTTACGATTCCATCCTCCCCTGTTGCAGATTCCAGCGTACGGCAGCTGGTAGTTCCCACAGCGATCACTCTGTCACCGTTTTTCTTTGTGTCATTGATCAGTTTTGCCTGGTCTTCCTCTACAATATAGAACTCAGAATGCATATGATGTTTCTCTACATCATCCACTTTAACAGGTCGAAAAGTTCCAAGACCTACATGAAGGGTGACATGTGCGATGTTCACACCCATCTCTTTTACCTGCTCCAGAAGTTCCGGTGTAAAATGCAATCCGGCAGTGGGTGCGGCCGCAGATCCTTCGTGTTTTGCATATACGGTCTGATAACGGTTCTTATCCTGTAACTTATGTGTGATATACGGCGGCAGCGGCATCTCCCCCAGCTGATCCAGAATCTCCTCAAAGATTCCTTCATAATGGAACTGGATCAGACGGTTTCCTTCATCTACCACATCGATGATCTCCCCGGTCAGTAATCCTTCTCCGAAATCGATCACGGCTCCCGGGCGGGCTTTCTTTCCCGGTTTTACCAGACATTCCCAGATATCATTCTCTCTGCGTTTCAGCAGAAGAATCTCGATCACAGCTCCGGTCTCTTTTTTATGTCCGTACAGTCTGGCCGGGATTACTTTCGTATCATTTACCACCAGACAATCGCCCGGTTTCAGATAATTCAGAATATGTTTAAAATCTGTATGCTCCAGTTCCCCTGTCTCTTTGTCCAGGTGCATCAGTCTGGAGGAAGAACGGTCTTCCAACGGATCCTGCGCAATCAGTTCCTGGGGAAGATCATAATAAAAATCTGCTGTTCTCATTTTCTCTAAACTCCTTTATTTTTTGCTTTTCACACTATAGCACTTTATGAAACTTCCCGCAAGTGGGGAGTTCCTGTCAGCAGATGCTTTCTCTGCATTTTCCTCTTATTATCACTTCCACGAGATCCAGTTCCTGATTCAGGATACAAAGATCCGCATCGTACCCTTCCTCAATCTTTCCCTTATCTTTCAACTGCAGAATCCGCGCCGGATTGGCCGTGATGGTGGAGATGGCAATCTCCAGAGGAATATCTGCTTTGCATACACACTCTTTGACCTCTTTCAGGAGACAACTGGACTGTCCGACGCCCATTCCAAGGAATTCTCCCTTAGCCGTATACATGGGCAGGCTTCCCTGACCATCGGAAGAAATGGTGATGTGTTTCGGATCCACCCCTGCTTCCATCATCCGCCGGATCCCGTTGCATACTCTGACTTCATCACAGATAGTTTCCCAGTAATCGATATCTTCGTTGCCGGTAAAATCAACATTTCCACCATTCTTTGCATATTCAGTGGCCTTACAGAACAGTTTCTCGTTCCGGTTGATATGAGTCGGAAGAATCTGAGAGGCCGGTATCTCGGTCTCTGCCACCACGCGCTCGATCAGATCCATGCATCTCGGACTGTCCCCGAGATGCACATTGACAACACCTGCTTTTCCTGAAAGAACACCTCCCAGTCTCGTATCCGCCACCACACGAACGAATTCTTCAAACGTCGGCTGGGAAGAACGATGATCGGAAATGGCGATTTCTCCGGTTCCGATGATTTCCTGAATCATCATGATATCTTTTGTGATGCTGTCCGTCAGTGTATGCACCGGAATCTGATAGCTTCCGGTATAACAGTAAGCTGACATTCCCTGTTCACATAACCCTTTTGCTTTTGCCACCAGCGCGCACATATCTCTTCCGATACCGTCCGTTCCAAGACATCCGACCACTGTGGTGACACCGAACTTTGTAAGCCCTTCCACCGTCGCTTCCGGTGTGCGGTTGGCAAAACCGCCCTCTCCGCCACCGCCAAGAATATGCACATGGCAGTCAATAAAACCCGGTGTCAGAATCTTTCCACTGCCGTCAATAATATCCTCCGCTGTGAGATACGGTATCTCCGGCATGCATCCTGCCTCTTCTATCTTTGCAATTTTATCTCCGATGATCAGCACATCCTTGTTTCCAAGATGTTCCGGTGCATATACATTGATATTTTTAATTAATTTCATACGTCTGTAATCCTTCCTGCAACATAAATATTAAACGCTTCCTTTCAACAAAAAGAACAAAAAGCGTGTAGCGGAAAATAATTTTCCATCTACACGCTTTATTTTACAATAGATTCCCTTTTCCTTCAATCTGTTTCCGTGAACAATACCATTATCAGAATCCGATTCCAACCGCAATCAAAATCGTGATCACAGCACCGATCATCAGCACACCCAGGTATTTCCACATGAACTTGATCCAGCTGGACCACTCGATTCTGGCAATAGCCAGAGAACCGATCAGACATCCGGAAGTCGGAACGATCAGATTGGTAAATGCATCTCCAGCTGGAAAGCAAGTACCGAAGTCTGACGGGTAACTCCCAGCAGATCTGCCAGCGGAGCCATGATTGGCATCGTGACTGCTGCCTGTCCGGATCCGGATACCACAAAGAAATTAAATACGGACTGAAACAGATACATCAGCACAGCTGCTGCCGCACCGGAAAGTCCTGCCAGTGCTTTGGAGATTCCATACATGATCGTATTGATCACGGTTGGAGTTGTCGGATCGGAACCACCGAGTACCTGCATGATTCCCTGCGCCATGGCTACAACCAGAGCCGCTCCGATCAAATCTTTTGCACCATTTTTAAAAGAAGTTGCAATATCATTCATCTTCATATCGTTCAGATGGAACATCACGCCGATCACACCTGCAACGATACCCATGATAAAGAACTGTGTCGCGATCTCAGGCATATAATACCCTTTTTTCATAACACCCCAGACTACCCATACAACGGTAACAGCCAGTGTAAGCAGAACCAGAATGTGTCCGATCCCGAAAGAATGGCCATCATCGATACCTGTTTTCTCGTTCTGCTCACGGAAATACTGATCTGTCTTATAAGCAACCGAGATCGTCGGTGTTTTTTTCACTTTCGCTGCATAGAACATGGTCATTCCACAGCCGAGTGCAGTAAATACCACCCACATCGCCATACGGAATCCCGCACCGGAAAACACATCAATACCGGCAATTCCCTGTGCGATACCCACAGAAAACGGGTTCATCCAGGAAGCACCAAAACCAATCTGTGTTGCCACATAAGTAACCAGAACTGCAATAACCGTATCATATCCAACCGCAACAAACAGTGGACACAAAATCATGGTAAACGGAAGTGCTTCCTCTCCCATTCCAAAAACAGCCCCGCCTAGAGAAAACAGTACAAAAAGAACCGGAATCAGCAATTTTTCTGCCCCTTTTGCCTTGCGGATCAGTCCGACCAGTCCCGCTTCGATGGCTCCTGTCCGAATCATGATACCAAACGCACCACCCACTACCAGCAAAAATGCAATGATCTGAATCGCAGAATCGCTGACAATTCCATTAAACATATAATTAAAGAAACCACTTTCGCCGTCACCGCTGAATAAGGTAACCCCTTCTGTGACTGCTTTTCCCGCATCGTCTGTCAGATACTGGAAACTTCCATCTTTAATTACCGTACGGGTCTTCTCCACCCCGTTCATCATGTACGTAACATCCTGTGTTTCGTAGTAGCCTTCGGAACAAAGAACGTAACGATCGCAGCAAGGACAACCACAAAGAAAATAATAATGTAAGTGTCCGGAACGCTAAACCCTTTGTTAAATGATTTCAGGCCTTCTCCTTTTTTCTTGCTCATACTTGAGTATCCCTCCATTTTATCTTTACATCCCATAATGGACATGCACACACGATTGTACCACAGAAGTACAAAGAAGTAAGCCATAAAAAGAAAAAGCTGAAAGTTTACAGTACTTTCAGCTTTTTCTGCTCCACAAGAGTTTTATCGTATCCGAAGCATCTTCTCCATCTCTTCTTTTGTGCAGGATGTTCCTGCATATCGCGCTTTCTCATAAATCTGTGCAAATACTTTCGCATCGGCATCCTCTAGCTCCATGTGACCTGCAGTCTGGGTTGGTGTCCAGGCACTGTCCGGGGATCCTTTCAGTTTTTCGAGAACTTTTTTCCGATAGTGCTTTCGGACCCTTCCATCTGCAGATCGATTCCAGAAAAGATGTTCTTTCTTTTTCCGATTCAGATTTTTCTTTTTTTCAGCTGCCGGTGGTGGCAGTAATCGTTCGATCTTGTCTCCGTTTTCCTCGGTCTTTTCATTAAAACGCAGATACAATCGATACAGCGCCCGCACTCCAACAAAAACGCACACAAGCACCAGACTGATACCGATCATCCAGCCGATCAGATCCAGCAATTTGTACAACAGTTCCAAAAACCACGGAATCTCTCTGCTGGCAGTCGCCTGCATCATCTGGTTCGTCTGCTCTGCTGCCATCGTTCCCTCTTCGGCCGGTGAATTCGGAATCAGATGCAGCAGCCAGCGTATCACAGTTTTTAACGCCTGACCACCCTTCCGTATCAGCTGATCAATACCCAGATAAGGAGCTGCGATCATGGCCACCGCCGTAACTGCGGAAACCAGCCACATCATCCCCTGGTTGATCTTAGCCAGCCGCCGTACCGGAAGTCTTTCCAGAGATGCATGTGTTTTTAAAAAAGAATCCACCTCTTTCAGGTTGATATGGAAATTACAGAGCAGATAATATAATGCCGCAAGAACCGGAGCAATCCGAATCGCCGTATCCGACACAAAATGCTGACCAAGAAAATACAGAACCAGAGCAATTCCAAGCCATGGATACGACGGAATCTTCAACCAACAGGTTTTCTTTGATGCCCTCCCATAAAAATAGGAAAATGCCGCAATAACTCCCAGAATTCCTGTCCAGATTCCGCAAACACCACTTCCTGCAAGCATCACAGACCCTCCGATCAGAAGCAACGTAACGATTCCGAACTGCCAGAAATGAGTTGCTTTCTTCTCTGCCAGAAACAGGCCTGCATTTAGCGGAAACAGTAGACATCCCACCAGTACAAACGGTTCGCTTCCATGCCCGGATATTACCACTGCACACGCATAGATGGCAAATAAGATCAAAAATCCATGACACAGCTCCAGAAGCATCAGTGCCGCCTGTCGTTTGGTTATCTTCAACTGCTTCATTTTGCCACCTCCCATCGAAGTGCTGTCATATTTCGGCTGTCCGGAAGTTTCCATTCCATATCCTCATATAAGGTAGCGATCCATACACCGGTTCCTCCTTCGTTCAGAAGCCTGCTGAATCCGTCATAACAGCTCTCTCTCTGATTTTTGGAAATCATCACATAGGTCCGGTTTCCCCTGTTCGCCTCTTCCCGTAGACGATCCAAGATCACTTCCATGTGTTCTGCTTTCTGATCCAGATCCAGCCGTGTCAGTCCTTCATACAACGCACGCACCTGCTGTGGTCCGGTACCCGGTTCCAGGCTGAAACATGTTTTTGTCTTCAGATCTCGTCCATTGGTACGGATCCCCGCAGGAATTCCATTCTGCAACAGACGGGAAACCAGGCTGCTGCCAGCCGGATCCCCTCTTCGTGGATCGCATCAAATTTCCAGATGGTCTCGTCTTCTACATCCAGCAAAACCACCACTTCCTGTGCAGATGTGGAATCATAGAGATTGACCATCCACTGATCCGTCCGTGCAGATACTTTCCAGTTAATCTTATGCATCGGATCTGTCGGCTGATATTCCCGGATTCCCCGAAATTCAAAAGGATCTTCATACAGATTCTTCCGGGACAGCACACTTCCCATTATTTTCTGAAAGGGGATCTCCAGCCTGGTCTCATCCACCATCCGCGGATACACATAGAAATGATCCGGCGATTCCAGTGTTTTATAGAATTTTCCATTCATCAGCGGACTTCTTGTCACCAGTTCCACCTGAGACAGTTCATAATATCCACGCCTGGAACAGTAGAATGAAATCGTCCTGGTAATTTTCTGATAACTGCCTACCGAAAAGATATCTCTTTTATAACATTGATCCGAGACACTTGTATTTTCTCCGTCGGCAAACCGAAGATTCCGGTGCATCTGAAATCCCACCTGCAGCACAGGAAGAAACAGCCATTTTCTGTTATAGATGGTTTCCGTCAGTATGGCATCCCGCCCTTCCAGAGAAGGTTCTTTCTGAAATTCCACACGGCATCCAGATGTTTTTCCCACAGATGCCCGTAGATTTTCACCAGCACAGCATTCATCACAAATGCACCGATCAGTACTACTATAATGATCATCTGCTATCTCTCCCATTCTTCTGTCGGCACGCTCACCTGTCCCAGAATCTCCTCAATCTTTGTCTGACCGGTAACTGCCCCGCCAAATCCTCTTGACAATACCAGACGATGTGCCATGACAGGACCGGCTACTGTTTTGATATCCTCCGGCACCACATAGTCTCTTCCCCGGATCCATGCATACGCCTGAGATGCCCGAAGAAGCGCCATCGTTCCACGTGGACTCACACCGGACAGAATCTCTTTGTCTTTTCTTGTCGCCTGTACCAGATCTGCCATATACTCCAGCAGAAGTTCATGTACATGAACCTTCTTTACCTGCTCCCGCGCTGCCAGAATCTGTTCTTTTTTACATACTGCCTGCAATGTTTCATACGGCTGATCCAGTATAAAACGCTTTAAAATTCCCACTTCTTCTTTCTTATCCGGCAGTCCCATCGACAGTTTCATAAAGAAACGATCCAGCTGTGCTTCCGGAAGGGGGAAAGTTCCTGTCGTTTCCAACGGGTTCTGGGTTGCAATAACAAAGAAAGGTTCTGCCAGTTTTCTTGTCACCCCGTCTACCGTCACCTGGCGTTCCTCCATACATTCCAGAAGACTTGCCTGAGTTCTCGGAGTCGCGCGGTTGATCTCATCTGCCAGAATAATATTGGCAAATACAGGACCCGGGCGAAACTGAAATTCACCTGCCTGCTGATTATAATAGTTCAGTCCGGTGATATCCGATGGCAGAAGATCCGGTGTAAACTGAATACGTCCGAAATCAGCATCCAGTGATCTGGATAATGACTTCGCCAGCATCGTCTTTCCGGTTCCCGGTACATCTTCCAGAAGTACGTGTCCTCCCGCTGCCAGTGTGGTCAGTACCAGATCAATAGTCTCCTCTTTCCCGACCAGAACCTTTCCGATATTTTCTCTTAACGCCTGCACCCAGGCTCTTGACTGTTCCATGCAAAAAATCCTCCCATATAAAGTCTTCAGTCAGTATTTATCGGCATTTTGCCTGATATTTCTTCCTGTTTTTGTAACACTTTCGTCACTATTGAACGAATAGTTACATTATAACTTTATATGAGAGGACTTGCAAGTTATTTATGCCACACGGATCATACCGGAAATTTCTTTCACAGTAGACATTCCTTTTGCCACTGCCAGTGCATCTTTCAGATTCTTTTCTTTCACTTCATCTGTGATCACAACGATCTCTGCATACTGGTCTTTCTTTCTTCTCTGGATAACCTGTGCCAGACTCACACCACTGTTGCCGAACACACTGGCGATATTTGCCAGAACACCCGGACGGTCTTCCACGAACATACGGATGAAGAATTTGCTGCTGATTTCGTTCATATGTTTGATCGGAAGGTTCTTATAGCAGGTACATCCGATTCTTCCACAGCAGTCATGCAGAATATTTCTTACGATATCAAAGACATCACCGACTACCGCACTCGCTGTAGGCAGTTCTCCTGCGCCACGGCCGTAGAACATCGCATCCTGCACCGCATCTCCCTGTACAAATACGGCATTGTATGCGTCATTAACCGATGCCAACGGATGATTCACATCGATCAGCATCGGATGGACTCTCGCCTCGATTCCTTCCGGTGTATTTCTAGCCACGCCAAGAAGTTTGATCACGCATCCCATCTCGTTGGCATATTCGATATCCGTTGCCGTGATTTTGGTGATTCCTTCGGTATATACATCATCAAAAGTCACTCTGGAATTGAAAGCTGCACTGGCAAGAATCGCCACTTTTCTTCCTGCATCCAGACCTTCCACGTCCGCTGTCGGATCACTTTCCGCATAGCCGAGATCCTGCGCCAGTTTCAGAGCATCGGCAAACTCCATACCGTTCTGGCTCATCTTGGTCAGGATAAAGTTAGTCGTACCGTTCACGATACCCATAACTTCAGAAATATGGTTGCCTGCCAGACACTGTTTGATCGGGCGGATGATCGGGATTCCGCCGGCCACTGCTGCTTCATGGAGAAAATCTTTTTTGTTCTTTGCAGCGGTATCTAACAGAATGTGACCATCCGCTGCGATCAGATCCTTATTTGCCGTCACGACATTCTTTCCTGCCTCCAGCGCTTCCAGAATATAAGTTCTCGCCGGTTCGATGCCTCCGATCAGCTCGATTACAATCTCAATCTCCGGATCGTCTACAATCTCTTTCCAGTTATTCGTAAGCAGTGACGGATCGTCTGTCTTCTGAGCCGCTTTCTCTATGTTCCGAACCAGTATCTTCTTCAGTTCCACTCTGGCTCCCAGCTTTGAAACCATCTCTTCCTGCTGCATTTTTAACACTTTATATACACCACCACCTACGGTGCCAAAACCAAGCAAAGCTGCTTTAATGACTCTTTCTGCCATATCCTTTTTCTCCTTTTCCGCCACAGAGGGCAACATCACTTTTCGCCCATTTTACCACACTAAAGTGAACTTGTGAAGTGCGAAGTGTCTGCTACACTGAAATTTCTCCGAATTATCCTGCCAGACACTACTGTTTCTGAATTTTCTCTTGCATTTTCATCTGTTCTGATACATAATAACACCAAGACAACCTTTATATTGCTGACGGGGAGCTGGTGAAAGCCGGCTGAGAGGAGACGTGATTCCGTTTCGACCCGAAAACCTGATTTGGATAATGCCAACGTAGGAAAGATATACCGGATAAAAGAGGTAGACATACACACACTGTTTCTTTTTTCCATCAGACAGATTACAGGATCCTTACTCAGGTAAGGGTCCTTTTTATTTCGCTCAGTATATCCGGCTGTCAAAAGCGATACATCGGGGACACCACCTTGTACCGCTGAAAAAAAGACAAGATCTTATGATTTTGTTCAGCATCAGAAACCCGGAACCTGCTTTCTGATGCAGGCGTCAGCAACTACTTCTATATATTGTCCGGACGTATGGATTTTTGTTCTGCATGGATACGTCTGTGTTTTGCTGACGTCAAAAACAGATACTTTTTTATTATGTATGTGAAAAGAATGGAGGCAAAACAACATGAGAAATTACACCACTCAGATGGATGCGGCACGCAAGGGAATCATCACACCCGAAATCAGCCTTGTAGCCGAAAAGGAACATATGGATGTCAGTAAAATGATGACGCTTGTTGCAGAAGGTAAAGTAGCAATCTGCGCCAATAAAAATCACACCTGTTTAAGCGCGGAAGGTGTGGGAAGTATGCTCCGCACAAAAATCAATGTCAATCTCGGTGTTTCCCGTGACTGTAAAGACTATGATATCGAAATGAAGAAAGTAATGAGCGCTGTGGAACTCGGTGCCGAAGCCATCATGGATCTTTCCAGCCATGGAAATACCCAGCCTTTCCGCCGTAAACTGACAAGTGAATGTCCGGTTATGATCGGTACGGTTCCTGTCTATGACAGCGTTATTCATTATCAGCGTGATCTTGCAACTCTGACCGCAAAAGACTTTATAGATGTGATCCGGATGCATGCGGAGGACGGTGTGGACTTTGTCACTCTTCACTGTGGAATCACACGAAAAACCATCGAGCAGATCAAAAAGCACAAACGAAAAATGAATATCGTCAGCCGTGGAGGAAGTCTGGTTTTTGCCTGGATGAGCATGACCGGAGAGGAAAATCCATTCTATGAATATTATGATGAAATTCTTGATATCTGTGAAGAATATGATGTGACCATTTCTTTAGGTGATGCCTGCCGGCCGGGATGTCTGGCAGATGCAACCGATGTATGCCAGATTGAAGAACTGGTCCGTCTCGGAGAACTGACAAAACGTGCATGGATCATAATGTACAGGTTATGGTGGAAGGTCCGGGACATGTGCCTCTGGATCAGGTAGCTGCCAATATGAAAGTCCAGCAGAGCATCTGTATGGGAGCTCCTTTCTATGTACTCGGACCACTTGTCACCGATATTGCTCCCGGATATGACCATATCACCGCAGCATCGGTGGCGCCGTTGCTGCCATGAACGGTGCTGCATTCCTTTGTTATGTAACACCAGCCGAACATCTGGCTCTTCCAAATGTAGAAGATACCAAGCAGGGAATCATTGCCTCCAAAATCGCAGCTCATGCAGCTGATATTGCCAAAGGAATCCCCGGCGCCCGTGATATAGATGATAAAATGGCAGATGCACGTCGTGTTCTCGACTGGGATGCCCAGTATGCCTGTGCTTTAGATCCGGAAACTGCCAAATCCATCCGCGCCAGCAGAATGCCGGAAGATGACCACAGCGATACCTGCAGCATGTGCGGCAAATTCTGTGCTGTCAGAAGCATGAACAAAGCCCTCGCCGGAGAGTATATTGATATTTTGTAAAATTATCACGTTTTAAATGATCATATATTTTTCATTTAAAAGTGATCATGATGAAATTATAAAACGCCACGAAACGCATTGGATCTGCTGAATACCACCAGATCTTCTTGCGTTTCGTGCGTTTTGACACGTTTCTTTATTTACTTTTTACAAATGTAAGGATTTATTTGTAGTTTACGATCTGTCCGAATTCTTCTTTGAGGGAAGCGCCTCCAACCAGTCCGCCATCGATGTCTGCCTGAGCAAACAGGTCTGCTGCTGTTTTGGAGTTTACGGATCCACCGTACTGGATACGGATCTCTGCTGCTGTAGCATCATCGTATACTTCAGCGATGCACTCACGGATCTTACCGCATACTTCCTGAGCCTGCTCAGTAGTAGCTGTTTTTCCGGTTCCGATTGCCCAGATTGGTTCGTAAGCGATAACGGCTTTCTTTGCCTGATCTGCTGTCAGACCCTGGAAGCCAATCTTAACCTGCTGACGGATGAAGTCCATGGTTACACCCTGCTCTCTCTGTTCCAGAGACTCACCACAGCACATGATAGGTGTCAGTCCATATTCGAATGCTTTGTGCATTTTTTTGTTGATATCTTCATCTGTTTCTCCGAAGTATCCTCTTCTCTCGGAATGTCCCAGAACAACGTATTTTACGCCTGCATCTACCAGCATGTTCGGGGAGATTTCTCCGGTGTAAGCACCTTTTTCTTCGAAATACATATTCTCAGCACCTACCTGGATGTTAGTTCCTTTTGCAGCTTCTACTACAGGAACGATGTCGATAGCAGGTACACAGAATACTACGTCTACTTCGTCATTCTTTACCAGTGGTTTCAGAGTTTCAACCAGTTTTACAGCCTCACTTGGAGTCATGTTCATTTTCCAGTTACCGGCAATAATTTTTTTTCTAGCATGTTACGTTTCCTCTTTTCTTGTATCCTTTCCAGGATCTGATTCTTATTTATCGTTTGCTGCTGCTACACCTGGCAGTTCTTTTCCTTCCAGGAATTCCAGGGAAGCTCCACCACCGGTAGAGATGTGAGTCATCTTGTCACCAAATCCCAGGATATTAACAGCTGCTGCGGAATCACCACCACCGATGATGGTTGTAGCGTCTGTCTCAGCCAGAGCTTTTGCTACTGCTGCGGTACCGTGTGCGAAGTTCGGCATTTCGAAGCATCCCATCGGTCCGTCCATACAGCTACGTACGTCTGAGCATCGATCGATGTACAGCTACGTACGTCTGAGCATCGATCGATGTACAGCTACGTACGTCTGAGCATCGATCGATGTACAGCTACGTACGTCTGAGCATCGATCGAT
>ENA-OQIO01001307-OQIO01001307.1-human-gut-metagenome-genome-assembly--contig:-NODE-1307-length-12352-cov-1.430429_pt1 | contig 12352 bp, 15 predicted proteins | sample MGYA00242573_ERZ504737 | MGnify/ENA primary metagenome ERZ504737 (study PRJEB26092, sample SAMD00036203) | human gut metagenome | host: Homo sapiens | study: EMG produced TPA metagenomics assembly of... | reverse complement strand
GGATCAGGTTTCCGCAGATTACGGAAATACGATCCTTAAAAGCAGTGCGAGAAATGAATATATGATCGAACGGACCAGACGTATTTTGCGGCGTACCGTGTGGGCTTTGCAGGAACAGCTGAAGCATGGAGCATTCCGGCCGGAAGGATTTGAGGTGAGGTTTCAGGGCGGAAGGATCGACCGTGTGGATATCATGGAAGAGCCGGAGAACAACCGGGTCTATGTGAAGGTGATCGATTATAAAACCGGAAATACTTCGTTTGATCTGCTGGCGTTGTATCATGGCCTTCAGCTTCAGCTGATGGTCTATCTGGATGGAGCATTACAGGTGGAAAAAAGGAAGTATCCGGATCGCGAGATCGTTCCGGCCGGTGTGTTTTATTATAATGTGAAGGATCCTATGATACAGGAGAAGATCCATGCGGATATGGAAAGCATCAATGAGCAGATGCTGAAGAAAATGAAAATGAACGGGCTTGTACAGGCAGATGATAATATGAGTACCAAAATCGACAGCACTATGGCCTCCATACCGGTATCCCTGAACCGGGACGGAAGCTTCAGCAAAAGATCTTCTGTTGCCTCAAGGAAGCAGTTTGATGCTCTGGGAGCGTATGTGCGGAGAAAGATCTGTGACATCAGGGAATCGATCCTGGATGGAAATGCGGCAGTGGAACCCTATGAACTTGGAAAAAAGAATGCCTGCACATACTGTCCGTATCTTACTGTGTGCGGCTTTGACAGGAAGATACCGGGATATGAGTTTCACAGACTGTCGTCCATCGGAGAAGATGCACTGTGGAAAAAGATCATGAAGGGAGAGGAAGAGAATGGCAGTGAAATGGACTGAAGAGCAGAAAAAGGTCATCACGCTCCGGGACCGGAATATTCTGGTCAGCGCAGCAGCCGGTTCCGGTAAAACTGCAGTGCTGGTGCAGAGGATCTTAAGTAAGATCATGGATCCTTTGAAACCGGTGGACATTGACCGTCTTCTGATCATGACATTTACAAGGGCGGCAGCGGGAGAGATGAGGGAACGTATCGAACGTGGACTGGATCAGGCACTGGCTGAAGATCCGGATAATGAGCATCTGCAGAGACAGATGACGCTGATCCATACGGCACAGATCACTACCATTGACGGCTTTTGCGCTATGTGATCCGAAATTATTTTCATCTGATCGGACTGGATCCGGGTTACCGGACTGCAGATGAGGGTGAACTGAAGCTTTTGCAGGAAGATGTGCTGAAGGAGCTTTTTGAGGATCATTATGCAGAAAGAAAGGCAGATTTTACTGCATTTGTGGAATGCTATGCGCCAGGAAAAACGGATGAAGGACTGAAGGAACATGTGCTGGAGCTTTATAATGCTGCGATGAGTAATCCATGGCCCGAAAAATGGCTGGACAGCTGTGTGGAGAATTATCATCTGGATCCGGAAAAAGGTCTTGAGGGAACGCGATGGTTCCGATATCTGTGGGAGGCTGCAGACTGCGCACTGAAAGAAGCGGAAGAGCTTACAGAAACCGCAATGAAGACCTGTCAGCTTCAGGATGGACCGGAGCTTTATCTGGAGGCTCTGGAAAAAGATATGATGCTGATCCTGCAGTTGAAGCAACTGTCCGTTAAAAGGGACTATGATGAGATGGCACAGAATCTCCGGGATCTGAAGTTTGCAAGACTTTCCTCAAAAAAAATGGAGGGGGTATCGGAGCAGCTGAAAAATCTGGTAAAAGCTCTTCGCGAAGATGCAAAAGACAATTTGAAGGAACTGGGAATCCGATATTTTACGGAAATCTGGATGAGCTGACGGAACTGACAGAAGCATCTGCACCACCGCTGGAGATGCTGGTGAAGCTGACAAAGGATTTTGCAGAGCGTTTCCAGGCAAAGAAGCGTGAAAAAAATGTTCTGGATTTTACGGATATGGAACATTTTGCCCTGGACATCCTTCTGAAAAAGGAAGGAGAAACCTATGTGCCCAGCCAGGCGGCAAGAGAGCTTTCTGAAAAATATGATGAGGTCCTGCTGGATGAGTATCAGGACAGTAATCTGGTTCAGGAGATTCTGATGCAGACAGTTTCCGGCTGGGTCAATGAACGCAAAAATATTTTTATGGTAGGAGATGTAAAGCAGAGCATCTACCGTTTTCGTCTGGCCCGTCCGGAACTGTTCATGGAAAAATATAAGAGCTATTCACTGGAAGACAGTCCGGAACAGCGAATCGACCTGCACAAAAATTTCCGAAGCAGACCGGAAGTCCTTGAAAGTGTCAACTTTATTTTCCGGCAGATCATGGGGGAAGATCTGGGAGGAATTGCTTACGACGAGGCGGCAGCTCTGTATCCCGGAGCTTCTTTTCCGGAAGGCCAGGATCCGGAATTTGTAAAAACAGAGATCCTTCTTGTGGATAAATACAGTCCGCTGCTGGAAGAGGAGGATGAAGAAGTAACGGAGAATGAGAGAGAGCTGGAGGCCCTTGCCATTGCAGGAAGGATTCGATCTATGGTAGGGCATGAACGGGTGCTGGATAAGGAAACGGGAGAGTATCGACCTCTTCAATATGGAGATATCGTGATCCTGCTCCGATCTGCTTCAGGCTGGGCTGAAACCTTCGGGGAGGTTTTGAGTGCAAGAGGGATACCGGTATATACGGCTTCCAGAACCGGATATTTTTCTGCAACAGAGGTTGTGACACTGCTGAATTATCTCCGGATCTTGGATAATCCGCTGCAGGATATTCCCATGACCGGCGTACTGCGTTCACCGATCGTTGGATGTACCACAGAAGAGCTGGCTGAGCTTCGGATCGCATATCCGGAAGGAATGATCTATGAATGTGTGTGCAGGTTTGTGGAGGATTACAGAGAGCATGGGAGCTTTGAGGAAAACAAAAAAATCCTCGGAGAGAAGCTGTCCTGTTTTATGGACACTATGAATGCACTTCGTGACAAGGCGGCTTACACGCCGGTCCATCAGCTGATCCTGGAGGTACTTGCACGCACCGGATATGGAGACCATGCAAAGGCAATGCCAAATGGTGAACAGAGGAATGCAAACCTGAACATGCTTGTGGAAAAGGCAATGGAATATGAGAAGACAAGCTATCGAGGCCTTTTTAATTTTGTAAGATATATCCAGAAGCTTCAGCAGTATCAGGTGGATTACGGGGAGGTAAATCTTTCCGGAACCGGGGAAAGTGCAGTACAGATCATGACGATCCATAAGAGCAAGGGACTGGAGTTTCCGGTAGTGTTTGCAGCAGGAATGGGAAAACGCTTTAATTTCCGGGATATGAACGCAAGTATCCTGATCCATCCGGAGCTGGGGATCGGTGCGGATGCGATCCTGCCGGAGAAGAGGATCATCGCTCCATCCCTGTGCAAGCAGATCATACGGAGAACGCTCCTGATGGAAGCCTCGGAGAGGAGCTGAGGGTACTTTATGTAGCACTTACACGTGCAAAGGAAAAACTGATCCTCAGTGGAACTATTGGAGCCTTGCGTCCGGAATTGGAAGAATTGTCCGCATTAAGGGACAGTGAGGAACCATTGCTTTCTCTGGGAAGAAGGCTTTGCGGAAAGACTTACTGGGATTATGTGCTTCCGGCACTGGTAAGACATCGCTGCATGGCACCATTATTTCATGAATATGGCATCTTTATGAATACCGCAAATCCTCTGTACAAAGATCCGGCAGAATTCAAAGTTACACGGGTCACAGCACGGGAACTGACAGAAAGTGAGGTTATGGAACAGGCAGAGCGGGAAATGAAGAAGGAAACACTGGAGAACTGGAATCCGGGCAGAGTTTTTGACAGTGAGATCCGGGAGGAGATCCAGAGACGTTTTTCTTTTGTATATCCATATCAATATCTGGAAGATCTTCCTGTGAAGGTCAGTGTATCAGAACTGAAAAAGCGAAGCTACCACAGTGAGCAGGATCTGGAAGAAACGGTGGATTATGAGATGGAAGAAGAGATCCAGCCGCTGGTTCCCCGATTTATCGAGGAGAAGAAAGAGGAAGGGTATACAGGGGCACTTCGTGGAACGGCTTATCATCGTGTAATGGAGTGCCTGGACTATCAGAAGACAGCAAGCAGGGATGAGATCCGCAGACAGCTGAGAGAATGGGTTGACGCCAGGAAGATGGAAAGAAAAGAGGCTGAGTCGGTCCGGGTAAAAGATATCTGGAATTTTGTGGAAACACCCCTCGGACAGCGGATGAAAGCAGCTTCAGAGAAGAGACTTCTGTTCCGGGAGCAGCCTTTTGTGATCGCAAGAAAAGCTTCGGAGCTCGATCCGCAGTGGCAGTGTGAGGAAAATGTTCTGGTACAGGGAATTATTGATGCGTATTTTATAGAGGATGAAGAAATCGTTCTGGTGGATTATAAAACGGACTTTGTGAGACGTGGAGAAGAACAGAAGCTGATCGACCGTTATCATGTACAGCTGGAGGATTACGCCCAGGCATTGGAACGGATGACAGGCCGGAAGGTGAAGGAACGGTATATTTATTCGTTTACTCTTGGAGAAGCGTTCAGTCTCTGATCTGAAAATGAAAAGATATGTTAATGTGGGCAGATATCCTGCGGCGGAGAGGTTATACTCTCCAGCCTGCAGGATATTTGTTTTCAGGATCCCGTTTACAAGCTTTCCGAAGCCGAGAGGATAACCGTCCACGCAGAGAAGATGCCAGCCTTTTTGGTGTGCGGCCTCTTCCGGCTCGATCATAAGAGTTTCGCCTTTCAGATAACGGGTAAGCCGCTCGTCGGAAACCGGCAGGGAGATAACTGCTTCCACATCTCCTTTGTGAAGCGCCAGCGCCAGAGGCTGAGACGGCTCAAAACGGTTTTTCTTCAGATTACCCAGGTAGAGGCCGTTTCGAAGAAAGGAGATTCCTCGGAGATCCAGCGGGAAGGCAGCTGATAGTATACTTTATCTTTGCGGACCTCCACACGGTTCCAGTCAAATTCCTGACCGCCGATGGTTTTCAGGCCAATTTCAGAGAAAAATTCCTCCAGCCATTTCCGGGTGTTTTTGTCCGGTCCTTTTGCGGAAAAGCGGAAAACAGGTGGAAGAGAGTCGCCTTTTTTGCGGAACAGGGCGAGAAAATGGCCTTCACCATCCATTTTGTGTGGAAAGATTCGGACGCATTTTTGAAGTTCTTCCGGATTAAATGTATTTAAGTTTAATGCAATTTCGGAATCGGAAGTGTCTGCTGTGCCGGCATATTCCGGTCGGCCGCCGGAGAAGCCTTCATATCCTGGCATTTCCATAAGTTCCATATCCGGGCGTGTCTGAGAAGATAGGCTGCCACTTCTTCGTCTTCACATGGGGAAAAAGTGCAGGTGGAATAAAGCAGCATTCCGCCCGGACGGAGCATATCGGCAGCTTTTAAGACCAGGTCTTTCTGGATATCAGAAAGCTCTGCGGATTTTTCCGGTGTCCAGTCGCGGGCAAGGGCTTCCTCTTTTCGGAACATGCCTTCCCCGGAGCATGGAGCGTCCAGAAGGATTTTATTGAAGAAAGCGGGAAAACGCTGGGCAAGTTTGGCGGGCTTTTCGTCGGTGACGAGCATATTTTTCATGCCAAAAAGCTCCAGATTCCTAAGAAGGGCTCTGGCTCTGGAAGTACTGATATCGTTGGCAAGGAGAAATCCGGTGTCATTTAAGGCTGCACCCAGGGCAGTGGCTTTTCCTCCGGGAGCTGCACAGAGATCCAGGACAAAATCTCCAGGTTCGATGGGAAGCCTGGAAGCCGGTGTCATGGCACTTGGTTCCTGGAGATAATAAAGGCCCGCCTGGTAGTAAGGACATCGTGCAGGGCGCTTTCCTCCTCGTAGAAGTATCCGGTATTGATCCACGGGATCGGCCGGATAGGGAAAGGGGAAAGCGCCTGAAAATCCTGGCAGGAGAGCTTGGCGGTGTTTACACGTAGACCGTAGGTGCGGGGATTTTTGTAGCTTTTCAGGAAAGCATCATAATCATCTCCCAGCATTTCTTTCATACGCTCCAGAAAAGGAAGCGGTAATGTCTGTATTTTATCTGAATCTGTCATAATTTCCTCCATAATATAAACTTGACTCTCTCGGATATTGTGTGAAAAGAGTGGTTTCCGAAAAATATTATAAAGTATAGAGGGATTTTTCTAAATACTATTGACAAAACTATATTATACGATATATAGTATTATTCACAGAACAATATTACATGACTTATCATGTGAGCGTTGGATCGTGAAGTGATCGCGTTCATCAGCATGTAGTAAGACGGAATGTGAAGGTCCGTTTTACAGGTCATAGAGAGGTGAGCAGATGGTATTTAATACAGGAGCAGCCCTCCTGGATGCGATCGTCCTGGCTGTTATTTCCAGAGAGAAGGACGGTACCTACGGGTACAAGATCACCCAGGATGTGCGAAGTGTTCTGGAGGTTTCAGAATCTACGCTGTATCCGGTCCTTCGCAGGCTTCAGAAGGATGAATGTCTGGAAGCCTACAATATGGAATATGCAGGAAGAAACCGGAAATATTATAAGCTGACAGATAAGGGCGCAGCGCAGCTGAATCTTTACAGAAGTGAATGGGAGATCTATTCATCCAAGATCACCAGGATGTTTGAGGAGGGAGTTTGATTATGAACAGAAAGCAGTTTATGGAACAGCTTGAACGGCTGCTTTCCGATATTTCAGAGGCAGAGAGACAGGAAGCACTGGAATATTATGAAGGATATTTTGATGATGCAGGTCCTGAGAATGAAGGAGAAGTGATCCGGGAACTGGGAAATCCGGGGAAGGTTGCTGCGATCATTAAGGCAGATCTTCAGGAGAACAGTGAAGATTACGGGGAATACACAGAGAACGGATATCAGGATACCCGTGTGAAAGAGAACGGGGAAATGCCGGACCATTATACAGAAGTAACCGTATACGGAAATGGACAGGGAGGGTCCCATCGTGATACGGGAAGCAAAGAAAATTTTGAAGACCGCAGGAAAAGACGTGCCCAGCGCGGCTATCACGCAGAGAAAAAGCAGAATAAGGCAGGGATCATTCTTGCGCTTATCGTTCTTGTTTTTGCGGCTCCTCTGATAAAAGGATTATTTGGCGGAGTACTGGGGATTTTGGTGACACTGGCATTGTTGCCTTTCCTGCTGACATTTTTTGCAGGAGTAGGATCGATCATCCTTGTGATCGGTGCAGCTGCGTGTATTGTTGTTGGAATTGCCATGGCGGTGTCTCTTCCGCCGGCCGGGATCCTGACTATCGGTATCGGATGCCTGATGATGGCACTTGGACTTTTGCTACTGTTACTGACGGTGTGGTTTACAGGTAAGATACTGCCGGCGATCCTGCGGAAATTTACGGGATTCTGCAGCAGTCTCCTGAATGGAAGAAAGGCGGAAAAAGTATGAAACGTTTTCTGAAGGTAATTCTGATCCTTGCAGCGGTATTCGGTGTAGCAGGCCTGGGACTTACTGCCGGCGGAGCTGCCATGGGAGCGACTATGGAGATGTGAGTGTTCTGGATCATGGAATCACGCAGGTGCTTCGTGTTCTGGATCATGAAGACAGCTGGGAAGTGGAAGATTCCGAGGAAGATATGGATGAGCAGGAGGACGATTTTCAGCAGCTGCAGAGAGCGCGGTAACTGAGAAGGGCGTTCTGGCAGACAGTGCAGACAGTTCCGCATATACGAAAGTATATGAGGCCTCGGCTGTGTCAGACCTTTTCTGTGATCTGAGATACGAAGAACTGGTTTTGAAAACATGGAATGAGGATAAAGTCCAGGTGAAAGTTTCAGGGAAGGATCACAATCGCATTCAGATCAGCAATAACAACGGTAGTCTGAGAATTGCAAGCAATCAAAAAGTGAGAAACCGTTCCATAGAAATTTTTTGCCCGGAAAACTTAAGCTTTCAGAAGATAAAACTTCAGATGGGAGCCGGAACCATCGAACTGGATGGTGATTTTAAAGCGGAGCAGATGGAAGTAAATGTGGGGGCCGGAACCATTGAAAATTCCAGCAGCCTGGATATAAAGGAAGCAGATTTTACAGTCGGAGTGGGAACTGCTGACATCAGTGAACTTCAGGTGGAGAATTTAAAAGGAAGCTGTGGTATGGGAGATATGGAGCTTACACTTACAGGAAAAGCTACTGAGTATAATTATGAGCTGAAATGTGGTCTTGGAAATCTGGAGGTGGATGATTCTCTGGAAACATCCATTACTTCCGGAAATAAACAGATCACAAATGAAGGTGCCACGAAAAATATAAAACTGGATTGCGGAATGGGAAACGTTCAGGTTGAATTTGAAGAAGATTAAAGGAGGAAGCATTATGAGTAACAAAAAACTATACAAATCATCAGTAAACCGTATGTTATGTGGTGTCTGCGGCGGAATTGCGGAATACTTTAATATCGATCCGACTCTTGTCCGGCTGGTATGGGTGATCATCACGCTGATGGGCGGAGCCGGAATCCTGGCGTATATCATTGCGGCGATCATTATCCCGGATTAAAAATGACAGTACCCATAAAGGACGGACATATTTTTCAGAATGCATAATTTATCCGGAAATTGTCCATACTCCATAAAAAAGATGAGGAGTGTGGAAGATGAACAGGGAGAAAGAAGTAAAAGCATATCTTGAGGGAAAGCTTTCTCAGGCGGAAAAACTGAAATACGAGATTGCCGATGAGATGGGAGTTCTGGATAAAGTGATCAAAGGCGGGTGGAAAAGCCTTTCTGCAAAAGAAACCGGACGGATCGGTGGTCTTATGACAAAAAAGAAGAAACATAAAAAGTAAAATACAGCCTGAAGGAACAAGGCGAAATGACGCCGGAAAAGTCCTTCGGGCTGTATTGAATTATAAGAAAATTTTTTCTGAAAAAAAGAAATTTTTTTGACGGTTCAGGGTGGACTGACCAGTGGAAAAGAGCTATACTGTTGGAATAACAGAGGAGGTATGAATGAACATGGGTGAAAAAATTAATAACATTCTAAAGGGTGAGATCATCTCCTCAGTATTTTATATACTGCTTGGACTTTGCCTGATCCTGATCCCCACGCAGACGGTGGATGTGATCTGCAAAGTAGTATTCGGGCTGATCCTCATCGGAGCTGGCATTTATCATATCTATATTTACATACGTGGAAAAGCGAAAGCTACGATCATTGGATCTTCTAAGTGGTGTGGTTGTTTTTGTACTGGGTGTGTTTCTTTTTATGACACCGTCCATCGTGATCAAACTGCTTCCATGGATGCTCAGCGCATTTGTACTGGTTGACAGTCTGTGGAAGTTTAAAGGAGCCTTCCTTCTGAAAAAAGGAGGAAACGGCGCATGGAGCGTGCTTCTGATCGGAAGTCTTGTTTTCGTTGCACTTGGAATCGTGATGCTGTTTGGAAGATTTCCGAAGATCATGACTATGCTGATCTTTTCCGGCTGGGTGCTGGTGTGTGACGGAGCTGCGGATATCGTATTCTATATTATTATGAAGCTGGGGCTTCGTAAGATTGCAAAAAAAGCAGAGACAGAGAAGGAAGATTCTGGTGCAGACAGTTCAGATGCTGTAAATGAAACGGCAGATATGGATGTGCCAAATGATACAAGAACCCAGGATGAAAACGCGCCGAGTGAGCAGCAGAGTGGGAAGGAAACAGAATATCCAACAGAAACTACAGCAGAGACTACAGCGGCTATGCCGGCGCAGGATGCAGACGGATATTCTGCGGACAGAAAAGAGACAGAAGAATCCACAGAACCGGAAGAAGAGCAAAAGCAGAAGAATTCCCGATGGGAAAAAGAACCGGAGAATGTGGAGATGAAGCTCTGGGCTGTAGGCAAAGACCAGGCGGAAACCGGCAGCCTGAAGGATCTTCTGGACGGTTCCGATGAAGAACTGGAAGAGTGGAAGGACTGACCCTTCTCTTGCATCATCTGCCATTCCGTGGTAAGATGTGCACATGAAAAATACAGATAAAAATATAAAGATACTGATGATGGATTTTTCCGGAATATATGAGGATCAGCAGTTCTGGAGGGGAAAAGAAGTATCCCGGGTGGAGGCCAGGGACATTCCCGGAACCAACTGCTACTGCGATGAGGATGCGATGAATACCATTCGCAGCCGTATTGCCCCTTATTCTTCCGGAGGGATCCATTTTATTGATTCCGGAAACTATCACTATATGACAAGGATCTGGCTGGAAAAGATATCGGAGCCTTTCTCGCTTCTTGTATTTGACAATCACACGGATATGCAGCCGCCAGCATTCGGAGGTCTGCTTTCCTGCGGAGGATGGATCTATGATTCTGTTATGGAACTTCCATTGCTTAAAAGGGTGATCCTGATCGGCCCGGATGAGGAAGCTTTTTCCAGAGTGGAATCGGAGATTCAGGAAAAGGTGGAATTCTTGAGCAGAGAGAAGCTTCTGGAAATGGAAGAGGCGCAGGTGTGTGCGTTTGTAAGCAAGCATGTGGGAAAGCTGCCGCTGTACATTTCTGTGGATAAAGATGTTCTATGCAAGGATGATGCGGACACGAACTGGAGCCAGGGAGACATGCGCCTGAATACTCTGCTGGAATGTCTGAAGAGGGTCAGAGAAATATGTGCAGAGGGAATCCGGGGCGTGGATATCTGTGGTGAATGTGATGTAGCAGAATCTGGAAACAGCGCCTTGAATGACCGGGCCAATGCTACATTGCTGGAGTGTTTTCTGTCCGCATACGGGAGCGAAGATCATGACGGAAATAAGAATGAGATAACAGGAGGAAACCGATGAAAAATGAACTTCTTACCATCGGGCCATTTACGGTATACGGTTATGGTCTGATGATCGCCATTGGAATTTTGGCAGGCTGCCTGACTGCAGAATACAGAGCCGGAAAACAGAAGCTTGACAGTGAACAGATCTTTCCAATGATCCTGTGGTGCCTGGTGGGGGGATTTTTCTGTGCAAAGCTTCTCTTCTGGATCACAGAGTGGAAATCAATTGTTCAGGATCCGGGATTTATAATGGAAACTTTAAGCTCCGGTTTTGTGGTGTTTGGCGGTATCATCGGCGGGATACTGACGGGGCTTCTGTATTGCAGGATCAGAAAGCTGTATTTTTTAAATACGCGGATGTGATCCTGCCATCTGTGGCACTGGCCCAGGGATTTGGACGGATCGGATGTTTCCTGGCGGGCTGCTGTTATGGAAAAGAGACAGAGAGTGTTTTTTCTGTGATATTTCAGAATTCCGAATATGCGCCCAATCACGTGGCGCTGATCCCGACGCAGTTGTATTCTAGCGGACTGGATTTTCTGCATTTTCTTTTGTTGTTGCTGATCGCACGGAACAAAAAAGAAGATGGTCAGGTCACTGCCTGTTATCTGATCTTTTATAGCATTGGACGGTTTGTGATCGAGTTTTTCCGTGGGGATATTATCCGTGGAAGTGTGGGGATTTTGTCGACATCCCAGTTTATCAGTATTTTTACCGGGATTGCGGGAATCGTGCTGCTGACATTGATCAGGAAAAAAAGAGACAGCAAGAGCTGCGTTTAAATGAATCAGGGAAGTTCCATGTATCAGGAAAAAGTTGGACAATAGTGGTATAAGGACAGGCTTTCGCTGCATACATCTATGAAAAAGGCGAAAGCAGGCCTGTCATGCTCAGAAAAGAAGATTTTGAACCAAATATGAAACAGAGGATAAGATCCCCGGAGCGCAGACGGAAAATCCGGCACAGAGTCAGCGCTTCGGGGATTTTATCGTGAAATATATGCAGAATGTCCAGGATACTATGGAACTTTTTCCGGGGGCATCTTTTCGGGCAATCAATGAAATTTTCGGGGTTCTTTATGTTCCGCTGGAAAGTATGGGAGAAATTGAGGTCACGGGAACCTCCTATAATTCGATCCCGAAATGTTATACCTACATGGATATGGAGGCAGCAGGGGAATCAGGGATCAATAGGCTGCACGATCACCCTTATCTGAAGCTGCGTGGAAAAGGTACTGCGGTGGCGGTGATCGATTCGGGGATTGATTATCAGAATGAAGTGTTTCGAAATGCAGGCGGCTCCAGAATCGCTTATTTATGGGATCAGTCCATAGAAGATGAAGAACAAAATCAGTCTGGGCGGGAATCGGAAGCTGAAAATGGAGATGCAGATAATTTGCCGGAAGAGGGGGATGATATAACAGATACAGAAGTTCCATATGGCAAATTATTCCGGAAAAAGGATATTGACCGGGCACTGGATTCCGAGGATCCGTTTGCCATCGTGCCATCCAGAGATACCAACGGCCATGGCACGGCACTGGCAGGTATTGCTGCCGGAAATATGGTACCCGGAGAAATTT
>ENA-OQIO01001305-OQIO01001305.1-human-gut-metagenome-genome-assembly--contig:-NODE-1305-length-12370-cov-2.292657_pt1 | contig 12370 bp, 13 predicted proteins | sample MGYA00242573_ERZ504737 | MGnify/ENA primary metagenome ERZ504737 (study PRJEB26092, sample SAMD00036203) | human gut metagenome | host: Homo sapiens | study: EMG produced TPA metagenomics assembly of... | reverse complement strand
GGCAGGCCGAAAGGCGCGAAATCCAAACCGAAGCCCGAACCGACGCGCGAGCAGGAGCTCGCCGAACAGGTCGCGTACCTGAAGGCGAAGGTCGCGTACCTGGAAAAACTCCGGGCCCTGCGGCGTCCAAGTCACGCGGCGCGAGCGAAGCGCCGTCGTCCGACTGCTCGCAGGGCGGGGACACCGGCTCGGCCACCTCCTGAGGATAGCCGGGCTGCCGAAATCCACGTACTACCACCACCTGTCGCGCCCGGCGCACGTGTCCAGGCCGGACGTGGAGCCGATGGTACGGGAGATATGGGATGCAGTACCAGCACCAATGGTGGCGGGACGAGCTCGAATGCCCCGGCATCCGCCGGTCCATGAGCCGCAAGGGCAACTGCCTGGACAACGCGGCGGCCGAGCAGGTCTTCGGCCACTTGAAGGACGAGTTCTACCGCGGCCGTGTGTTCGACTCGTACGAACAGTTCAAACGCGAGCTGGACGCTACATCATCCATTGGAACACCAGACGACGCCAGATACGACTCGAGGGACGCACCCCGGAGGAGTTCCGGAGCATGTCCCTCGCGGTCTGACCCTGTATCCCAATTAACAACGTCCAACAAACGGGGCGCAGTTCAATAACCGCCGGGGCCTTCACATAGATGGATGTATTCAGTTTGTCGCCAAAGAATCGTCAGACGCGTGCTCCATCATCGAATTCGTCGGTACGCGTTTCACGATGCCCTTTATGCTGCACGATGAGGCCAGCGGCGCCGACCAGCGCACACAAACCGAAAATCGAACCAAGAATCGAAGCCAACGCCGGAACGAACACGGAAGCGATAATGCCGATGACGCCGGCCACCAGCAATATCCAGAACACCAGTTTTGACAGTTTCACATGGCCGATTTCAGGATTCGGCGGCACGAAGTCGTCACCGTAACGGTCCATGACCCGATCCGTGTCAAGCCAGCTCGAACCAGTGAAATCGCGCGGCCCACGACCATTCGCCGGCGCATCATTGGTGAACGTGCCTGATCCAAGTCATCGATGGACAGCAAAGCCTCTTTTCCCGACGTTGCGCATGCTTCTCGAAACGTTTCGCACTACGCGAACGTTCCACGGCCTTCAAATCGTCAGCATGCGAATCCGCAAACTCGGCCCAAGCCGCATCCAAGTCGTCCATTGGAGAGCCGCCACCATGCGACGCGTCATTTGGGCGTTCTTCATCGTCATTGCTATTGTTGAGGTCAGTCATACTTATACTCTAATCGGGCGGAGGCCAATCCGCCGGGAGGATCGTGAAGAATGCTCTATTGGTTTTTCGTCAAAGGCTTGGGACCAATCGCCATCCACCGTTTGGGACCGACCGCGCAAGGACTTGAGAACATTCCGCACGAAGGTGGCGCCATCATCGCAGCCAACCATCTTGCCGTCATCGACGATGCGTTGCTGCCGTTGACCTGCCCGCGCATGATTCATTTCATGGGCAAGGCCGAATATTTCGAAGGCAAAGGCATCAAAGGCAAATTCAAGAAATGGTGGTTCACGTCAGTCGGCGTGTTCCCCGTGGACCGTTCCGGCGGTTCCAAATCACTTGGCGCACTGAACCACGCCCGTGAGATCATCGAGGACGGACATCTGTTCGGCATTCACATCGAAGGTACTCGCAGCCCCGATGGACGTCTTTACAAAGGACACACCGGCGCGGCGCGTCTGGCATTCGAAACCGGTTGCCCCATTATTCCGGCCGCCATCATCGGTTCGCGTGAACTGCAGAAGCCAGGACAGGTCATTCCGAACAAAGGCAAGTCCAAGGTGATTTACGGCAAGCCGATTGAAGTCGAGAAGAAATCCGCCGACCAGATTACCCACGATGATTTGCGTTCGCTTACCGACCGCGTGACCCGTGAGATCCAGAAGATGAGCGGACAGGAATACGTCGACGAATACGCGCAGAAGGTCAAGGCCGAGCTCAAAGCCCAGCAGGAGGCCGAAGCGCAGGCACAAGCCGAATCCGCTGCCAAGAAGGCATAAGTTTTCAGCGAGGTTCATTCCAAACCAATCAGGGGTGTCTGTTCCGAAGAATGTTTTCGGAACAGACACCCCTGATTTCTATTTTGTAATCAGGATAATCAGTCGAACAGCGACGAATACATTTTCAAGGTGACGGTATTCGGCGTGCCATCCTCCTGACGCAGTCGCACCTCGGTGCCTCCTACCGGATCCTGCGAAGCGACCTTCTTGTCTTGACTGGAGTCAAGTGTCAGTTGCGAGCTGATCTTCACACTGAATCCCAGCTTCTCCAATGCGGCTTTGGCAGCGGCGGCTTTCTGTCCGACATAATTCGGCAGCGTTACGGTTTCCGGTCCCTTCGACACCACCGCATTGACGCTATCGCCCCAGTGCAACTCGTCTCCGGTCTTCGCGGAAGCGGAAATCACCTGTCCTTGCGGAATCTTGTCATCGAATTGCTCGGTCCAGTTGACGGTGAGCTTGAGCGCATCAAGCGTCTGCTGCGCCTCATCCTTCGATTTGCCCACGACGTCCGGCATGGTAACCGGTTTCGGTCCTTGGGACAGCGTGACGGTAATCTTCGCGTTATGGGGCAGAGTCGCGCCGGGATCCACGCTTAAATCAAGCAACGCGCCCTGAGGTACGTCCATGGAATACGCGTCATCATTGGCCGGAGTCTGTTCGATGTTGTCGAAGCCGGCACGCTTCAACGCGTTGATCGGATCCTTGCCGTTCGCACTGGTGGCATCGAGAATGTCTGTGGGAACAGTGCCCTGCTTAATACCCTTGGACACTACCACCTTGACCTTCTGATGATGACGTTTGCTCACATGCGAACCGACATTCTCCGGGTCGGTGGAGATGACATTGCCAGCCTTGACGGAATCACTGAACGCTCGGTCTCTTCGTACTCGATGTTGGAGAATTTCAGCAGTTCCTCATAGGCGTTCCATTTGATGTTGGAAATACGGCAGGGCTCCGAATCGGAACATGTGAGATCTGCCGGCTGAGGCATGGTCCAGTAGCTGCCCGGTCCTCGGAAATACCACCAGGCATAGCCTCCACCGCCTGCGCAGGCAAGCACGATGGCTGCTACGACGGCGATGATGACAGGTGCACGCTTGCCACTGCGTTTCGGCTGTCCACCACTGACCGGACCGTTCGAGGGGGAAGCTGGAACGTTGTTGGCGGGGACGTCGTTCTTTTCCAAAGCCAAGCGGGTGGTTGCCTCCGGATCTGCCTGCTGCGCCGGCATGACGGTGGTTTTGTTCGGGTTTTCCGGATTGAACTGTCGTGTACGATCGTCGTTCTGACGCACAGGCGGTGCTGGGGGAGCGGGCGGTAGCGGCATCTGCCGGGTGCATCGCCGGGCATGGTGTCGGCGGCATCGTTTGCGGCCGGGGAAACGGCTGACAGACGGTATTGCCAGTCGTCGATGGTGAGGTTCGATTGCAACTGCTGCAATTCGTCGAATGCCACGGACGCATCCTGGGGACGGTCCTCGACCGCGCGCGCCGTAAGACGGGCGAGGAATGCGGCCACGCCTGCATTGATGCCCGGACAAGCGGTCGTGATATCCGGCACATCCTCATGCACGTGCTTGAACACCAGCGTCACCGGATTGTCCGCGGTGAACGGCACCTTGCCGGCCAGCATCTCCCAAGCATGATGCCTACGGAATACAGGTCTCCCTGCGGCGTTGCCTGATTGTACTGAATCATTTCTGGCGCCAGATAGGCGGCCGTGCCCAGCAGCATGCCGGTGGAGGACAGCGTGGCCTGCGACACCGCCTTGGCCAGGCCGAAATCGGTGATCTGCACATGTCCTCGGTCATTGAGCAGAATATTCTCCGGTTTGATATCGCGGTGCACCACGCCTGCGCGATGCGCCGAAGCCAAGCCGTCCAACGTCTCACCGACTATGCGTAGCGTCTCACGAACGCTGAACGTGACTTGCTGGTTCATTTCGTACCGCAGGTTCACGCCATGCACGTACTCCATGACAAGAAAATCCAGTCCATCGAACTCACCGGTGTCATACACCTGCACGATATGGGGATTGGCTATTGCTGCTGCGGAACGGGCCTCGCGATGGAAACGTTCCACGAACTGGTCGCGTTGTGGGCCCTGTGCCAGCTGCGTGTGCATGATCTTAATGGCGACGGTGCGTCCCAGACGCTCGTCAACAGCTTGATACACCGTGGCCATGCCGCCATCGGCGATTCTGCTGACGACTCGGTACCGGCCTTCGATGACCTGGCCTCGGGGGCATGCTGGGCTTCACTCATGGCTAATCGGTACGATTCCTTCTTCAAAAAACGTTTCGCGACAAAGATGTGTTCACTTGTAGTCTACAAGGAATGGTTTGCGGAAGATGCGATGAACACGGGTCTTTCACAGTGCGGCGGCATCAGCCTGTTCCCGCACAATCGGTACGAAACGTGCGCATGCCTCGGTAAGCATGTCTTTGCGATCCTGCGATAGTTCAAGCGTCTCGATGGCGGCCTTCGACTCGAGCCACAGACCGGCGATCCGTTCCTTGGAACGTGCGATGGCACCAGTGGACTCGAACAATGCGATGGCACGCCTAACATGTGCCTCGTCACGTGATTCGGCTTCCCACATGTCGATGAGTTCACGTCGTTCGACATCGCCGGCAGCCTCAATCGCATCGGCCAGCAACACCGTGCGTTTGCCTTCACGGATATCACCGCCCACCGGTTTGCCGGTATTGCGGCTCGACCCGATGACGTCCAGAAGATCATCCGCGAGCTGGAACGCCAAACCAAGAGGCAATCCAATCGCCAGTGCGAGCCTGCGCGCGTCCGCAGGGGCGAGGCCGGCGGCAAGCATACCGAATTCCAAAGGTGCGATAGTGGTATAACTGGCGGTCTTCCAACGGAAGACATTCAAAGAGGCCGACGCCAGCTCTTCAGGATCGTCTAACGTATTGAGTTCCACGGCCAAATCGAGTACTTGGCCGATTTCCACTTCACGGTGCATATTCAGGAAGGCCGACACCACGGAAGACCCGGAGCCAAGCCGGCAAGCCGCTTTATTGGCGATATCCACGCTCGCGGTGGCCAGCATATCACCCAACATGATGCCCAAACCATGGCCGATGGCATCACTATGGGTATCCGTGGCAAGCGCACGATGAGCGGACGGCTTGCCACGGCGCAGATCGGAATCGTCGATGATGTCGTCATGCACCAACGCGCCGGTCTGAAACACTTCGATCGCGCATGCCAGATCCAACACCGCATCCATATCACGTTCCGCCACATCCTGCGGCGCGAACGCACGGAACGCATCCAACGTCAGCAACGCCCGCAGACGTTTGCCGCCCTCACTTGACGTGACCGCCTGCTGCGCCACCGCATCAGCGACGGCTTTGCAGGAATTCGCCACCGGATCGTCCGCATGCAGGAACGAAAAATCCCTTACCAGCGAGAGCGTGCGCGTTTCAATCTGTTCCAAATCGGAAGAGCTAGTCATGGGTCAAGGTTATCCACACACATTCGACAAGAGGAAAACATAATGATTGCAGCGGGTGAGACGGTGCCGGACGTTTCGTGACACGCCGAGCTTCACGTTCTCCGACCACAGGGGTGCCGAAACGCCTCATTGCATTGCCGGATGATGCATAGTTCCAACAAAGCGGCCTGCATCAAGCGACCGCTCCGATACGCCAAGGAGGACGAGACATGAAGACGATCGACGAGCCCATGCCGATATGCGAAGCCGAGATGGAACGGCTTGAAGACCAATTGGTGGAGGATTGCAAATCGCTGGGCATGGCGGAGAGCATACGCGATTTCCTGCAGGAGCCATTCTCGGAATGGATGGATGAGCTGGCCGATGAATCGTCGGGAGGTGACGATTCATCGCCAGAATGCAGACTGTCCAGAAACGGTGCGGGAGCACTTGCCATCGCCATGCAGCAGACCATGGCGGTGCGTGACGCGCTGCTGGTCTCCATCATCGTGGATGAACGACGTTCGTCACGTGACTTTCTCATGGGATTCATGGCCAATCCGACACTTCCCGGCAACACGCGTCATCTGGAGGAATCCCTCAACGGATCGTTCCGTGACGCATCAAGAAAACCCGACACGAAACGTTGCGACAACGGCGTCAACATGATGTTCGACATCATCGGGATGGTCCCCGAACGGTATCATGTGCAGCCATTGGCCATCATCAGTTATGTGCTGTGGTGGATGGGCGATGAGCGCGCCATGCTGTGCGCGATGCGTGCGCTCGCGTTGGATGAGAATTGTTCGCTCGCGGCGATCATCTGCTCCGCGGCGCATCGTCATATCGGACCGGCATGGGCCGAAGAGACATAGAGCAACACGCCGAAAGGAAGCGGTACTTGCGCATGGTGAGCTCAACACGCGGGAATAATCGTCCTCGCAAGATGGTTAACTCACATAGTTGACGATTTGCCTTGCCAGAAGTGGGTCCATATGGTATACGCTTCCGGCGGGATCAATAGGAGGATAAGTTTGGCCACCAAGGAAACGACGGTAAATACGGAACAGACTGATCTGACCGAAAAGACCACCTCCGGAAAAAAGGCCTCCACGCGCAAGCCTGCTGCCAAGAAGAGCGAGTCCTCAAAGACCGCTACGAAGACGTCGCGCAAGACGGCCGCGAAGAAGACCTCCGCCGCCAAGAAAAGCAAGAAAGCGGAAGAAGAAGAGAACCTGATCGAGCAGGACGCTCCTGAAGACGATCCCGTCGAGGATGCCGATCTTGATGATTTCGACGATGACCTTGATGACGTGGACGACGAAGGGGAGGATGACGACCTCGACGAGGACAATATCGACGAGGATGACGATTCCGAACTGGAAGACGATGACGAAGACAAGCGCAAAAAGCCGGAAGAGCCCAAGGAAAAAGGCGCTTTCGTGGTGCGTGACGATGATGACGACGACAATCTGACGCCGTCCGGCAATCCGAAGCGTCGTGTGATCGCAGCCGGCGCCACCGCAGATCCGGTCAAGGATTACCTGAAGCAGATAGGCCGAGTGAACCTGCTGAACGCCGAACAGGAAGTCGACCTGTCCGAACGCATCGAGCCGGTCTGTACGCCCAACATCTGCTGGACACGGAATCCGACAAGATGGATTTCAAGCGCCGGCGTGAACTGAAGTGGGCCGCGAACGACGGCAAGCGCGCCAAGGACCATCTGCTGGAAGCCAACCTTCGACTCGTGGTCTCTCTTGCCAAGCGCTATACGGGCCGTGGCATGCTGTTCCTCGATTTGATTCAGGAAGGCAATCTTGGTCTGATTCGTGCCGTAGAGAAGTTCGACTGGAAGAAGGGCTTCAAGTTCTCCACGTACGCCACATGGTGGATTCGCCAGGCCATCACCCGTGCCATGGCTGATCAGGCCCGCACCATTCGTGTGCCTGTGCATATGGTGGAAGTCATCAACAAGCTGTCCCGCGTGCAGCGCCAGATGCTTCAGGACCTCGGCCGCGAACCTACGCCGGACGAACTAGCCCGCGAGCTCGACATGCCGGTCGAGAAGGTGCAGGAAGTGCAGAAGTACGGGCGTGAGCCGATTTCCCTGCACACGCCGCTGGGCGAGGATGGCGATTCCGAGTTCGGTGATCTGATCGAAGACACCGACGCCATCGCACCGTCCGATGCCGTCGCCTTCTCGCTGTTGCAGGAGCAGTTCAAGCAGGTGCTTGAAACGCTGTCTCCGCGTGAAGCTGGCGTCATCAAGATGCGCTACGGTTTGGAGGACGGCCAGCCGAAGACGCTGGATGATATCGGACGTGTGTATGGCGTGACGCGCGAACGTATCCGCCAAATCGAATCGAAGACCATGTCCAAGCTGCGCCATCCGTCCCGTTCGCAGACGCTGCGCGACTTCCTGGACCAGTGATAGTAATCAGACGCGAGTAAATGAAGTCGAGAAACCGGCATGAACGCAGGGTTTCTCGACTTCATGTCTTGTAAGGCGACAATTGAAAGGGAACATGGCTAAGGATAATTACGGTGCTGAGAGTCTTACCGTGCTCGAAGGCTTGGATGCGGTGCGCAAACGTCCGGGCATGTACATCGGCACGACCGACAGCCAGGGCCTGATGCACTGCCTGTGGGAGATCATCGACAATGCCGTCGATGAGGCTCTTGCGGGAGCCTGCAACCACATCATCGTGACCTTGCATGACGATGGTTCCGTTGAAGTGGCGGACAATGGCCGAGGCATTCCGGTGGACGTGGAGCCGAAAACCAAGCTCACCGGCGTGGAAGTGGTGCTGACCAAGCTGCATGCCGGCGCCAAATTCGGCAATTCCTCGTATGGCGCTTCCGGCGGTCTGCATGGTGTCGGCTCATCCGTGGTGAACGCATTGAGCTCCCGTCTCGACGTGGAAGTGGATCGTGACGGCAAAACCCACCACATGGCTTTCCATCAGGCCACCCCGGAGTGTATTCCGACGTTGATCCGGAACACCCGTCTCCCGATTCGCCATTCAAGAAGACGCGCAAGAATCGTCCCACCGAACTTGAGATCATCGGCAAAGTCAGTCCGAAGACCACGGTACCCGCATCCGCTATTGGGCGGATCCGGAGATTTTCAACGACACCGCTGAATTCAGCTATGACCAGCTCATCGACCGTGTACGGCAGACCAGTTTCCTGGTGCCAGGGCTGAAAATCACCGTCATCGACGAGAACATTCCCGAAACCGGCGACGAGTCCATTGACGAAATGCTGGAAGTCGATGACAATGTCATCGAACAGGTGACGGAAGAGAACACGTCCGCTGAAACGGATGATATCGGAACCTCTGCCGACATACTGCAGGAGGATTCAGCCGAAGCTGATGAATCAGCCGAATCGCAAGAAAACGATGCTGCCACGCAATCGCAGGAAACCGTTTCCCAACCCGTGCAGCCGAAATATCCGCATGCGCGCGTCGAAGAATTCTGCCATACCGGAGGCGTGAAGGATTTCGTCGACTTCCTGTCCAAAGGCGAAGCGGTCTCCGATATTTGGCGCATCGCCGGCGAGGACACGTATGTTGAAGAAACGCAGGCGGTCGGAGACGATGGTGAACTGCATGCGCAGAAGGTGACGCGTGATTGCGCAGTCGATATCGCCATGCGATGGACCAACGGCTACGACACCACCATGCGCAGCTTCGTCAACGTGGTGGAGACGCCCGGCGGCGGCATGCACGTGGACGGCTTCCTCCAAGGCATCACCAAGCAGGTGCGCAAGGCCATCGAGGACAACGCGCGCAAACTCAAGGTGAATCTCAAGGATTCCCATATGAAGGTGGAACGTGACGACATTCTCGCCGGTCTGGTGCCGTCGTCACCGTCCGCCTCGCCGAACCGCAGTTCCAAGGCCAGACCAAGGACGTGCTCGGCACCGCGCAAGTCAAGCCGATCGTCTCCAGAATGACCGACAGGCAGTTCGGTGAGATGATTACCGGCTCCAAACGCGGTTACAAGGAACAGTCCGGCCGCGTGCTGGAGAAAATCGTCGGCGAAATGCATGCCCGCGTGCAGGCGCGCAAGACCAAGGAAGTCACACGCCGTAAGAACGCGCTTGAATCCGCGTCCATGCCGCCGAAACTGTCCGACTGCCAGCCCGGCAATGACGATGTAGCCGAACTGTTCATCGTCGAGGGTGATTCCGCATTGGGCACAGCCAAGGCCGCCCGTAATTCCGGTTTCCAAGCGTTGCTGCCGATTCGAGGCAAAATCCTCAACGTGCAGAAGGCATCGCTCGCGCAGATGCTGTCCAACAAGGAATGCGCAGCCATCATCCAGGTGGTCGGCGCAGGATCCGGCGCAAGCTTCGACATCGAACAGGCCCGATACAACAAGATCATCATGATGACCGATGCCGATGTCGACGGCGCGCACATCCGCATCCTGCTGCTGACGCTGTTCTACCGGTACATGCGGCCGCTTATCGAATACGGTCATGTGTATGCCGCCGTGCCGCCGCTGCATCGTATCGCGTTGACGGGTACGCATAAGGGCGAGTACATCTACACGTATTCCGATGATGAGTTGGCAGGCAAACTCGCCGAGCTTGATAAAAAGCACATCGGCTACAACGAGGACATCCAGCGTTACAAGGGTTTGGGTGAGATGGACGCCGACCAGCTGGCCGATACCACCATGATCCGCGCACCCGCATGCTGCGCCGTATCCGCATGGAGGACGCCGAACAGGCCAGCCACATCTTCAGCCTGCTCATGGGTGATGACGTGCCGCCGCGCAAGGCGTTCATCGTGGAGAACGCCGACGATTTCGACCGTTCCAAGATCGACACCTGATCTTGATTGCATGGGAGGTAGGTTCCGTTCCGTCGAAACCCGCCTTCCGCATTTTTTGCCGGAACCAACGCCTGCTCGCTTCTTGGAACAGGACCGAAAACAAGACCGAATCATGCTTCGACCGGAATCAGACGTTGAATCGGTACCGCAAATCGCTAGTTACCGTTTGGTAGGTAACTGCGGGTAAACTGTATGACGAATTCGGACCATCGCGTCCATGGAACCATCAAAGGAGCTGATTCATGCTAATCTGCTGCTTGCCGTGATTTATGTGGCTTTCATCAGTCTGGCTTGCCGGATGCCGTGCTCGGGGCCGCCTGGCCGACGATGGGCACCGATTTGAATGCGCCTGTTTCCTGGGAGGGTGGCATTTCCATGACCATTTCGGCGGGCACCATTGTGTCCGCGTTGCTGTCCGATCGAATGACTTTGCGATTCGCGCGGGCAAGGTCACTGTGTATCCGTGGCATTGACGGCGTTCGCTTTGTTCGGTTTCTCGATCGCGCCGAATTACTGGATGCTGCTGTTGTTCGCGATTCCTTATGGATTGGGAGCAGGCGGCGTCGACGCCGCGTTGAACAACTATGTCGCGATCCACTATGAAAGCCGTCACATGAGCTGGCTGCACGCCATGTGGGGATTGGGCACGCTGCTTGGCCCGTACATCATGGCGTATGCATTGGGCGCGGGTCAAGGCTGGTCGTGGGGATACCGGTACATCTCCATCCTGCAGATAGCGCTTACCGCGGTACTGGTTTTCAGCCTGCCACTGTGGAAGACACGCACCGCACAAGACACCGAAGAGACAACTGAGGGTGACGGACCGCGTAAGCCGCTCGGTATCCGTGGCGTGCTCGCGATTCGTGGCGCACGCGAGATCCTCGTCATGTTCTTCTGCTATTGCGCGCTTGAATCCACCGCCATGCTGTGGGCCAGCAGCTATATGGTGCTCGGCAAGGGCATCGATAAGACCACGGCCGCCATGTGGGGAAGCCTGTTCTGTATCGGCATCACCGTCGGGCGTCTCGCAAGCGGATTCCTCACCATGAGATTGAGCGATCCGTCTATGATCCGCCTCGGTCAGGCCCTGGTATTGACGGGTGTCATCATCATGCTGCTGCCGCTGCCGCATCACATCGGCACCATCGCGGGACTGATGGTCATCGGCCTAGGATGCGCGCCGATCTATCCATGCGTCATCCACTCCACGCCGACCTATTTCGGCAAGGACAAGTCCCAGGCCATCGTCGGCATGCAGATGGCCTGCGCCTATGTGGGATCGATGTGCATGCCGCCGCTGTTCGGGCTGATCGCGCAACATGTTTCGGTCAACCTGTTCCCGTTCTATCTGGTGGTGTTCCTGGCGCTGATGGTCGCCATGCATGAGACCTTGCGCCGCAAGTGCGGCGACCGTGCGGCCGCCTGACGACGCCATATGTGAGACGCTCGAATGCGTCAGCCGGGCGGTGTGCTCGAATGGGTCGACGACGAATGACGGGGTTTCTGCCGGTTGTGGATGATGTCTGAAGACGATGCCATAATCGAACGTATGTACGAATGCATGGACTTGTTCTCAGAGGCTACCAATGCCTGGTTCAAGCATGCGTTCAATGCTCCGACGGAGGCGCAACGTTTGGCATGGCCGGCCATCCGCTCCGGCGAGAACGTGTTGGTGGTGGCGCCCACCGGCTCCGGCAAGACATTGTGCGCCTTCCTTTCCGCAATCGACCGTCTGATGACGAAGGAGGGCGATGACTTATTGCGGACGTCCGGCGGTGGGGACGGCACGGCTGAATCCGATTGCAATGCCAAGAAACGTAAACCCGTCCGCGGCGTCAAGGTCCTGTATATTTCGCCATTGAAGGCTCTGGGCGTGGATGTGGCCAAGAACCTCCAAGCGCCATTGGCCGGCATCGCCGGACAGTGCGAGGCGATGGGATTGCCATCGCCGAAAGTCAGCGTGGGCATACGAAGCGGCGACACCACGCCGCAGGAACGGCGCAGAATCGTCAGCCATCCGCCGGATATCCTCGTAACCACGCCAGAA
>ENA-OQIO01001303-OQIO01001303.1-human-gut-metagenome-genome-assembly--contig:-NODE-1303-length-12376-cov-1.394971_pt1 | contig 12376 bp, 21 predicted proteins | sample MGYA00242573_ERZ504737 | MGnify/ENA primary metagenome ERZ504737 (study PRJEB26092, sample SAMD00036203) | human gut metagenome | host: Homo sapiens | study: EMG produced TPA metagenomics assembly of... | reverse complement strand
ATATTTTTTGTATTGTTCTTCTGTATCTTTCTGGGCCTTCCTCAATTCTTCTATATATTTGCTACTATACTCATCTCCCTTTGGAACATACCATATAAGCTTATACAGTTCCTCAATTCCTTCTCCATTCTGAACAGCATCGCAAAACTTTGCATATTGGATAATATATTCTACATCCTCATAATATCCCGGAAGTTTTTCCAGCAGCTCTATCGCCTCATCATATTTGCCTGCATCCATGCATTCTTCCGCTTTTTCATAACATTCCCTGTTCTGTTTTTCCTTAAATTCCTCATTTTTAATCTGGATTGCCTCTTCTGCCTTTGTAGCCAGAAAAGGAACTGCTATAACAACTGCTATCAATGCCGCCAGTATTAAAATATCCTTTTTCAAATTTACATATCCCCCTTTACTCTGATGCCTTTATTATATAATAAATATCTGCACAAAAAAGTGCTGTATCATCTCCTCACAGATCATACAGCACTTGATAGTTATTGTTCACTCTGTTCTCAGTAACACTTGATATTTACCTTCTTCCGCCAGATATCAGAATATCTTCAGAATATCATTATACATAACGATAACCATCAACGCCATCAAAAGCATCAGCCCCCGCAAAATGGATCATGCCTTCTACCTGACGGTTTACCGGTTTTCTCCGGATCGCTTCTGTCACCAGAAATACCAGCCTCCCTCCATCCAGCGCAGGAAGAGGAAGAAGGTTCATCACTCCCAGGTTTGCAGAAAGAAGGACTGCCATATTCAACAAATTCATCCAGACCATCAGCGTTCCCTCACTCTTGGACTGTTCGTAAGTGTCGCCAATGGCATCCGCAATACCCACAGGACCACTTAAGTCTTTCATTCCAAGGTGACCGGTCACAAGCTCTTTCAGGCTTAAGATCGTAGTACGGATCATGTATTTTACTTCCACAGCACCATATTTCAGAACATTAAAGCCGGAAGTTTTTTCACTGTATGTGTTATATCCAAAACCGGAAACCGGTGTTCTGTATTCCCTTGCGTTATCTCTGCCTCATATTCCAGTCCGTTACGCTCATAGGTGATCGTCACAGGTTCATTGGATAACGGATGCTCCTCGATGTATTTTTCATATGCATTTCCGTCCGGAACCTCCATACCATTGATCTTCGTGATCACATCACCGGCTTCCAGACCTGCTTCTTCCAATGGCATTCCCTTGATCAGTGATTCCACAGTCATGGAATTTACATCAGAACGATTAAAGCCAAGAAGATACCGCACATTTATATCTGGTTTATAGGAAATCTCCAGTTTCTTTCCATCACGTTTTACTTTCAGCCGAATAGTATCTCCCTCTTTCAGTTCATTGAGATACGAATATACATAGAGATCTTTCCCCAGATCAATATGGTAGCCCTGATATTCCGTGATCACATCACCCTTTTCAATCCTGCCTTATCCGCAGCAGAATTTTGGGTTACTTCTAATACGGTTGCCGGATCATAGCCCATACAGCCCACAATGATCACAGACAAAATAAATGCCAGAAGAAAATTAAATACCGGACCTGCAGCAACCACTGCGATCCTGCCCCACACAGGAGCCGAATTAAAGGTTCCCGGACTGTCATCTTCCGCATCCTCTCCGGCCATGGCGCAGGAACCTCCAAGAGGAAACAGTTTCACGGAATAACGTGTGCCGCCCTTTACCGTACTTATGATCCTGGGTCCCATACCAAGAGAAAATTCCAATACCTCGATATGGTTCTTTTTTGCCAGAAGAAAATGTCCCAGCTCATGGATCAGTATCACAACACTGAAAATAATTACAGCAATCACAAATTTCAATTTACCACCTGCTTTCGATCCACTGATAAGTATCCTGCTCTACAGAAAGGATCTCATCCAAATCCGGATGTGCGATTTTTTTATGTCTTTCCATAGACTGTGCAATAATCTCATAAATATCCAGAAAGCCGATCTTTTCCTCCAGGAATTTCTTTACTGCAAGCTCATTGGCTGCATTAAAGACAGTCGGCATACTTCCGCCCTCCCGGGACGCCTGGATCGCCATAGGCAGTCCCGGAATGTCTCCATATCCGGAACCTCAAATGTGATCTCATGAAGCTTTGTGAAGTCAAGGCGATCTCCGTCCAGATATCGTCTGTGTGGATAGTACAAAGCGTACTGGATCGGAAGTCTCATATCCGGAGTTCCAAGCTGTGCCATGATCGCACCATCTTTAAACTCCACCATGGAATGATGATACTCTGTGGCTGCACCACCACCTGAATATGATCCAGATCCATGTCAAACAACCATTTGGCTTCCATAACTTCCAGCCCTTTGTTTACCAGGGTTGCAGAATCTACGGTGATCTTTCGTCCCATTACCCAGTTTGGATGCTTCAGAGTATCTGCAACAGTGACCTTTCGCAGCTCTTCTGTGGTACGTCCGCGGAAGGGGCCACCGGATGCCGTGATCAGAAGCTTGTGAATCTCTTTGTTTTCTTCTCCGTGGATAGCCTGGAAAATAGCGCTGTGTTCACTGTCTACCGGAAGGATAGATACGCCATATTTCTTTGCCATGGGCATGATCAGATGACCGGCTGTGACAAGGGTTTCCTTATTTGCCAGGGCAATGTCCTTTCCGGCACGGATTCCCTCCATAGTAGGACGGATCCCGATCATTCCCACGATCGCAGTGACAAGAATTTCTGATTCCGGCATGGACGCAAGTTCCAGAAGTCCTCCATTCCGCTGACTACCTTTGTATCTGTGTCCGCAATACGCGTTTTCAGATCCCGGGCTGCTTCTTCATCCCAGACTGCTGCCAGAAGCGGATGAAACTCACGAATCTGCTCTTCCAGCTTCTCCACACTTTTGCCTGCACTGACTGCAACAACCCGAAGGTCTTCGTTTTTTCTTGCCACATCCAGTGTCTGGGTCCCAATGGAGCCGGTAGAACCTAAGATTGCAATATTCTTCATTTTAATGTCTCCTAAATTCCAAGAATCATTTTGCAAGATAGTAAATAACAGGGGCTGTGATGATCACACTGTCAAAACGGTCCAGGATTCCTCCATGGCCCGGGATCAGCTTTCCATAGTCCTTGATGTTCTGGTTTCTTTTGATCGCAGATGCAGCCAGACACCCACCATGGAGATCAGAGCTCCAACTGCGCAGATCAAGGCATACTCAGCCATTTTTCCCTGTGTTGCTGCTGCATAGATCACTCCAAGAAGCGCCGCTCCCGCAACGCCTCCTACAGCTCCCTCGATGGATTTTTTGGGGCTTAGTACCGGTGCCATCTTTATGTTTTCCGATAAGCATTCCCACACAGTAAGCACAGGTGTCACATCCCCAGGAGCACAGGAATATCAGCCATACCAGGAATTTTCCGTCCGGAAGGCTTCTGGTAAGATAGATAAAGGAAAGACATCACAGCAACATATACAACTCCAAAAAATGCTGCCATCACCTGTTCCGCATGATATTTCGGATAACCGATACGTAAACAAACAGGATCAGAATCATACTGATGATGATCGCCATAGTTCCGTAATTTCCGAAATCAGCTTTCATGGCAATATAATAAAGCACTGCTCCAAGATATCCTACAAGTTCCAGCACGGTAACATGCTCATCACTTACCTTCATTACCTTGTAAAGTTCTCTCATTCCGATCAATGAAACAGCCAGAAGTGTAAAAAATAAGATCCAGCTTCCGGAATGATAGTTGCAAGGGCAATAATGACAAGGACGATACCACTTATCAGTCTTGTCTTAAACATGATCTACTCCTCCTTGACGCCACCGTAGCGTCTGTCTCTCTGATTGTATTTCTCGATGGCTTTGATCAGCTCTTCTTTATTGAAATCCGGCCATGCAACCGGTGTAAAATAAAACTCGGAATAGGCAAGCTGCCAAAGCAGGAAATTGGAAAGCCGCTGCTCACCGCTTGTGCGGATCAAAAGATCCGGATCCGGTACACCTGCAGTATCCAGATAGCTCTCAATCGTATCTTCTGTAATGCCATCCGGCTCAACTTTTCCGTCTTTTACATCCTGTGCCATCTTCTGCATTCCACGGCGGATCTCATCACGGCTTCCGTAATTTAATGCCAGCTGAAAATAAATACCGTCAAAATCTTTGGAATATTCCTCCAGTTCCCGGACACTCTGCTGGATATCCGGTGCAAAGGCAGTAACATCTCCGATGACTTTCATCTTCATATTATTTTTCTTGGAAATCTTGATACATTTCTTAAGATAACCACGAAACAGTTTCATCAGTGCCTCCACTTCTTCTCTGGATCGTTTCCAGTTTTCTGTGGAAAAAGCGTAGACCGTAAGATATTTCACACCAAGGTCTTTGATATCATAACAAATGTTTTCCAGATTGGCACATCCCTTTACATGTCCGTAGGTTCTCGGCATTCCACGTTCCTTTGCCCAGCGTCCGTTTCCGTCCAGAATGATCGCGATATGATTTGGTACGTTCATAAATCTCCTCCATACAGAAAGAGAGCTTCTTCAAAGAAGCCCTCTCTATCCTCGTATTTCTTACACTTATACAGTCAGAATCTCTTTAGACTTGTTCTCGATCGCCTTGTCAACTTCCTTGATGTACTTATCTGTAAGTTTCTGAATCTGATCCTCAAGCTCTTTGATCTCATCCTCAGAAACATCCTGTTTTGCAAGCTTCTTAAATGCATCGTTGGCATCACGACGGATATTTCTTACTGCAACCTTGGCACCCTCGCCTTTTTTCTTAACGTCCTTCACCAGCTCTTTACGACGGTCCTCGGTAAGCTCCGGGAAACAAGACGGATCATTTTCCATCGTTGCTCGGGTTTAATCCCAGATCAGAGCAAAGGATCGCTTTTTCAATCGCTTTGATCATGCTGGATTCCCACGGTTGGATCTGGATCATACGTGCCTCCGGTACAGAAATGTTTGCAACCTGCTGGAGCGGATTGGTGCTCCATAATAATCTACGGTAAGTTTGTCAAGAATATGCGGGTTTGCACGGCCGGCTCTGATGGTTGTCAGCTCACTCTCCAAAGCATTCAGTGTTTTTCCCATTTTTGTTTCGTATGCCTGAATTCTCTCATCCATTTCACATATCTCCCTGTATGGTTTTTTTTATTATTCCCTTTTGATCACACGGTTACCTTTGTTCCGGAGAACTTGCCATGTACGGTATTGACGATGCTGTCCTTTTCATCAAGACCGAATACCAGCATCGGCATCTTCTGCTCCATACACATGATGGAAGCGGTAAGATCCATAGCTGCCAGCTTCTTTGCAACTACTTCATCGATGGAAATCTCATCATACTTCTTGGCATCCGGATTTACCTTCGGATCACTGTCATAGATTCCATCAACAGCCTTGGCAAGAAGAATGGCATCTGCGCCGATCTCAACAGCACGAAGTACAGTAGCTGTATCTGTAGAAAAATACGGATGGCCGGTACCACCTGCAAAGAATACAACCTTTCCTTCTGCGAAGCTCTCTTCTACAGCATCCTTGGAATAAAGTGTGGTAAATGCACCACATACAAACGGGGTAAACACCTCTGTCTTAAGTCCCACATATCTGCAGATGTCAGACACATAGATACAGTTCATGATAGTAGCAAGCATGCCGATCTGATCTGCCTTGCTTCTGTCCATGGCTCCGCTGGTACGTCCTCTCCAGAAATTTCCGCCTCCGATCACGATACCAACCTGAAGTCCTTCATCCACTATAGTCTTGATCTGTTTGGCAACCTCTGTAACAGTTGCTTCATCAAAGCCTCTCTTCTGCTCTCCTGCAAGAGCCTCTCCGCTTAATTTCAGTAACACTCTTTTCATATGTTTATTCTCCTTTACCATACGCCGGATACAACTTCATTGCCGTCATTGTCAAAAGTTGTGGATACCGTAAACGTATCATAATAATAATAACCTGTCTTACCGGACTCCGGCTCGTCCTCATAATCACTGCCATTTGGGCTGCCGCATGCATTCTCAAGCTCAGACATGGACTGACCGATATATCTTGCTGCTACAGATGCCGGATCATCCTCGCCGGATGGTGCTTCCGTAGGATCCGGTGCATCGGAAGAATCAGAGGAAGCTGGTGCAGATGTTGGATCCGGTGTGGATGTGGAGTCCGAACTGCCGGACGAACTGCTGTCTGTACTGTCTCCATTATCATCAGAACTCTCCGGAGTCGGAGTCACAGCCGTACTGTCTGAAGAATCTGTACTGTCACTGTCACTTTCACTGTCATCCTCAATGCCAAGCCTTGCCTTTACATCCTTCAGGGTAGACACCTCCTTGGTGCTTCCGCTCGCCAGATATGTAGCATATGGGATTCCGTCTTCACCCTCACCATCCATACAAAGACTCAGCTGTGAGATCGTCAGAAGCGGCAGCTGGCGGAAGAAACATTCATTCTGATCTTCGTCAGAAAATGTGATTCTTACATCAAAACTTGTTGCTGTATCCCCGTTATCATCCTTCTGGCTCTTCTCCATATAATAAACAGCCTTGTCGTTGGAAGCCAGTGTGAATTTACCATTTACAAGATCACTTCCCCAGGTCTCATCACTGTCATCGCCATCATCTCTGGTAGGACGGACATAAATTGCAGAAATCGTGGAGTTCATCTTATTGGTAAATACAATACTGGTAGTGGTCTCACTCTTGGTTCCCATTACGTTCTTGATATTTGCTGTTTCATCCGTAGAGGTCTGCATCTCCACCACATCCGTTTTCGCAGCTTCCGTTACCGTCGGGGTTGCCGTTGCCTCCACCTTCTGCTCCGGTGCCACAGAGTTCTTCTTTCCGCAACCGGCTGCAAGCATGCTCGCTGCAAGAATTCCGGCAAGAATCAAATAGCGTTTTTTCATTATATCTCCTCCATATTAAATGGTCTTATTCGCTGTCAGTTTTTCCTTTTCTATTATTACAGAGTATCACTTTCTTGTCAACCTGACCGTTCTGAATTTCACAGAATCTTTAGATATTTTGTTACTGTTCATTCCGTTCTCAGCAACACGCTTCGCGATGCACAGAATTTATGCTGATCGCATAATTCGCGCGGTACGTCTTGATGTTTCTAATTGGAACAGCTGAGGTCAGAATCCGTTTTCCCTTCGCTGCCTGCGCATATCACGGCGCATTTTCGCAGCTTCATTCCGGGCTTTTTCCGCTTCTGTGGTAATGATCAGTTCCGGTACCTGGATCGGTTTCTGGTCTTCATCTACAGCCACCATCACAAAAAATGCCCGGTTTACAGTATGACGCATGCCATCCGGCCGTTCCACATACGTATCGATCTCAACCTCCATGGAAGTTCTTCCCACATCAGTCACATATCCCTTAAGTACTACGATCTCTCCCTCATAGATCGCATGCTTGAACTGAAGATTGTCCACTGCCGCAGTTACTACCCGATATGTCTCCGCATGACGCATAGCTACCACTCCGGCAACCTCATCCAGCCACTGCATCAGCGCTCCGCCAAAAAGTCTTCCGCCTCCGTTCAGATGCTGCTGCATGATCAGATGAACCTGCTCCGTCATTGATGCTTCTACCGTTTTTTTACGTCTTTCCTGTACCTCTGTCATTTCTCATTCCCCGCATTTTATCATACTTTTACTTTTTCAGTTGAAACCAGCCGATCAATAAAGATTTTTTACTTTAAAGTCTCGCTCCGCTTCTCTTCTCTGATCCTTCTTTGCAATATCCTGGCGCTTGTCATAAAGCTTTTTACCACTGCCATGCCAATCTCTATTTTTACCAGGCTGTCCTTGAAATAAACCTTCAGTGGTACCAAAGTCAGTCCTTTTTCCTTTAATTTAGCTTCGATCTTATTGATCTCGTAGCGATGCAGCAAAAGCTTACGCACACGAAGAGGATCTTTGTTAAAAATGTTTCCTTTCTCATAAGGAGTGATATGCATTCCATATACATAAACTTCTCCGTTTTCCACACGGACAAAGGCCTCCTTGATGCTGCATTTACCGGAACGTAAGGATTTCACCTCGGTTCCTGCAAGTGCGATCCCGGCCTCATAAGTATCCTCGATAAAATAATCATGAAAAGCCTTTTTATTATTTGCGATCAGTTTCATTCCTGTTTTTTTTGCCATTTCGCGCTCCCTCAGTCTTCCTCAGCCAGGACAAAATCCACGGTTTTCAGCATTTTATCCGCATCTGCCACACGGACACGGACCTTCTGCCCAAGGCGGAAGATCCTTCCTGTCATGTCTCCCCGCAGTTCATATGCATCCTGGTCAAATACATAATAGTCATCTCGTAATGTATTGATATGGATCAGTCCTTCCACGGTATTCGGAAGCTCCACATAAAGTCCCCATCCTGTAACGCCGGAAATGATCCCCTCATACTCCTCTCCGAGATGATAGGACATATACTCTGCTTTCTTCAGCTTATCGGATTCTCTTTCTGCTTCGTCTGCGCGCCGTTCGCACACACTGGACTGGCGTGCTACTTCATCCAGGATCTCCTTGTAATGCTCGGTACGTCCTTCCCTTACCAGTCTGCCTCTCAGACGGTCATGATGATCCTATGGATCTGAAGATCCGGATATCTTCGGATTGGAGAAGTAAAGTGGCAGTAATACTTCGCTGCAAGTCCGAAATGTCCGCTGCATTCCGTAGTATATTTTGCCTGTTTCATGGTACGCAAGGTCAGGCGGCTGATCTGTGCCTCATTGGGCATTCCCTCAATACTTTCCAGGATCTCCTGGATCTCACCAGGCGTGATCTCCTGTCCGGATTTCTGTATGTTGACTCCTTCATTATGAAGAAGCATCAGAAGACTTTCAATCTTTTCCGGATCCGGATTTTCATGAGTTCTGTATACAAAAGGATAATCTCCGGTGCAGTATTCCTGTGCAACTGTTTCATTGGCAAGAAGCATAAAATCCTCAATGATCCTGGTTGCCACATTGGCCTCATAAGGCTGCACATCAATAGCTCTTCCTGCCGCATTCAGGATGATCTTACTTTCCGGAAAATCAAAATCAATGGAACCTCTTGTATGACGGCGGCTGCGCAGGATCCCGGAAAGCTCTTTCATCAAGAAAAACATGGGGATCAGAGCTTCATAGCGTTTCTTCGCCACCTCATCAGTATCTTCCAGAATATTTTTCACATCTGTGTAACACATACGCTCATCTACACGGATCACGGTTTCTGCGATCTTATGAGAAATCACCTTTCCTTTTTCATTAACATCCATCAGACAGCTTAAGGTCAGACGGTCCTGTCCCTGGTTCAGAGAACAGATACCGTTGGAAAGCCGCTCCGGGAGCATGGGAATGACACGGTCTGCAAGATAGACGGAAGTTCCTCGCTTCAGTGCCTCTCTGTCAAGGGCACTGCCGCCCTGAACATAGTTGCTCACGTCTGCGATGTGCACACCCAGATGTAGATTCCATCCTCCTTTGTCAGGGAAATGGCATCATCCAGATCCTTTGCATCCTCACCGTCAATGGTAACTGTAACAAGATTTCTGAGATCCAGTCTTCCATCCAGATCCGCTTCCTGTACATAATCCGGCACACGATCAGCCTGGCGAAGTACTTTGTCAGGAAATACACTTGGTATGTTAAAGCTCTTCACAATAGCAAGGATATCTGTTCCAGGTGAACGTAAGTTCCCAGCACCTCTGTGATCTTTCCTTCCGGCTTCCGGTTTCTCGAGCCGTAATCTGTGATCTCTGCAACTACCTTGTCTCCGTCCTTTGCTCCCATGGAGTTTTTTCTGGAAATAAAGATGTCTTTGGAAAATTTGGGGTTATCACTGATCACAAAGCCATAATCACGACTGCTCTGGTATGTTCCCACGATCGAAGGCATTCCCCTTTCCAGAACCTTCAGCACAACACCTTCCTGACGTTTTCCCTCTTTATGTCCGTTCCGTACAAGGATCTGCACCTTATCCTGATGCATGGCGCTTCCCGTGTCATTTTCCGGAATAAAAATATCCTGTTCCTGACCCTCCACTTCCACAAAGCCAAAGCCCTTGTAATGGCCAATAAAAGTTCCCTCCATGATGGTTCCGTCCTTCTCGGAGAAACGATATTCCTCATGATTCTTCTCTCTGCGTTCTCTTCCCTTACGGCCACGCTCCGGCTTTTCTGCTTCAGAGCTTCTTTATTCTTTCGTCTGTCTCTGCGCTTGCCGGAAACTTTGCTGTATCTTCCTTTATTATCTACTTCAGCCTTGCCCTGGGCGCAAAGCTCGTCCAGCACGTCAAAAGCTCTTTTTCTCACTCTTATCCAGCTGAAGAAGAGATGCGATCTCACGCAGACGCATGGGCTTATACAGCGGATCTCCCAGAAGCTCCATTATAAATTTTTTTCTTTTTCAAAATTTTCGATCTTTTCACATTTTCTCCTGTTTCATATTTATATTTCATTTTTACCCTGTTATCATTCCGAAGGAAGGTTCAACCCGTGCCCCTGTATCAACGCAAAAACACTCCTGCTGATTAACAAAAGAAGTCCCCATCCGAGTTTCTTCTGCATGCTAACGCAGCAAGAGTGTTACCAACTTCCGTTCTGCCCCTGGCAGATCAGATAATGTTCAGTACGACTGACAGTACAAAGAAAATAACTCCCATGATAATGGTACCTCTTACAAGACCACCTTCCATGGAACGGCCCTTATTCTTACCCCAGTAAGTATCAGCTACTCCGGCGATAGAGCCAAGACCCTGCTGCTTGCCCTCCTGCATCAGTACGACAACAGTCAGAGCGATACAATCTATTGCATAAATTACAGTCAGAATAATCTTCAAAATGTTCACGCGGTTACACCTCCTAATCAACTAGAGGTTATTTTACCATAGCTAAACCGGGATTTCAACCATTTTCCGTTTATTTTATGCAGGGCTTTTTCTGAGATTTTTTTGCAAAAGGATCTTTATATCTTCCAAGAGCTCCGAGCTGTTCGTGGATCCGCAGAAGCTGGTTATACTTGGCGTTCCGGTCCGAACGGCAGGGTGCACCTGTTTTGATCTGTCCCGCCCACAGGCAACTGCAAGATCTGCGATAAAGGAATCCTCTGTTTCCCCGGACCTGTGAGAGATCACTGCACGATACCCGGCATGCTGAGCCATCTCCACCGCATCCAGAGTTTCCGTGAGAGTTCCGATCTGGTTTACCTTAATAAGGATAGCATTGGCAACATCAAGCCCGATGCCGCAGTGCAGCCGTTTGATATTGGTGACAAACAGATCGTCGCCTACCAGCTGGATCTTTTTTCCCAGGTGTTCCGTCAGATATTTCCAGCCTTCCCAGTCATCCTCCAGAGACCGTCTTCAATGGAACAATGGGAAATTTTTCCACAAGTTTTTCATAATACTCTGTCATCTCACCAGCATCCCGGTAGATCTTTTCTCCTTTCATGCGGCTCTCCCCAGGGAAAAAGTATACGCCCTTTTCCTCATCATAAAGCTCGCTGGAGGCTGCATCAATGGCAATGGTGATTTCTTCTCCTGGTTTATATCCTGCTTTTTCTATGGCATGAACGATCAGGGTAAGCACTTCCTCCGAATCTGAAAGATCCGGAGCAAAGCCGCCTTCATCTCCAACCGCTGTGGAGAGCCCTTTTTCCCTGAGAAGAAGCTTTAAGTGCTGGTAGACTTCCGCACACATGCGGATACCCTTTTCCAGACAGCAAGCTCCTGTTGGCATGATCATAAACTCCTGAAGATCTACCGTATTGTCCGCATGCTTTCCCCCGTTTAAAATATTCATCATCGGTACCGGAAGCTGCATGGTATGGCAGCGCCAGATACTGATAAAGAGGAAGCCGAAGGGCCCCGGCTGCTGCACGGGCTGCTGCCAGAGATACTGCCAGTGTGGCATTGGCTCCTGCACTGCTTTTGTTCTCCGTTCCGTCGGTTTCGATCAGAAGATGGTCGATCCATGCCTGGTTCAGAGCATTCTCTCCGATAATGGCATCTGCCAGACGTGTATTGATATTTTCCACTGCCTTTTTTACACTCTGGCCCAGATATTCCTCCCGGTTTCCGTCTCGCAGCTCCACAGCCTCAAATTTACCTGTGGATGCTCCGGACGGCACCATGGCTCTTCCTGTGTATCCATTGATCCCCACAATTCCTTCACCTACAGTCACTTCTGCTTCCACTGTAGGATTCCCCCTGGAATCAAGGACCTGTCTTGCATGAACTTTTCGAACAGGCAGATAACGTAGCATAAGTTTTCCCTCCTTGAAAATAATAATATTGTTTATGATCTCCTGCACTTTCTGATTTTCTTCTTATGTTCATGAGGGTAGCTTGTCCGAAAAGGTTTTGGTCTATACCTTTTATCTGGTTCCGATATTATCTGATTTTTTAG
>ENA-OQIO01001301-OQIO01001301.1-human-gut-metagenome-genome-assembly--contig:-NODE-1301-length-12387-cov-4.061990_pt1 | contig 12387 bp, 18 predicted proteins | sample MGYA00242573_ERZ504737 | MGnify/ENA primary metagenome ERZ504737 (study PRJEB26092, sample SAMD00036203) | human gut metagenome | host: Homo sapiens | study: EMG produced TPA metagenomics assembly of... | reverse complement strand
CATCCCGCCCAGCACGCCGAAGCGGTTGGTGCGCAGGGCGGCGCGCACCCGGGCCAGCAGCTCGCCGGTGCCAAAGGGTTTGGTGATGTAATCGTTGGCTCCCAGATCCAGCGCCTCGATCTTGTCCTGCTCGGTGGTGCGGGCCGAGAGCACGACGATGGGGGTCAGGAACTTCTGCCGCACAAAACGGATGAGCTCCAGTCCGTCCCGGTCAGGCAGGCCCAGATCCAGGATGATAAGGTCCGGATTGTGGGAGGTGAACAGGGTCTGGCCCATGGCGCAGGTGTTGGCAACAAGGGCCTGATAGCCGTTGGTCTCCAGCAGCGTCTCAATAAAGCTGCAGATGTTGGCCTCGTCTTCCACGACCAGAACCTTGAATTTGTTATTGCTCATCTTCATTTTCCTCCGTCTCGATCGATTCGGTCTCCAGCCAGAAGCGGATGCTGGTGCCCTCGCCCACCTTGCTCTCGGCCTGGATCTCGCCGCCGTGTGCCTTGACGATGGCGGCACAGACCGAAAGGCCGATGCCCATGCCGTGCTTGCCGCTGTCGGCCGCGGCATCGGCGGGCAGCACACCGGTGAACAGGGTACGCAGGCGCTCCTTCGGAATGCCGCAGCCGTTGTCCGATACCTCAAACACCGCCCGGCTGCCCAGCGTGAACACCCGCAGGGTCAGCTGGGTCATCCCCTCGGCGTGGACGGCGGCATTTTCCAAAAGGTTCGTCAGCACCTGCGAGATCAGCATCGAGTCCATGGGGATCACGATGAAGCTGTCGGGCAGGTAGGTGGTAACGGGCACCTTGGGGTAGCGCTTCTGGAACCGCACCAGCACGGTGTCGATCAGTTCGTCCAGCACGGTGGGGGTCTTTTGCACGGCCACCTGCCCGCCGTCAAAGCGGGTGACGGACAGCAGGTTCTCCACCATCCGGTTCAGCCACTGGGCATCGGAACAGGCTTCGCCAAGAAGTTTTAATTTTTGCTCTTTTTCCAGGCTGTCATAATTTTCAATGACCGTGGAACAGGCCCCGTAAATGGAAGTAAGGGGCGTGCGCAGATCGTGGGAGACGGCCCGCAGCAGGGTGGCCCGCATTTTTTCGGTCTCGCTCTCCATCCGCAGCTGTTCCTGCTTTTTGATGCGGGTGGTCAGGGTGCTGGTCATAATGGACACCACCAGCATCGCCATGCCCGAGAACAGGTTCTCCGGCAGAGTGAAGTTGAAGGCAAAGTAAGGGGAGCGGAACGCAAAATTCACGGCCAACACGCCGATCAGGGAAGCCACCACGCCCCACACATAACCATCCGTATAGATCGAGATTAAAAAAACTGCCAGAACAAACACCATCGATGCAACGCCATCGATCCGGCCGGTGATCTGCTGTGTGCCGGTCACAATGAGAAAGGCGGCACACAGCACAGCGGCCAGGACCAGCGCGTCGTGCCAGCGGGTATTCTGCTTCATGGGGATCCCTCCATATCTATTCTACTCCAGATGAAAAGTATACCATACTTTTCCTAAAGATGCAGTAAAGGCTGAAAAAAGAGCTGTTGTTCCGGGGGTGGGCTGCACAGAATGCCCAAACCCATGGATTCTTTTCCGGTTTTATGCTATTATAAAGAGTGAGAGCAAGGAGAGAGCGCTCTCAGGGATAAGAGAAAACGTAACGCTGCAATAGAAGGAGAAGAGGATCATGGGAAAATATTTTGGAACCGACGGCTTCCGTGGCGAGGCCGGTGTAAACCTGACCGCCGACCACGCCTACAAGGTGGGCCGTTTTCTGGGCTGGTATTATAATGCTCTGCGGGAGCGCAGCGGCAACAACGAGCCTGCCCGCATCGTCATTGGCAAGGACACCCGCCGCAGCTCGTACATGTTCGAGTACAGCCTGGTGGCGGGCCTGACCGCTTCCGGCGCGGATGCCTACCTGCTCCACGTCACCACCACCCCCAGCGTGGCCTACATTGCCCGCGTAGATGATTTTGACTGCGGCATTATGATCTCTGCCAGCCATAACCCGTTCTACGACAACGGCATCAAGCTGATCGACTGCTACGGCGAAAAGATGCCCGAGGAGACCCTGCTGCTGGTGGAGGACTACATCGACGGCAAGCTCCATGTCTTTGATCAGGACTGGCCGGAGCTGCCCTTTGCCCACCGGGAGCACATCGGCTGCACCGTGGACTATGTGGCAGGCCGCAACCGCTACATGGGCTACCTCATCAGTCTGGGCATCTACTCCTTCAAGGGCATCAAGGTAGGTCTGGACTGCGCCAACGGTGCCAGCTGGAACATTGCCAAGAGCGTGTTCGATGCGCTGGGCGCAGACACCTATGTCATCAACAACCAGCCCAACGGCTGAACATCAACCTGAACGCAGGTTCCACCCACATCGAGGGCCTGCAGAAGTTCGTAGTGGAAAAGGGCCTGGACGTGGGCTTTGCCTATGACGGCGATGCAGACCGCTGCCTCTGCGTGGATGAAAAGGGCAATGTGATCACCGGTGACCACATCCTGTACATCTACGGCTGCTACATGAAGGAGCGCGGCAAACTGCTGACCAATACCGTTGTTACCACGGTCATGTCCAACTTTGGCCTGTACAAGGCCTTTGACGAGCAGGGCATCGGCTACGCCAAGACTGCCGTGGGTGACAAGTATGTCTACGAGTATATGCCAAGAACGGCTGCCGCATCGGCGGTGAGCAGAGCGGCCACATCATCTTCTCCAAGTACGCCAGCACCGGTGACGGCATCCTGACCAGCCTGAAGATGATGGAGTCATGCTGGCCAAGAAGAAGCCTTTGAGTGCGCTGGCCGCCCCGCTGAAGATCTACCGCAGGTGCTGGAGAATGTCCGTGTGACCGACAAAAAGGCCGCGCAGGACGATGCTGCTGTGCAGGCCGCTGTCAAGGCGGTGGCCGAGGCACTGGGCGATACCGGCCGCATCCTTGTCCGGGAGTCCGGCACCGAGCCGGTGGTCCGCGTGATGGTAGAGGCCCCTGGCCACGACACCTGCCAGAAGTACGTTTCTCAGGTGGTGAAGACTATTAAGAGTATGGGCTACGGAGTTTAAGTCACAGAGTATTCCGGTGATACCCCAGCTATTCGGAAAAAGTGCCTTAGTCCTCATCGTCTTCAACGTTACTCCACCCTATGAAGATTTCCTCTGTATCCTCCAGTTTTGACCAATCGAGGAATTGCTCGCATCGATGGCAGTACCCTTGGTATTCTCGCTCTATGCAGACATCGCACCTTGGACAAACAGAGAAGATGTTTTCATCTCGATAGATGCGTACTGCGGTTACAGTTTTGGGTAGACGGTATGTAGGGGAGAGTACCAGATCAAGGATGACGTGGGAAAGAGTTGGTTTTGCTGGATAGTCCATCCATTCCTCATCGTCAAAGTCTGAATCATCTTCTTGTGGAACGGCATCGATCTCATGCAGATAAGTGCTGATTTTCGAGGAAATAGTTTTAAGGACTGCAAATTTCTTGAGCTGTGTTTTCATTATAATCACCTCTGCATTTAAGCATAGATGATTATTTGACTGCGGTGTTGTATATTTGCTTGCAATCCTTGAAAAATACCGTTTTTTAGTATAATATAAGGCTGTGGGAAACTTCTCACAGCTTTGCCGCTCGAAACTTTGCACACCTCTACGTGGTGGGCGGCAGGCAACACAAGTAATTGTGGCTAAGAATGCAGAAACCTATATTGGAAATGGAGGTCTATTAGAATGAAAAGGACATTTAACAATATCGAGGAACGGCTAGCTTTTATAGAATTTCGGCAGGAACTGTTATTTGAAAACTCGGATTTGGATAGGTTGCTTTTTGAATATGAGATTGATCATACTCAGTATCAAAAAATCATGGATTTGATGCAGGCATATCGTACAAAGCTAGATACTAAAAAAAGTGTAAACCACGCAACATTCGAAAGCGAATTGTATGCTATTCTTCCAGAACATCAAGGTGATTATCATATGTGTGAATATATTGCAAGAGCATTTATGGATGAACATCGGTGGGAGGAAGTTTTTCCTGCCTTATATGGTGATATGGCAAAATATAAGTATTTAGGAAATAAAGATGATTGACTGTAGCTTTTGGGATTTTTCGCAGTTTGAAACTGCATGGGATTGGCTTGGCTGGCTTGCTGACATTTTTGGTATTATAGCTTTGGGAATCACGCTTGTGCAAATTTTGCAGGTCAAAAATAAGGTGAACTCTTCTATAAATGCTATGAGTGAATTGAAAAGGCTGCAAGAGCAGGAAATATTAAAAAGAGCTTTTGCGGATCTTAGTAGACAGCAGGAAAATATCTACTGGCTTTTGAATAAGTTTGGACAGAGCGGTTTTCGCACCAGCACATTCGAAGAAAAGAATGGTGAAATTATATCTACAATAAATCACTGCTTGAATGAGCTACTATCTAAACATACTCAAATATCAAAGCCCTTAAGATTAGCAGTACTGGAATTACGAAAATATAACGGAACGGACAAAAAACCACTTGAGGAAGCTGAAGGCTACTTGTACAGCGCATTGCAGGCTGTAAAGGCAGCCGATGAAGAATGTACGAAAGCTAATGAAAATATGATTGCTCATTCCAATTGACTCTATAACATAAGTAACTGAGAAAGGTATCATCTCATGCCCAGAACCAAAGGCAGCAAGAACCGCATTACCGCATCTACCGACTTCGATGCTCAGATCGCAAAGTTGCAGAAAGACAAGGCAATGCTCGAAGAAGGTCTTTCCAAGACTGTCGCCCAGATCGAAGAGCTGAAGCAGGGCATCAAGTCTCTGCGTGAAGGGTTAATGCCGCAGAAGGCGGAGATCAAGCAGACCGAGAAAAAAATCGCAAAGCTGGAGGCTAAGAAGGCTGCCGCTGAGGCGAAAGCTGCCGAAGCTGCTAAGAAGGTTGAGGCTGAAGCTGTGCTGAAGAAGCTGCTGGCATCCGGTATGACGGCAGATGAAATCCTCGCAAAGCTGAAGTGATTTGAAACTTCTGACGCAGAGGTTGACGGAAACATCTACGTTGCAAGCAGTGCAACTTGGTACCAACTTGCAATTTTTGAATCGGATTTTTCAAAATCCAAATTCAAAAACGCTTGTTGGGCTGTGCCCAAACCCTTTGTGTTCTACATCCGGTGGATGCAGGCTGCACATTTTTGCAAAATGCTTTTTTAATCTGAGTGCCGATGCCTGTGGTATCGGCACTTTTTGCACAGATGGATTCCCGGAAGCAGAAAATAGTGCTGTGCAGCACATCCGGGATTGTGCTATACTTGATTTACATAAACCTGTTTGTCCTAAAAGTTGGAGGTGTTCATGGCAACACGAACCATTTGTTTTCCTATATCCGGCTACCCCTATTGCAAAGAACAGTCGGTGACATTCACATGGATAAAAGGTAGCAAGCGGCAGAATATCCGTGCCGTCCATGATGCCGTCCATACAACAGACCCGGATGTTTCAATTCTGGAAGTCAGCTCTGCATCCGTTCAGCCGGAGGGTGAGGCTGTTTCTTCTCTGCGGCTTCTGCTGCGTCTGGATTCTGTTGCGCAGGATGTGCCCATCAGCACGGTTTTTGAAGCCGCCAAGGTATTTGAACATGGTGGGCCATTCACTGACCTTCTGACCTGTGAGCCACCCAAAGTCCATAAGGACACTCGGCTGCGAACCAGTGGAGAGGTGCTACGCTACTCTCTGGAAGGAAGTGAGTATCCGATAGAGCCGTACCCGGATTCATTTTTTGAGTGGCTCTACTGCCGTGCGTTGAAGCAGTTCCCGAAAAAGGCTGCGCAGCTGAGCAGATATAATGCCTTTTCTGATATTGCTGCCGCAGCGGATTCTAAAAAGTATTATGGCGATTCCTCGCGGGCGGCTGCAATCTATGTAGGACTTGCAGCGGCAGGAAAACTTGCGTGCATCGATTCCTTTGAATCATTCATTGCGGAAGTTTACACGGAGCCAAAGCCTTTGCCCAAGTCTGGAAAGTCTGAGATTGCTTCAAAAATGACACCCGAGGTTTCTGCACCTGCACCAGCAAAGGAGATTCCGGTAGACGAATCGTCGCAGTCCGATAATGCAAATATTCCGGACGGTGTGCAGATGGAACATATCCTTGAGCTGCCCAAAGCGACTTGTCTGCTCCTCTCTTTGGCAAAAAATGCTGATCTTTCTGCAAATAATTCCAGTGAGCTGGCGTATAAGGGAAAGGAATTTTTTCTTGACGCTTATCAGAAAGCACTGAAAAACAAAACGCTCCAAATCAATATCCAGAAGAACAAGATTACTTTTCCGATGGAGGAGCATGACAGCGGATTTCATGCGGTCGGAGTACTGACTCGTTCGCCTGCTTGGGAATACGGATGGAAGTTCAACTATCTGGCCGAGAATACACCCGGAGCAGAAAAGCCCGAAGTCAAAGCAAAAATCCAGAAGCCTTTGACCGCATTGGAGCATCTGGAACGCTGTGGGTATAGAATCGTTCAGCAGGTTGTGCCGGAAAAACTCCCACCGATTGCTGTTCAGCGGATGGCGTGGAAAACAGGCGAGGCCCTTTGCGACCCGGTAGTGTGGATTTCTTGCAGTTTATCCGAACACATATGCAGAGCGACGGCTCTTTTTCGTTCCGTATCCCAAAGGGTACGTCCCAGAAATCGTTTGCAATACTTTCAGAGATTGCTCAGACGTGGGACAAAATGGGACTTTTTGCAGCCATTGTGATTTATCCGCAGAATATCGTCTATGAACTTGCGCAAAATGAAACCGTCCGGCATTTTTTGAGCGGAAAGTGGCTGGAGCTCTTTGTAGAGCATCAGGTTCAGCAGATTCTGAACTACTATCAGGAGGAGCAGGGCGCAGAAGTTTCGGTTTGCTCCAATGTGGTTCTTTCAGAAACGGCATCCGTAGGGAGTACGCATGAGCTGGATGTCGTGTTCTCCATCAATGGAAAATTTTTCTGGGTAGAAGCCAAATCATCCAGTCGAAGCATTGATTATGGAAAATATGCTTCTCTGTGCGAAAAGCTGAACGTGACACCAGAAAGCTTGCTTTTGGTCAACAGCGATTTGTCCGTGGAAGAGTGCGAAGGTGTTTCTTATTTCTGGAATTACCGTGTTGCAAATTGCGCAACGATCACGCAGGAACTGGAAAGCATGATCGCTAAACAAATTGAAACTGCCGGAAATCCTGTTCTGAGTACAGACTGAGAAATAAGCAAAAATGATATGTACCCCCAATACTGGACACCCAGTATTGGGGTACATATCAAAACCGAAAAGCAGAAGCTGCCGCACAAAAATACGGTGCGGCAGCTTCTGCTTTTTATTTGCTGTGTCCCCTGCGTGTGCCGACAGTTCCGTTCCGCCTTATTCCTCCTCTGCGAAAGGGCGTTTTTGCCCGCCGCATTTGTGGCCCGGCTTTCCCGGGAATGGCCGTTCGTTTTGCCGAAAAGTCGTACTCTGCCCGGGAAAAAGCACCGGAAGACTGCTTCGGCCATTTATTCCGCCGTTTCTTACCGATTTTACAATGTTTTTGCAAAAAAGGCTTTACAAATGAATTTCAAAAACATATTATATAATTATAGGTTCAGCTTCTTTACGCAAATAGTTTCGTACCGGTTCGTATGGGGCAGCCGGGTCTGTGCTTTTTGCACTGCTTCTGCCTTACGATAGATCATTGGAGCCCGCCGGTGCAGCCCCGCTGCACCAGATCAAATACAGAAGGAAGGTTATGCATCATGCCTGAAAAGAAAGTTTCTACTCCTGCAGCCGATGCTCCGGCTGCCGAGGGTAAGACCCGCAAATCCACCAAGGCTCCCGCCCGCCGCGGCCGCCCGCCGCTGGCACCCGAGCTGTATGTAGAAATGGGCGGTGAACAGTACAACATCACCGACATCATTGACCGCGCCAAGGCAGACTACCGCACCACCCACAAGGTCGGCGTACAGTCCTGCAAGGTATACGTCAAGCCCGAGGAAGGCGCAGCCTACTACGTCATCAATAAGTTTTCCGGCAAGCTGGAACTGTAACTTTTACAGGGCCGCCGACAGCACCGCACTGCTGCCGCGCCCGCTATTCCCACAATAAGGTTCCATCAACAAAAAAGACACCGCACAGCTGTGCGGTGTCTTTTTGCATAGGCAGCGGCTCAGAACCCCAGCATCCGCCAAAGAGTCTTACGCTCTTCGGCCGGGTCCGGGTCTGGGATCTCGAATACATAACGCTCGGTGGCGTTGATAACGGTGGTGTTGCCGCGGGTGCATACCCGGGGCAGCTTTGCATCGTAATTCAGGTGTACGTGCCCGTGGATGAACCATTTAGGCTGGTACTCGTCCAAAATCTCGTTGAAGCACTCAAAGCCCCTGTGGGCACAGTCGTCCCCATCGTTCAGTCCCTTGGCCGGGGCGTGGGTCAGCAGCAGGTCGATGCCGCCCCTTTTGTGCGCCTGATGCTCCAGCTTGTGCACACGGCGGCGCATGGCCTTCTCGGTGTACTGGTAGGTATCCTCTTTATTATAGCGCTGACAGCCCCCCAGCCCATGATGCGCAGACCCTTCCATGTGTACACCTGATCGTCCACGCAGATGCAGCCGCCGGGTTCACCCTGGGTCTGGTAGCTGCCGTCGTGGTTGCCGTGCACATACAGGATGGGCGCAGCAGTAAAGTTTGTGAGATATTCCAGATACTTTTTGGGCAGATCCCCGCAGGAGAGGATCAGGTCGATGCCTTCCAGCCGGGCACGGGTGTCATAGTCCACAGCGCCTTGGACGGGACATCTGAAATGGCAAGAATTTTCACGTTCGTATGCTCCATTCTGTTTCCGGTCAGGCCGGCTCATTTCTCCAGACCCTTTACGTTGTCCAGCCCGTTGATCGCCAGCACGGTACGGGTCTTGACGTCCAATTCATCGTAATGGGGCAGCTTGCCGTGTACACAGGCATCCAGCCAATCCATCTCCATCAGCTCTTTGGGGCTGTAAACTCTATTCTCCGGGGAGTGCAGGTTGTCCTCGTTATCATACAGCTTTTCCGGGAAGATGTGCACATTGTCCGAGCCTGCAGCGTTTCCAGCAGATCCAGCAGCTGTCGCGTACCGCTGGGCAGCGCTTCCTGATACTCCAGATCCTCTGCGCCGCTGCGCAGACCCCACCAGTAGTTCACTGCGCGGGTGGTGGCTGCGTTGTCCCAGCTGCCGTCAAAAATGGAGCGCACGATCTGCACATAAAAGGTATCCCACCGCCAGATCGGCAGACCCAGCGGCTGTAAGCTGCCGTCCGGCAGTTTGCGGCACAGGCCGTAGTCCCGGTTGGTGTCGGCAGGCTCCCGACTGTCCCGGGCGTAAACCATGTCGATCTCCGGGCAGTCGGCAAAATCCAGCGGATGGGCAGTATCGGGCTGGCAGGCCCAGCGCAGCCAGATACGGCCTGCCGGGCGCACGCTCTTCAACCCCTGCGCAAAGGCGTTGATCGCAGCGGGCACGCCGTACACGGGGTTTGCCGCCACATAGCCGATGTGCCCGGTCTTGGTCATGATACCGGCCAGCATGCCCAGCAGATAGGTCACCTCATAGGTGCGGGGGTAGTAAGTGCGCACCAGCGGGTGCGGCGCGTTCAGCGAGCAGTTCAGGATGCGGGTCTTGGGGTGCTGCGCCGCCACCTTCAGGCAGGCGTTGTACATCCGCACGCTGGTGGCGAACACCACGTCCGCATTGTTGTGGGCTACCTCCTCCAATATCTGCTCCGCGTCCACCTCCGGGTTCACATCCTCGTAGCAGCTGATATACACCTTGTCCGGGAAGACCTTGGCCAGCGCATCGCGCCCCTCGTCATGCGCACGCACCCATGCGCTGATCTTGGCGTTGTACTCGTGGAGGAACACCACCCGCAGCTCGCTGGGCTGCTTGCTGGGGCTGAAGATATTCAGCTTGGACAGCAGCGGCTCTGCGGGGCTCTTGGGCGGTTCCAGCGAAAGCTCCACGCCATGGGGCTCGGTGAGCACCTTCACCTCGTTCCACAGCTTTTCCAGGTTCTGCCGCACCTGCGCCGGGGTGGCGTCGTAGGTGTCGGAGTAGCGGTACACCGACAGGTACACCAGCAGCGCATCACCGGTGGTCAGCCCCAGAGATCTGCCGCCCAAGGCTTCGAACTGCTGGTGGAACATGGTGTAGAAGGCAGCAAAGTTCAGCCGGTCATCCTCCGACCATGCCTCGCCGCTGGCCTTGCACACCAGCGTCTGCAGCTTGCTGTAGCCGCCCAGCTTGGAGAAATGCACATAGTTCACCTTGGACAGCTTATAGAAATCCAGAAACTCGTAGTAGATCTTATTTTCCAGATCCTCGGTGCGGGCGGGGATGAGCCGGGTGACCGTGCCCGGGATCTTGACGGCGCCGTAATACTTGAGCACCGAGACCCGCTTGTTGCCCTCCTGCACATAGAACCGGTTCATATACTCAAAGGCAATAATGGGAGTATGGATGCCCTCTTCCAAGTGCGCGTCACACAGGTTCGACCACTTGGCAGCAAACTCGGTATCCGGCTCCAGCAAGGGCATAAAGTCATACGAAAAGGCAGTGTGCCGTCCGCTGGTCTTGGTGCCCACAAGACTGTCCGACGGGATCTCCACCAGACCCAGCGGCTCCTGCGCCACGATATCCACACCCTTGAGCACATCGTCCAGAACAGCCAGATAGGGCGACTGGCCGCGGGCTATGCGGGCACGATAGGCGCGCTGCCCTGCGCGCAGTGCACTTTTATAATCTTCCAGCATAAGAACTCCTTTTTTCTGTAAGCGAAGCGCGGTGCCGCAGTCCCCCTGCCGCACCGGAACACCTCCAGTATACCACAAAAACAGAAATAAGGCAGTATTTTGGGGTTAAAACGGTTGATTTTCCCGGTGGTTTCAGGTACGATAAGAATGATATTCAAAACCGACAGGAGTTTACGATCATGCAGACCATTTCTCTGCCCGTGCTCGAGGCGGGCGAATACGCCGGCGGCATCTGGTATTACGAGCCCCACACCTACCAAAGCTACCGTTACGTTCTGGGGCGGGTGGGCAAGCACCCGTTGGTGTGCATCGGCATCAACCCCAGTACCGCCCAGCCCGGTGCGCTGGACCCCACCTTAAAAAGCGTGGAGCGGCTGGCCGCTGCCAACGGCTTTGACAGCTGGATCATGTTCAACGTCTACCCCCAGCGCGCCACCGACCCCAACGATATGGACAAGACCCCCGACCGCGCCCTGTGCGATGAAAACCTGCGCTGGCTGCAGGCCGTTCTGGCCCAGACCGAGCCTACCATGTGGGCGGCATGGGGCACCCTGATCGAAAAGCGGGACTACCTGCGGTCTGATGCGGGAGATGGTGGCCCTGACGCGGGAGCGGAAGATCCCGTGGGTCACCTTTGGCAAGCGCAGCAAAAAGGGGCACCCGCACCACCCGCTGTACCTGCGCAAGGATTCCACCCCGGAGCCCTTTGATGTGGAAAACTATCTGGACACCTGTTTCTGATGTCCGCCCCGACAGGAGGAGAGCTGCTTTGACCGCAGAACAGTATAAGCCCATCTATCATTGGTTCAGCGCCCACCCGACTGTAAAGCGGCTGGTCGTTTTTCTGGATCGGTGGCTGCCGCTGGTGCCTTTGTGTGCTACCCGGTGCTGCTATACCTGCTGAACGTCCGGCTCTCGCGGCTGTTCCTCACCCAGAAGCAGGCCGCGCTGGACTTTATGGTGCTCATCGCCCGCTCCGTCTTTGTGCCGGGGCTGGTGTTCTGGGGCGGCACGCTGCTGCGCAGTCGGCTGCCCTTCCCCCGCCCCTACGAGCAGCCCGGCTTTACCCCGCTGGTGGCAAAGGAGAGCCGTGGGCATTCCATGCCTCCCGTCACGCGCTGAGCGCCGCCGTGCTGGCGGCGGTGTGGCTGTATTTCTCCCCTGCCGCTGGCTGCGTGATGGTGGGCGTTGCCCTGCTCATCTGCTGTCTGCGGGTGCTTACCGGGGTGCATCATGTGCGGGACGTGGTATGCGGCTTTGCACTGGGCTTTGCGCTGGGCTGTGCCGGAATGTGGCTGCTGTAAGGCCATTCCTACACGCTGGAACGGTCATTTTTGCCCGCAGCGCAAAAAGTTGAAACTTTTTTCAGATTTTCCTTGACAGAATGCGATGGGTATGGTATTATTTCTCTCGCAGCCTGTGCCGACACAGTGCTGTCGCCATAAAGGAACCCATTGGGATAACAACGTGCGCCCGTAGCTCAGGTGGATAGAGCAACTGCCTTCTAAGCAGTGGGCCGGGGGTTCGAGTCCCTTCGGGCGCATCTATGTGGTGCCCATAGCGTAGTCGGTTAACGCGCCAGATTGTGGATCTGGAGACCGTGGGTTCGAG
>ENA-OQIO01001300-OQIO01001300.1-human-gut-metagenome-genome-assembly--contig:-NODE-1300-length-12388-cov-1.753364_pt1 | contig 12388 bp, 26 predicted proteins | sample MGYA00242573_ERZ504737 | MGnify/ENA primary metagenome ERZ504737 (study PRJEB26092, sample SAMD00036203) | human gut metagenome | host: Homo sapiens | study: EMG produced TPA metagenomics assembly of... | reverse complement strand
AGGCCGAGGCATTCCGTTTGTCAGCGATGTGGTGTACACCAACCACATGTCTGCCGGTGCATACCGCGGCTATGGTGCTACACAGGGTCTGTTTGCGGTGGAATCTGCCGTGAACGAGCTGGCGCACAAGCTGAACATGGACCCCATTGCACTGCGCCTGAAGAATACCGTACAGGAGGGCGATGTGATGCCCGCCTACTACGGCGCGGTAAATACCAGCTGCGCGCTGGACCGGTGCGTGCTCAAGGTGCGCGAGATGATCGACTGGGAGCACAAGTACCCCGCCCGGGATGTGGGCAACGGCAAGATCCGTGCCGTAGGCATGGGTATGGCCATGCAGGCTCCGGCATTTCCGGCATGGACGTGGGCAGTGCTACCCTCAAACTGAACGATGACGGCTTTTATACCCTTATGATTGGTGCTGCCGATATGGGCACCGGCTGCGATACTACGCTGGCGCAGATCGCTGCGAGGTTCTGGACTGCCCGCTGGATAATATTACCGTCTTTGGTGCGGATACGGATTCTTCCCCTTACGATTCCGGCTCCTACGCCTCCAGCACCACCTATGTCACCGGTAAGGCTACCGAAAAGTGCGCCATGAAGCTGCGGGAACAGATCTGCAAGTTGGGCGCAGAGCTGCTGGAATGCCCGGCGGATGCTGTGGAGTTTGATGGCAAAGTCGTGTTTGAAAGCGCTGACCCCACCCGCCAAAAGACCCTGTCCGAGATCGCCTTTGCTTCTCAGTTTGGCCATAAGATCCCGCTGGAATTTACCGAGACCCATACCTCGCCTTTGTCGCCGCCACCGTATATGGTGGGCGCTGCCGAGGTAGAGGTGGATACCGAGACCGGCGAGGTGAAGGTGCTGGAATTTGACGCTGCGTGGACTGCGGCACCCCCATCAACCCCAACCTGACCCGTGTGCAGGCAGAGGGCGGTATTTTGCAGGGCATCGGTATGACCCTGACCGAGAACATCACCTACGACAGAAACGGATACCCGGAGGAGAACTCTCTGTTCCAGTACAAGATCCCTGCCCGCAACGATATCGGGCATATCCATGTGGAGTTTGAGAATAGCTATGAGCCCAACGGCCCCTTTGGCGCAAAGTCCATCGGTGAGGTGGTCATCAATACGCCGCTGCCCGCCATCTCGGACGCCATCTACAACGCCATCGGCACCCGCTTCTACGAGCTGCCCATTACCCCGGAGCAGATCGCAATGGCAGTTGCAGCCAAGCAGTAATAGCAGATGCTGAACGAAAAAGAGCTTCCGTTTCTGGCAGAGAAAGGGCATATCGTTTCTCTGGTAGGCGGCGGGGGAAAAACGACCCTGCTGTATGCCATGGCAGACCACTGTGCCCGCAAGGGATGGCAGGTGCTTGTGACCACGACTACCCACATCCGGCAACCGGCAGCCTGCTATGCACCGGATGACGCAGCGCTTACCGCCTTATGGCAAGCGGGTCACTATGCAGTGATCGGAACCCCGGCAGAAAACGGGAAGCTGACTTTGCCGCAGCCGCAGCTTTTGCGCCGGATGGCACAGGCGGATGCGGTGTTTATAGAAGCAGACGGGGCAAAGCACCACCCCTGCAAGCTCCCGGCAGCGCACGAGCCGGTGCTGCTGTCGCAAAGCGATATCGTTTTGGCGGTAGCAGGACTTTCGGCGCTGGATAGGCCCTTGCGGGAGGCCTGCTTCCGTTATGATACCATCCGTCCGCAGTTTTTAGCGGCTGCGCCGGATGCGCCTCTTACACCGTCTGTGCTGGCACAGCTGCTTGCAAGCGCGCAGGGTGGCCGCAAGGCGGTGGGTGATCGGCAGTTTTACGCTGTGCTCAATCAGGCTGATACGCCAGAATTGCGCCAGCAGGGCATACAGATACAACAGCTTTTGCGTCAACATGGCATTCCGTGTGTGCTGACGCATTTTGAAGAGGAGGAGCGTGCATGAGCAAGGATGATAAGATCGTATTCTGTACCGGGGGCGGCTGCACCGCAAAGCTGGGTGCCGGGGTGCTGAGCCGTATTCTGGAAAAGCTGCCCCGGGGCGAAAAAGACCCGGATCTTCTGGTCGGCTATGACAGCCGGGATGATGCCGCAGTCTACCGCATTACGGACAACATTGCACTGGTGCAGACTGTGGACTTTTTCCGCCGATGGTGGACGACCCCTATACCTTTGGGCAAATCGCTGCCACAACGCCCTGAGCGATGTCTACGCCATGGGCGGCGAGGTGAAGACCGCACTGAATCTGGTCTGCTTCCCGGAGGATATGGATTTGAACGTGCTGGGCGAGATCTTGCGCGGCGGTGCTGAAAAGGTGGCAGAAGCCGGCGGCAGTCTTGCAGGCGGGCACTCCATTGCAGACAGCGGGGTGAAATACGGTCTTTCTGTAACTGGCCTTGTAGATCCGCACCGGATGTATACGAACGACACCGGTATGCCGGGCGACAAGCTGGTATTGACCAAGGCTTTGGGTGTGGGGCTGCTGTGCACGGCAAACCGTGTGGGCGAAGCCGCCCCGGAGGAGATGGAAGCCGCCATTCGCTCCATGACCACTCTGAACAAAACAGCGGCAGAGATCAGCCGCAAATACCGCGTCCATGCCGCTACGGACGTGACCGGCTTCAGCTTTCTCGGCCATCTGCATGAATGATGGGCGGCAAACTTTCCTGCGTCATCCATGCAAATGCCGTGCCAGTGCTGCCGGGTGCCCAAAAAGCAGCCGATGCGTTTTTGTACACCGCCGCCGGGCAGCGCAACCGCAACCATACCGGGCCGTTCGTTCGGTTTAAAAACGTAAGCTTTGCCATGGAGGAAGTCCTGTTCGACCCGCAGACTTCCGGCGGACTGCTACTGGCGGTAGACCCGGCGGATGCCGCGGCACTAGAACAGGCGTTGCGCGCCGCAGGGCTGTCGGCAAGCATCGTTGGAGAGATCCTGCCGAAGCAGAAAATTGAGATCACCGTAACAGACAAATGAGAGGAGTAATCAACATGGCTGAATTTATCAAAGTGGATGCACTAGGCGATGCCTGCCCGCTGCCTGTCGTCAAAGCGAAAAAGGCCATTTCCGAGCTGCAGGGCGCAGGACAGGTGGAGGTACTTGTGGACAACGAGATCGCTGTGCAAAACCTGACCAAGATGGCACAGCAGAAGGGATATCAGTACAGCGCTGAAAAGCTGGAAGAGCGCAAATACCGTGTGCTGTTCACGCTGGGCGAAGTAGTAAGCGCCCCAGCAGAAGATGCTTCTGTCTGCACCCCCGATGCCCGCACCGATACGGTGGTTGCGATTGCCTCTGCCACGATGGGCGAAGGCAGCGAGGAGTTGGGTAAGACCCTGCTCAAGGCCTTTGTATTTGCACTGACCCAGCAGGACAAGCTGCCCAAGACCATTCTGTTCTATAACGGCGGCGCGGCGCTGACCTGTGAAGGCTCTGCCATGCTGGAGGATCTCAAGGAACTGGAGGCACAGGGCGTGGAAATCCTGACCTGCGGTACCTGCCTGAACTTTTACGGCCTTACCGAGAAGCTGGCTGTGGGCAGCGTGACCAATATGTACACCATTGCCGAAAAGCTGACACAGGCCGGAAACGTGGTAAAACCGTGATCTATCTAGACAACGCGGCTACCACTCTGCATAAACCACCGCAGGTGGAACAGGCTATTCTGGAGGCACTGCACACGGCAGGCAACTCCGGGCGCGGCGCACACGAGCCACCCTTCACGCCGCACGCATCGTGCTGGACACCCGTCTGGCGCTGGCAGAACTTTTCCATGCGCCAGACCCTTCCTGCATTGCTTTTGCCGCCAATGCGACCATGGCACTGAACACGGTGCTGAACGGTGTGCTGCATCCGGGGGATCATGTCATCACAACGGTATGCGAGCATAACTCCGTTCTGCGCCCGCTATACCGGCTGCGGGCGCAGGGAGTAGAGGTTTCCTATACCGGGGTGGATGACGCTGCACGGCTTTGTTATGACCAGTGGGAAGCGCTGCTGCGTCCCACGACTCTGGCACTGGTGGTGACAGGGGCTTCCACGTGACCGGCAATGGCATCGACCTTGCCCGCGCAGCGGATTTTGCCCACCGGCACGGTCTGCTGCTGATCGTGGATGCAGCCCAGACTGCCGGTGCGCAGCCCATTGATGTACAGCAGCTGGGCATTGATGCGCTCTGCTTTACCGGGCACAAAGCTCTGCTGGGACCGCAGGCACCGGCGGAGCTTATGTGCGCCCCGGGTTACAAATTGCGCCGCTCCTTGTTGGCGGCAGCGGCGTGCACAGCTTTGACGAAATGCACCCCTTGCAGATGCCCACCGCACTGGAGCTGGCACGCTGAACGTGCACGGCCTTGCGGGGCTTTGCGCCGGTGTGCGCTGGCTGCTGGAGCAGGGCGTAGAAAGCCTTGCTGCCCGGGAAAACGCCCTTGCCCGCCTGTTTTATGAGCAGGTTCGTACTGCACCGGGCGTAACAGTATACGGTGATATGACCATGCAGCCCCGCGCACCCATTGTGGCACTGAACATCGCACTGGAGGATTCTGCCCGGGTGGCAGATATTTTGTGGGAAGACTACGGCATCTGCGTGCGTGCCGGGGCGCACTGCGCTCCGCTGATGCACAAGGCCCTTGGCACGGCCGAGCAGGGCGTGGTACGGTTCAGCTTTTCCCATTTCAATACGGAGCAGGAGGTACAGCAGGCAGCGCAGGCAGTTTGCGCACTTGCCCGGGAGATTTTATGCGAGTAAAACGAAGCTATATCGTGCTTTCCTTCCGTACTACCTTAGAGGCTATGGAGTGGGAAAAGCAATGCAATGCCCGGCAGGTGCCCGGGCGGCTGATCCCGCTGCCGCGTGAGATCTCGGCAGGGTGCGGGCTTGCATGGCGTATGCTGCCGGAGGACTGGCAAAGCTGGCAGGCAGAACTGGATCAGACACAGTTTGATAAGGTAACACCTGTGGAGCAATAATTAAGGGAGAGAAACACCAATGAACAGACAAACGCTTGCAGACGTTCTGCAAAGTACAAGCCAGACCGGCAGCTATACGCTGGCTACCGTGCTGGAAGGCGTAGAGGCAGGCAGTCAGCTGCTGCTGCGGGACGGAGACGACCTGTGGCAGACCCAGAGCGCTGGCTTCTGCAACGTCAGCTTGCCGTCCTGCAGGCCTGTACGCTACGGGCTTTCTTACACTGGAAGGTCAGCGGGTATTTGCTGAGCGCTTTGGTGCGGTGCCGCAGCTGGTGGTCTGCGGCGGCGGTCATGTTGCTGCTGCCCTTGTAAAGCAGGCAAAGCTTCTCGGCATACCAGTGCTTGCCATAGATGATCGGGAGGAATTTGCCCAGCAGCTGCGCGCCGCCGGAGCGGATACCGTGCTTTGCGCTCCCTTTGCGCAGGCGCTTCAGGATGTGCCCGGCGGGGCGGAGACCTATTTTGCAGTGCTGACCCGCTCCCATGCTTTTGATCTGGATTGCCTGACCCGGATTCTGCAAAAGCCTGCGGCCTATGTGGGCATGATGGGCAGCCGTGGCCGTGCTGCATTGGTGCGCCGTCAGCTGTTGGAGAACGGTCTGGACAGCCAGCGGATCGATGCACTCTGCGCACCATCGGCCTTGCCATTGGTGCACAGACGCTGCGGAGATCGCGCTTTCCATTCTGGCGCAGATCGTGCAGGTCAAAAATGCCCGCCCCCAGACCGAGGGCTATCCCGTCACATTGCTGGATGCGATGGTGCAGGCAGAAAAAGCCCATACCCCGGCGGTACTGGCTACTATTATTGCGCGGCACGGCTCCACCCCGCGGGATGTGGGCGCAAAAATGCTCGTTCTGCCCGATGGCAGTATAGTGGGCAGTGTGGGCGGCGGCATTATGGAGCATTACACGGTACAGGCGGCTCAGAAGCTGTTAGCACAGGCTGTGCCCGCCTTGCAATGCTTACAGCTTTCGGCTGACGGCAAAAACGAGGACACAGCCATTGCTGCCTGTGGCGGCTCCATGGAGGTGCTATTGCAGACACTTTTCTCCGGGGAGGAAATAAAATGAAAAAGGACGCCCTAATTATCGTGCGCGGCGGCGGCGACCTTGCCACCGGTACCATCCACCGGTTGTGTAGCGCCGGGCTGCGAGTGCTGGTATTGGAAACGACACAGCCCGCAGCCATCCGCCGTCAGGTAGCTCTGTGTGAAGCAGTGTATGAAGCGAAGCCACTGTTGAGGGTCTGCGCGCTGTCCGCATTGAGCATTGGAACAGGCACAGTCCGTCTGGGCGCAGGGCGCTGTTCCGGTGCTCGTTGACCCAGAGGGGGCCTGTATTGCCCGGGCAAAGCCGGAGGTCGTAGTGGATGCCATTCTGGCCAAGCGCAACCTTGGCACCAGCCGGGATATGGCACCGTTGACTATTGCCCTTGGCCCCGGCTTTGTAGCCGGGCAGGACGTAGATGCCGTGGTAGAAACCAAGCGCGGCCACCGGCTTGGCCGGATCATCCGGGAGGGGAGCGCTATCCCCAATACCGGCATTCCCGGCGTCATTGGCGGGTACGGTGCAGAGCGGGTGATCCATGCACAGGCCGCCGGTGTTTTTATGAATGTGCGTAAAATCGGCGATTTAGTAGAGAAGGGCGAGACTATCGCCACTATCCGCACCCCAGAAGGAGCTGATATCCCGGTCACAGCACAGATTCCCGGCATTCTGCGCGGATTGCTGCGCAGCGGCTATCCGGTTACGCCGGACTTTAAGATCGCGGATATCGACCCCCGGCGGGAGGAGCTTTCCAACTGCTTCCTGATCTCGGATAAATCCCGTTGCATCGCCGGTAGTGTATTGGAACTTGTCTGTGCGCAGGTGTGGCAGTAAAGCTATATAACAAAAATACCCCCTGCCGTTTTGCAAAAAAGGTGCAAATACGCAGGGGGTTATGGTTTTATGTTAATTGCGGTAGCAGCGATCCTGCCCCACAAGCCAGTTTTCGCACAGATGCTGGGCTTCCTCTAAGCTGCGGCTCTCGCAGTCGAAGAAGGCACCGCGCATAGAGCGGTAGGAGTAGTGTACCTTAGGAACACCGTTGCCATCCTTGAAGTGCTCGTATCGTTCTTCACCGGGCATCAGAAAAAGCTGTTCCATGGTTCCTTCTCCTTTGTGTTCAAGCAGTCCAAACGGCCGCCGGGCGGCGGCACACAACGCTTGCTATTGTATCACGATGGAGAACAGTTTGCTATGGTCTTTTTATCCAAAGATACGCCGCTTTTTTCTCTGCGGTTGTGGCGAAGAAGGGATTGACAAATCATTCGTGCAAACTGCGTTCCTTTTCCAGCGCTACTTTCATGCCGTGGATACGCCCCAGTGCATAGGAGAGCATTGCTGCGCACAACAGGTTCAGCCAGCCGTAGCGAGCTGATTCAAAGAATTCGTTATGCCCAAGATCAGGTTTGCCAGACAGATCAGGGAAAGCATCCGATTGATGCGGCTCAGATGCGTCAGACGGGAGTCGATATCTGAGAGCAGCTCAAAGCTGCCAAGCTCCGCTTTCCGACGGAAGTACACCCAGTTGACGCAGCCGCCGATATATTCTGCACCCAGTTCCTTTACAAAGGCGCGGTAATCACTGCTGGGGTTCATCTCCAAGCGGATGATATACTCGCCCGGTTCACAGCGCACAAAAGTATAAAAGGAAAACCCGGTATTGTCCAGTACCCAGCCTCCTGTGCCATCTCGTTCAGCCAGCGCTCTTCTTTTTCAAAATCCCACACAAAGAAAAGCTTGAAAACGGTTTTCTTTTCCCTCATAAGGTTTCCTCCTTCAGGATGCTCTCACCATTTGCCACAAGCTGCTGCAAACGGGCAAGCTCGTGCTTTAAGACCTGTACGCCCTCTGCGGTAAGCTGATATTCCTTTTTGCGGCTGCCGCTCTCAGCGGGCAGGGGACGGATCCAGCCTTTTTCACACAGGGAGGTCAATGCTCCGTACAGTGTCCCGGCGGCAAGATGGACTCTGCCACCGGAAAGCTGCTCCGTCTGCTGCATGATGCCATAGCCGTGCTGCGGATGGTAAAGAGACAACAGGATATAATAGGTCGATTCGGTCAATGCAAGGTTTTCCATACTGAAATACTCCATGGATTCTATCGGACGTCTTTATATCGTTAGCCGATATATTGCGCTTAAAGTATATCGTCTCCCGATATACTTTGTCAAGCATTTTCTGAAAAAAGTCATCAAAAAGCTTTAAAACACGGTTCGTATGGAAAAACCGATGGAACGCGGGAAAATATTTTGTGCACTTTTCATAGTTTTCTTCTGAAGATTTTGGTGGTACAATATAGTCATCAAATTCTGCAATTCGGGAGGAGCTCCATGGCGGAAAAGTGTATTGAATTGGATAGTGTAGAGATCGCAGCGGCTGTTTTTGGCAACTGTGACCGGAATATTCGCTTGTTGGAAAAAGAGTTTTCTGTTACCGCTGTCTGCCGCGGCACACAGCTTCGCATTTCCGGCGAGCCTGCCAATGTGGCGGCAGCGAACCGCGCCGTGGAGGGAATGCTTCTTCTGATCGAGAACCGCACCCCGCTGGAAGATCAGACTGTGCACTACTGCATCAGTCTGGCACACGATGGCGCAGAGAAGCGGGTAAAGGAACTGACCGAGGACTTTGTTACCGTCACGGTCAAGGGACGCCCGATCCGCCCCAAAACGCTGGGACAGAAGGAATACCTGAGCGCCATCCGCTCCAATGCCATTACCTTCGGTGTCGGCCCGGCGGGTACCGGCAAGACCTATCTGGCCGTTGCCATGGCGGTGAAAGCCTTTAAGGCCAAGGAAGTATCCCGCATCATCTTGACCCGCCCGGCGGTGGAAGCGGGCGAGAAGCTTGGCTTTCTGCCCGGTGACCTGCAGCAGAAGGTAGACCCCTATCTGCGGCCGCTGTACGACGGCCTGTTTGATATGCTGGGCGCAGAGACCTACGAGCGTCTGGTGGAAAAGCAGATCATTGAGGTCGCCCCGCTGGCTTATATGCGCGGGCGCACACTGATGATTCCTTTATCATTCTGGACGAGGCGCAGAACACCACACCGGCGCAGATGAAAATGTTCCTTACCCGTATGGGTGTGGGCTCTAAGGTGGTCGTTACCGGCGATGTAACTCAGATCGATCTGCCGGGCAGCACCCGCAGCGGTCTGGTGGACGCGCTGAAGGTGCTGAAGGATGTGAACGGCATTGCACAATGCTACTTTACCGATAAAGACGTTGTGCGTCACCGGTTGGTGCAGGAGATCGTAAAGGCTTACGAACGTGCCGCCCATCCGGCTGCCGATGCGAAAAATAAAGAAAACAATAAGAATTTTAAATAAATCCCTGAAAGGAGTGGACCGATATGTCCAATAAAGTTTTGATCACCAACTCCCAGAAAGCTGTTAAGGTGCCCTCCGGGCTCCGCATTCTGATCCGCCGTGCCTGCAATGCCGTGCTGGAATATGAGCATTTCGACCGTCCAGCCGAGATCAGCGTTACCTTTGTGGACAACGCTGCCATTGCCGAGCTGAACAACCAGTACCGCAATAAGCCCATGCCTACTGATGTGCTGAGCTTTCCTCTGGGTGAGAACGGCAAGTATGATATCGACGAGAACAACGGCTGCATGATGCTGGGCGATATCGTTATCAGCATGGAGCGCGCCATGGAGCAGGCGAATCTGTATGGGCATCCGCTGCAGCGGGAGGTAGCCTTTCTGACCGTACACTCCATGCTGCATCTGCTGGGCTACGACCACGAAAACGGCGGTCTAGAGGCCATGCGTATGCGCGAAAAAGAAGAGGCTGTGCTGCTGCAGCTGGGTCTGCCCCGCACGGTCAGCTATACGGAATGATATCCCAGAACATAAAAACAAGACAGGAGTTCGCTTTGAGTACTACAACACCCGTTCAGGAGCATTACGACACCTCCTCTGTATTCGTTGCTGTCATCGGACGGCCGAACGTGGGCAAATCCAGCCTGACGAACCTCTTGGTCGGCGAGAAAGTGGCTATCGTCACCTCTAAGCCTCAGACCACCCGCACCCGCATTACCGGCGTGATCACCCGGGGGCCGCTGCAGTATGTGCTGCTGGACACCCCCGGTGTACACAAGGCGCACAACAAGCTGGGCAAGCGCATGGATAAGACCGCCAGCGATTCCATTGCGGATGTGGATGTTTCCATGATGCTGTTCGAGCCTTACGGCGCGCTGAACGAATCTGAGATGGCACTTGTGGAGGCGCTGCACCGCAGCGGCCCGGCCATTGCCGTCATTAATAAGACCGACCTTGTTAAAGAACCTGCCGATTTGGAAACCCGCAAGGCAGAGCTGAAGGCGCTGGGCGTGTTCGATGAGATCTATACCATCAGTGTGCGCAACAAGGAAGGCAGCGAGGAACTGTTCGATGCTTTGAGCCGCTACGCTGTGGAAGGTCCCCATTACTTTGATGATGACGCCTATACCGATATGCCGGAAAAAGAATTGGTGGCTGAGGTCATCCGCGAAAAGGCACTGCTCTTTATGCGGGACGAGATTCCGCACGGCATTGCGGTAGTGGTGGAGCGCTTCAAGGAGCGCCCGGGCACAGACCTGATCGACATTGATGTGAACATTTACTGCGAGCGGGAGAGCCACAAAGGCATGGTCATCGGTAAGGGCGGTGCCATGCTTAAAAAGATCGCCAGCGCTGCCCGTGCCGACTGCGAGGAGTTTCTGGGCTGCCGGGTTAATCTGCAGTGCTGGGTCAAGGTAAAATCCGACTGGCGGGATAACGAATTTTTGCTGAATAACTTCGGCTTTAAGCAGAATTCTTCCAACCGCTGAGTGATGCCAAAGCAGGACAGTTTTCCCTTGTATGCTGTGCTAGAATCAGGCTGACACTATAACAAAAGCAGCCTGTGCACAGAAAAGGGAAGGAGCGCTGAAGATGGATGCTGCTGCAAGCTGGCAGGCCTTTGCCTGCACGGGGAACATTCTCCGTTATCTCGATTACAAACAACTGGTGCAGCTGCCCGCCGAGCATCCGGCAGGAGAAACGGACGATGGAACCATTCGTGACCATGGGTCTGGTACTGAAGGAGACCCGTTATAGAGAAGCAGACCGCATTTTGACGATCCTTACCCCGAAACTGGGCGTGATCACAGCAATGGCTGCAAACAGCCTGCGGCTGAAAAGCAAGCTGTTCAGTGCCTGCGGGCTGTTCTGCTATTCGGAGTTTACACTGGTGCCCGGACGCAATATGTATACCGTGCGGGAAGCCGATGTGCAGAACATCTTCCATGGCATTTCCTCCTCCATTGAAGGGGTAAGCCTTGCCATGTATCTTACCGAATTGGCCGCTGCGCTTTCGCCTACCGGAGAGGAAGCAGCCCGGGAGCTGCGTCTGGTGCTGAACAGTCTGTATATGATCAACGAGCACCGCACCGACCTGCGGGTGATCAAGGCAGTATTTGAGCTGCGCACCATGAGTGAGTGCGGCTTTATGCCGCAGATTGTCTGCTGCCGGGACTGTGGCACCTACGATGAAGGAGATGCCTTTTATCTGGACGCGCAGGAAGGGCATCTGCTCTGTGCGTCCTGTGCGGCAAAGGCAGGCAAGAACTGCAATCTGGACAAGGCTGCGCTGTTTGCACTGCGCCACATCTGCTTGGTAGAGGACAAAAAAAATATTTGCATTCAAGATCTCTGTGGGCAGTCTGGAAAAGCTTTCCGCAGTGGCTGAAAACTATGCTCTGACGCATCTGGATAAGCCGCTGAAAAGCTATGCCTTTTTGAAAAGCGTGCTGCCCTGACCAAAAAGGAACAGTATGGAAACAAGCTACTTAAAAACATTAGAACTGGATAAGATCATTGCGCGTGCAGCGGAGGGCTGCGTATGCAAGGAAGCCCGTGCTATGCTGCTGGCCATTGAGCCGCAGTGCGACCCGGACGAGGTGCGCTACGCACTAGAGCAGACGGACGCCATCAACACCCTGCTGATTAAAAACGGCTCGCCGCGCTTTGGCGGGGTAGAGGGGGTCAGTCAGCTTGCCGCCCGTGCCGTAAAGGGCGGCGTGCTTTCCATGGGCGAACTGCTGATGGTGGCCGGTGCGCTGCGCAATTTTCAGCACCTGACCAGCTGGTATGGCTCCTCCGAGCACGACGCGCTGCCGACCGATGATCTGTTTTACGCGCTGGCACCGGAGCCGGGCTTGAGCAGCAGATCTCCAGCGCCATTCTGGCACCGGATGCCATGGCGGATACCGCCTCCCGCAGCATCGATCGATGTACAGCTACGTACGTCTGAGCATCGATCGATGTACAGCTACGTACGTCTGAGCATCGATCGATGTACAGCTACGTACGTCTGAGCATCGATCGATGTACAGCTACGTACGT
>ENA-OQIO01001299-OQIO01001299.1-human-gut-metagenome-genome-assembly--contig:-NODE-1299-length-12389-cov-7.260969_pt1 | contig 12389 bp, 15 predicted proteins | sample MGYA00242573_ERZ504737 | MGnify/ENA primary metagenome ERZ504737 (study PRJEB26092, sample SAMD00036203) | human gut metagenome | host: Homo sapiens | study: EMG produced TPA metagenomics assembly of... | reverse complement strand
CCACGGTCGCCGCCACGGCCACCGCGATCGGCCACGGCCGCCGCGAGGACCGCGGTCCTCGTCCAGGCCCATGGCGACGAGCGGAGCGATAACCTTATCGAGAGCGGCCATCAGCTCGGTAGCCTCCTCGTAAGAAAGCTCGGGCAGGAGCTTCTCCTTCTTGTTGGCAAGCTCGACCAGGCCCTCAGCGGCATCCTCGGCAGCGAAGACGACGATCTTGCGCATATCGCCCTCGGCGTCGTCGATGCGGCCGACCAGATCGGCAGCCTCGGCCTCGGCCATCAGGCCATCGAGCTCACGAAGGCGCATACCCAGCAGGTCGGACATTTCCTTCTGCTCCATCTTGGGCTTGAGGTCAAGAAGCTTGATGGCGCGCTCGATGTTCGCCATGCGCTCGGCCTTGGCCTCCTCCTCCTTGGAAATAGCAAAGCGACGGCTACGCAGCAGGCGGGCGGCCTTCTGCATCTTGTCCATCAGCTCTTCGTCATCGTAATCAACGGCGGCCTCGACAACCTCGGCCTCCTCCTCGGCGGAAACCTCGTCAGCAGCCTCAACCTCGGCAGCTTCGGTCTCCACGGTCTCGACTGCCTCGACCTCGGCAGCCATGGTCTCGTTCTCGGTCTCGTTCATGATCTCCTCGTTCTCAGACATGAGACTCCTTCTTGGCCCTCTCGGGCATCATCGCCCCATTCGCGGGGCCCGTCGCGCACTCTTTGCGCTTTAAACATTCATGCCTCTCGGCAAAACGTCCATTAGTTTATGGTGTCGCCATCCAATCTAGCTGCAGAATCTATGTGCACACATTAATGCGACATGTGCGACTCGCGACGAGCGTACACCAGCGACGTCGCGAACCCAACCACGGCAATTACAGCCGCCACACGCACGGCAGCTGCAAATCCAATCGCCTGGGCAACGTCCGTCGCAGCGCCAGCGACACCGGCAGTCGCCGCAGAACTCGAGAGCAGGCCGATAAACAGCGACGGGCCAAACGATGCGGCAATCATGTTCCACGTGTTGAGCAATGCCGTTCCGTGAGGATGCTCAGCGGCAGGCAGCGTCTCCAAGCCGGCCGTTTGCGAGGGGCTCAGCACCAAACCGACTCCGGCATACACCACAACGGTCAGCGCCACGACGACGCCGATGTTCATGCTTGCCGCCGTCATCGAGATGGCAGTCTGCCCCACGGCAATCAGGCAAAGCCGACCGGCAGCAGCGGCCATGCGCCACGGGCGTCCATCACGCGTCCGCCCACAATCGAGGTCACGGCGTTGCAGGCAATCGCCGGCAAAATGAGCAAGCCCGCAACAAGTGCGGTCATTCTGTATGCGCCCTCAAAATAGAGCGGCAACAAAACGCTCATCGAGAACGTCGTCATCATCGACACCACCACAAGCAGGCACGCAGGCCAAAAGCGAACGCTCGCCATGGGACGCACGTTAAGCACCGGATGTTCGAGCTTGAGCTGACGGGCGGCAAACAGGCCGAGCAGCACAATGGCGGTGAAGAGCGCCACGATACTGGCAATCAGATTGGTCGAGAACTCGCCTACGGAATACACAAATGCCGTAATGCCGGCCGCGAGCAAAACAACCGACAGAATATCAAGCGTAGTGTTCGAGCGCTCTCCAACATTCTGAACAAGCTTTGCGCCCGCCACAGCGACCACAATGCCGCCCACCAGCGGCACTACGAACACCGCCCTCCAGCCAAACAACGTACACATAAGACCGCTGATCACGGGTCCAAACGCCGGCCCCAGCGTAATGCAGGCACCGCCCAGGCTCAGATACAGGCCGAGCTTCTCGCGCGGAGCGCATGACAGCACCACGTTCATCATGAGCGGGAACAAGATGCCCGATCCCGCAGCCTGCAAAATACGACTTGGCAGCAAAACGCTAAACGACGAAGCGACCAGGCACAGGACTTCGCCGGCGACCATGCATCCGCATGCGAAAAACAGCAGCTTGCGCGTCGAGAAACGGCCGGACAGGAAGGCCATGATGGCCGTAAAGATCGACGTCACGATCATGTAGCCCGAAACGAGCCACTGCGCCGTGGTGGCACTCACCGAAAAGGCCGCCATAATGTCGTGCAACGCCACGTTAATGATGTTCTCGTTAAACGCGGCGACAAAGGCTGCAATATACATTACGACGAGAAGCGCCGCAGTGCCCGATGGCGTTACTCTAACTTGTTGCTGAGATTTGCTCCCCATGCATTTCCTTCCTCTTGGAACGACAGTCGCATCGCCCCAGAGGAACAGTCCAGGGCGAAAAATGAGCCCTAGACTTACGCCAGACGCCGTACACGACGAGTCTGGCAACATGGTCCAACGTCGAAAGATTATAACGCGGACGCGCAGCTTTCCTTCCGCGCTATTATTAAAAGTCCACGAAAGCATAAGACATGAGGAGCCCGCCATGATCAAGCCCATCATGAAATCCGAGTTCTTTTTGCGTCTGCCTTCCGAAGACGCGGGACCCGACGATGCCGCGACCGGGCAGGATCTCCTAGATACACTCCACGAGCATGAGCGCGAGTGCGTGGGCCTCGCCGCCAACATGATCGGCGTGCGCAAACGCATCATCTGCGTAAAGGACGGCAACAGGACGCTCCTGATGTACAATCCTCAAATTCTTGAGCAGGTCAATGCCTATCAGACAAGCGAAGGATGCCTCTCGCTAATCGGCGAGCGTCCCTGCACCCGCTATCGCCGCATTAAGGTTGAGTATTTGGACGAGAACTTTGTCCGCCGCATCAAAAACTTCTCGGGCTACACCGCCGAGATCATCCAGCACGAAATCGACCACTGCAACGGAATCGTTATTTAGTTCCACCGATTCAAGAAAGCTCCCTGCAGCCAAGCAACTGCAGGGAGCTTTCGATTGTATAGAGCCTCTATCCCTTAGCTTTGACGGTAATGATCGAAGAAGTCGGCGAGGTCTTCGAGCGACTCTTTGAGCACTTCCATGCGCGGCAGGTACACGATGCGGAAGTGATCGGGCTCGGCCCAGTTAAAGCCGCCGCCGCGCGTGATCAGAATCTTCTTCTCGTGCAGCAGGTCGAGGGCAAACTGCTCGTCATCGGTGATGTTGAACTTCTTAACATCCATCTTGGGGAAGATATAGAATGCCGCGCGCGGCTTGACCACCGAGATGCCATCGATCTTGTTGAGTGCCTCATACACAAAGTTGCGCTGCTCGTAGACACGACCGCCGGGACGGATGTAGTCATTGACCGACTGGTGTCCGCCGAGCGCCGTCTGAACGATCGACTGAGCCGGCACATTGGAGCACAGGCGCATGTTGGAGAGCATGTTGATGCCCATGATGAAGTCGCTCATGCAGCGCTGGTTGCCCGAAAGCACCATCCAGCCAATACGATAGCCCGCAATCATGTGCGACTTGGAAAGGCCGCTAAAGGTAACGCAGGCAGATCGGGAGCGAGCGAGGCAATCGAGACGTGCTCGTAGCCGTCCATGCACAGACGGTCGTAGATCTCATCGGCAAAGATCATCAGCTGATGCCTGCGCGCAACCTCGACGATGCCCTCGAGCACCTCGCGCGGGTAGACCGAGCCCGTGGGGTTGTTGGGGTTGATGATGACGAGGGCTTTGGTCGCGCTCGTGATCTTGGACTCCATATCCTCCAAGTCGGGATACCAATCCGCCTGCTCATCACACAGATAATGTACGGGATGACCGCCGGCAAGGGTTGCGCACGCCGTCCAGAGCGGATAGTCGGGGCTGGGGATCAGAATCTCGTCGCCATTGTCGAGCAGCGCGTTCATCGAAAGCTGAATGAGCTCGGACACGCCGTTGCCCGTGTAGATGTGCTCCATCTGAACGTTGGGCAGGCCCTTGATCTGCGAGTACTGCATAATCGCCTTGCGCGCAGAGAACAGACCGCGCGAGTTGGAATAGCCTTCGCAGTCGGGCAGCTGCTGGCGCATGTCCTTGATGACCTCGTCGGGCGTGCGGAAACCGAAGGGCGCCGGGTTGCCGATATTGAGCTTGAGAATGCGCTCGCCCTCGTCCTCCATACGGGCGGCCTCGTCGACGACGGGACCGCGCACATCATACAGGACGTTATCAAGCTTGGTGGATTTAGAAAAAGTACGCATGGTGGTGCTCCTTGGAATTTGAGCTGAGGGATGGGGTTCGGGCTTGGAAACGTTACGGGGCGATGATGCCTCGCCTTGATCGGCGTCACCGGCAAGCAGCCAGGTAACATCGACCTCCAAAATGCGGGCGAGCAGCTCTGCCACATCGCGCCGCGGAATCGTCTTGCCGCTCACATATTGGCTCATCTGACTCTTGCCGAGTTTTTTGCCGAGCATCTCCGATGCGCGGATTACGTCCGACTGGCGAACGTCGCGATCGGACATAGCCTGTCGCAGGCGATCGCTAAACGTCTCTTGGGCCACTAGAACCTCCTTGCTGGCAAAGTTCAATTTATAGAACACGAATTGAACCAGAGTTCAATTTAGGCAGCAGTATAGCGCGGCGCATTATCCGGAAGTTCAATTTCACAAGAAAATGTACCGAACCCCGAGAATTGTCCCAAAGTGGGCAACGGGTACGCGCCTTTAGAGATATTCAAGGAGACGAGCCGCCGCAAGCGAAACGTCAGCGGTGCGGTATATTGCGTTGATCTGCCGATGAGGATGTCCCTCGAGCGGGCGCACGGCAACATCGAACTGGCAGCGGCGCAAGATGAGCGCCGGAAGAATGCTCACGCCCAGGCCGTCCTCGACCATAGCCATAATCGCATAATCATCCCAGGTCGACAGCTTAGAGCGCACCGCCAGACCCGCGCGACGAAACAGCGGCGTAATCTCGTCGTCGCTACCGCGTTCCAGCAGAATAAATTGCTCGTTAGCCAAATCGGCAAGGGAAACGACCTCCGCGGTGGCAAGCGAGGAGTCCGCTGGCACCACGGCCATCAGCTCGTCTTGCACCAACGGCCGCGACGCCATGCCGGCGCCGCGTGGCTCGCGCGGAATAAAGCCCAGGTCGCAGCGGCCTTCCGCCACCCATTGCTCAATCTCGGAGTAATCACCCATCAACAGCTCGTAATCGACATCCGGATGATCGGCGCGAAAGCGCGCAATCACCGGCGGCAGCACGTGGGTCGCCACGCTCGAAAACGTACCGATGCAGATTTTGCCGCGCATGAGCCCACGCATCTCATCCACCCGTCGCTGCAAGCGAGTGAATTCCTCGCATAACGCCTCAACAGCCGGCATAACTTGCCGCCCGTCGGCAGAAAGCACTACGCCCTCGCGGCTTCTATCAAGCACTTTAAAGCCCCAGTCGGCTCAAGATCGGCCACCATACGGCTCACGCCCGACTGCGAATAGCTCAGCCGCTCGGCGGCGCGCGTAAAACTGCCGGCGCGCACGGTCTCGAGTAGGACCTGCATCTTTTGAACATTCGTTTCCACGGCACCCCTCCACATATGCATGAGCTTTTGTCATGCTATCTATGAATTATATTCGCTTTTCTTCTATAGCCAGTTCACCCATAGTGAACATGCTCGGATATAGAGGGGATTTCAGCGCATGAACAACGGACTGTTTGCGTACTTAGCAGCATTGCTATTGTTTGGCTCCAACGGCATCATCGCCGCTGCCATCGCGCTGCCGAGCTCCGATATCGTGCTACTGCGCACGTTTTTGGGCGCACTCTCGCTTGTCACCATCCTCGCCGTCACCCAACGCCATAAGCTGCAGGCGCCATCCCGCCCCCGCGAAGCCGCAGCCCTCCTCCTCTCGGGAGCCGCGCTGGGCGCCAGCTGGATTTTTCTGTTCCGCGCCTACCAGACGATTGGCGTCGGCGTATCCTCGCTGCTGTACTACTGCGGCCCCATCATCGTCATGGCGCTCTCCCCGCTCATCTTTGGCGAAAAGCTGACCGGCAGCAAAATCGCCGGCTTTATCGCCGTCGCCTGCGGTGCTTTTCTCATTGCGGCACAAGGTCTAGGCGGCAATATGCCATTGCGGGTATCGCTTGCGGCATCGCCTCGGCCTTCTGCTATGCATTGATGGTCATCGCCAGCAAGGGTGCGCCGCACATCGAGGGCCTCGAGAACTCCGCGCTCCAGGTGAGCGCCGCCTTTTTGACCGCGCTGGTCCTTACGCTCCTCACGCAGGGCGCCCCCTCATTCCTGTCCGCCGGCGTCGCCGCCAGTATTGATTGGCGCGCCGTCGTCATGCTCGGCGCCGTCGACACCGGCATCGGCTGCCTGCTCTACTTTAGCGCCGTCGCCAAACTGCCCGTCCAGACCGTCGCCGTCGTCGGCTACCTCGAGCCGCTTTCGGCGGTCGTGTTCTCGGCCGTCCTTTTGGGCGAAGCCATAACACCGGTCCGTCTGATGGGCGCCGTGCTTATCATCGGCGGCGCGATCTTTTGCGAACTCGCCGGCAAACGCGCAAACGCCAAGGCTGGCATCGCCCAGGCAGCACGTGCTTAAAGCCCCTGCTTTGAAATGCTACCTGCGTACATAAATAATCCTCAGCTGGGGATTATTGTCTAAAATAACCTGATGTGCCAAACTGCTCTTGTATGTATAAAGACGGCATAAAGGTTATCTGCCTAGACGGATAACCGGATGTCCAAGGGAGTCCACGTGGCACATAACAAACTGGAGGCAAGCCCCCAAGATCAGCGTGGTCAAGGCGGGCATGGAGCCATTCCCCTCTCCGCTGGCATGCTGCTCGTTACGCTCGGCGTCGTCTACGGCGACATCGGCACGAGCCCCATGTACACCATGAAATCAATCGTCGCCAACAACGGCGGCATCGGTACCGTCAGCGAGGACATGATCTTAGGAGCGCTTTCGCTCGTCATCTGGACCATGACGCTCGTGACCACGGTCAAGTACGTGGTTATCGCCATGAAGGCCGATAACCACAACGAGGGCGGCATCTTCGCCCTGTTTAGCTTGGTGCGCAAAGTGGCGCCGTGGCTGATCCTTCCCGCCATGATCGGCGGCGCGGCGCTGCTCGCCGACGGCATCCTCACCCCCGCCGTCACGGTTACCACGGCCATCGAGGGCTTGCGCACTATCGAGTGGGGCCATGCGCTTTTGGGTGACGGCCAGACCAACGTCATCATCATCACCATCATCATTATCTGCGGCCTGTTTGCCATGCAGCGCGCCGGCACCTCGTCGATCGGCAAGCTGTTCGGCCCGCTCATGACGCTGTGGTTCCTGTTCTTGGCTGGCGCCGGCCTGTTCAACATGCTCGGCAACCTGTCCATCCTACGCGCGCTCAACCCCATCCGCGGCATCATGTTCCTGTTCTCGCCCATCAACCACTCGGGCATCATGGTGCTCGGCTTCGTCTTCCTGTCGACGACCGGCGCCGAGGCGCTCTATTCGGACATGGGTCACGTGGGCAAGGCTAACATTTACGCATCCTGGCCGTTCGTAAAGGCAGCCCTCATCCTTAACTATCTGGGTCAGGGCGCTTGGCTGCTCGCCAACAATTCCAATCCCCAGATGCTCGCGATGGATATCGTCAACCCGTTCTATATGATGCTCCCCGAGCCCCTGCGCCCCTTTGCCATCGTGCTTTCGGCCGTGGCGGCCATCATCGCCTCGCAGGCGCTCATCACCGGCTCGTTCTCGTTGGTTTCGGAGGCAACGCGCCTCAACCTTATGCCGCATCTGCGCATCCACTACCCCAGCGACACCAAGGGCCAACTCTATATTCCGCTCGTCAACAACATCATGTGGGTCGGCTGTATCTTCATCGTGCTGCTGTTCCAAAACTCCGAGCGCATGGAGAGCGCCTACGGCCTCGCCATTACCGTGACCATGCTCATGACCACCACGCTGCTGACGAGCTATATCGCCGGCATTCTCAAGCGCAAGCTGGGCGCCTGCGTCTTTGCCCTACTTTTTGGCGCCATTGAGCTGTGCTTCTTCGCCTCGTGCCTCACCATGTTCTTTGACGGCGGCTACGTCATGATCTTCTTGGCCTCGCTGCTGTTTGGCCTTATGTACGTGTGGCGCCGCGGCACCGCCATCGAGCGCACGCAGACGATCCTGCTGCCCGTCTCCAAGTACATTGACCAGCTCGACCGCCTGCGCAACGACGAGACCTACCCCGTGCTCGCCGACAATCTGGTGTTCCTTACCAACAGTCCCGACCCGCTCACGCTCGACCGCGACGTGCTCTATTCCATCTTGGATAAGCATCCCAAGCGCGCCAAGGCATACTGGTTCATCAACGTGCATGTCACCGATGAGCCTATACGCACGAGTATTCCGTCGAGACCTTTGGCACGGACTTTTTGTTCCGCGTGCGCTTGGACCTGGGCTTTAAGGTCAACCAGCGCATCAATGCCTACCTGCGCCAGATTGTTGGCGACTTGATGGCATCGGGCGAGCTGCCGCCGCAGCACCACACCTACTCCATCTACGAGACGCGCGGCAACGTGGGCGACTTCCGTTTTTGCATGCTGCGCAAGATGCTCGCCCCCGAAACGGACATCAACCGCAACGACCATCGCGTCATGGCCATCAAGTACGCCGTCCGCCGCGCCTGCGGAAGCCCGGCACGTTGGTATGGTCTCGAGAACTCGGCCATCATCATCGAGTACGTGCCACTGTTTGCCCGCATGCGCCCGGCCGTTAAGCTCGTGCGCACCCAGGTGCCGCTCGAGGTTCAGATCGAAGAGGCCGAGGAAATGGAAGTCGATATCTTCTCGGACGACTTGGTCAACGGCAACGAGGCCGGCAAGAGTATGAACGTCGATCCCACCGAGCTGCTCGAGAGCGTCGCCGATACGCCCGAGCAACAGCAACTCGACGGACTCGAGAGCACCCAGCTCAACGACGCCAACTTCTAGCGACGTCACAAATCAACGACGGCGGCCCTGCATCTCACGGGAGACGCAGGGCCGCCTTGCATTGCAGTAAAGCTAGCGGCTACGAACGACGCGGCTCGGGAACCACGAGTCTATCGGGGCTCGCGCCCTCGGCATCCATCAGCTCACGTAGCGAATCGACGGATCCCCATACATCGCGTAGTAATAATTGCCCGTGCGCGCGCTAAAGCATCCGGTGTAGATAGTCTTCTCGAACTTGCCATCGCCCATCCTGGACGCCCCCTCAATCATCACCACGCCCTCGAGCGAGCGGAACATACGGACGACGTTTTCGGTCTCGCTCTCCTTTTGCGGGTAATTGGCATTGAGATACGCCGCCTTTACAAAACGGCTCGGCGAATAGCAGTCACCCGGAATACCGCGCATGCCGGCACCCGCGCCATAGGGCTTGAGCTCGGCGCCACGCCATGTCGCCGTCTGCGGAAAATCGCTTGTGGCAGTGATATAGGTGCGGAGGTTTTCCATGTGCCACGGGAAGGTCGGCTGGTTGGCAAGGGTGTCGACCGGATCGTCGTATACATGCAGGCCGTCAGCCATCATCTCGACCACGATGCTACGCTGCTGTCGCCGATAATCCAATGGAGCAGCGACACGCCCAGCCCCTCTCCGGCAGATTTGGCGACAATCACCGTGTCGCGCAGCGCGGCCTCGACCTCATCGACCGTCGAGAACGTCGCTGCCACCCACAGGGGAAACTCATAGGCCGCGATATTGGTCTTACCGTCGACAGGGTCATCGGCATACTCGGCATAACCAGGGAAATTGAGACCCGCCACGGCGAGGCCCGCATCGTTGCCGCAATCGAAGAACATAGGGTAGTTCTTGTAATCGATGCACATACCGATCACCGCGTGTGCCGCTGTCGCGTCGTCGATAAACGAATACGGAATGTGAAACCCACGCGGCATCACGCGAACCTGTTGGCCGTAGTCAAAGCTCCAGTCGAGGTTGCGGCCCAGATACATGTGGCCAGAATTATCGGTAAATCGAATACTCGTACACATAGCGCCTCCTAGCTTTACGTTCTTGCTAATTTCATTGTCTCCAAACAAAAAGGCGCTAAACACAAAAGCCCGGACATGACAACAATGTCATGCCCGGGCTATTCAAGCAGGATAAACTCAACCAAGTTAACCCCGCAGGTCTCTAAGGGGTCAAAGTGCCGCAGATTGCCACGAAAGAGGAGCGAAGCGTACTTAAGGTACGCGAGCGACGATTGAGCGGCAAGGTGCGGTGCTTTGGTCCCCTTAGACCAACTTTCCTAGACAGTGGTCAATCATGTGTTGAATCATCTGCGCCTCGAAGCCGACGAAGTCCTGCTTGCGCTCGCGCATCTTGCCGTCGACGATCACGTCATAAGCGACCTTGCACTTGATATAGCGCGTGGACTTGGTGACCTCCTCGTGCGTCAGGCAGCTCTCCTCCATCTTGCTGGCGCCCAGGCCAAACACCAGACGGGGGTTGTAAAGCACGTGGGGCTCGCCGGCGTCGTCCAGGTAGACGCAGACCTTCTTGGTAACGCCAATCTGGTTAGCGGCAAGGCAGCCGGCATCGTCGAGCGACTTAATGGTATCGATCAGGTCCTGAGCAACCGACTCGTCCTCGACGGTCGCAACCTCGCAACGCTGGGACAGGATAGCCTCGTCGTGGCAAAGCTCTTTAATCATACGTTCCTCCATAGGGGTCGTTGTAACCGCTTAAGTATACGGTACCCACACATTTTCATGCGAAAAATACCGTCCGTCTGCTACAAAGCGCCGAACATCAACATGCGAGGAACAACAGCGTCGTAAAGGGGCTATAGTGAGAACGTTCGTGTCAATCGGCCTAAACTCGGGGCCGAACAAGGAAAGGGTATGCATGGACGAACTTTTTCACGTCAGTGAGCGCAAGTCCACAATCGGGACCGAACTTCGCGCTGGACTGACAACATTCCTGGCGATGGCTACATCATTGCCGTCAACCCTGCGGTGCTCTCGGGCGCCGGCATCGATGCGGGAGCGCTCGCCTGCGCCACCTGCCTGGGCGCCGGCATCATGACCATCTGCATGGGCATCTTCGCCAACCGCCCGCTCGCCTGCGCGTCGGGCTTAGGCGTCAACGCGATGATCGCTGGAATCGCCACCACCGTCTGCGGCGGTGACTGGCACGTGGCCATGAGCGTTATCTTCCTCGAGGGTATCGTCATCTTGCTGCTCGTGCTTTGTGGCCTGCGCGAGGCCATCATGGACGCCATCCCGGTTGTCCTGCGTCACGCCATCTCGGTGGGTCTGGGCCTGTTCATCGCCATGATTGGCCTGTGCGATGCCGGCATTATCACCGCTGGCGCCGGTACACTCGTCGGTCTGGGCGACATCACCTCCCCACCTTCATCGTCGGCATCATCTCCATCCTGGTGACGGTCGCCCTCGCCTGCCGCAACGTCCCCGGCTCGCTGCTCATCGGCATCGTCGTCGCCGTCATCGCCGGTATCCCCCTAGGTGTGACCCAGGCTCCGACCGGTATCATCGCCCCGCTCGACTTCTCGAGCATCGGTGGCCCCATCGCCGACGCCGGCGGCGTGCCCGCCATCGTCAAGGTCCTTACCGACCCCGCGCTCCTCGTCATCTCGTTCTCGCTGCTCATGAGTGACTTCTTCGACACCATGGGCACCGCGATGGCCGTAGCCAAGCAGGGCGAGTTCCTCACCGACGACGGCAACGTCGAGAATATCAAGGAGATCCTAATCGTCGACTCCGCCGCCGCCGCTGTGGGCGGTTTCATGGGTGTCTCCTCCATCACCACCTTCGTCGAGTCCACTTCTGGCGCCGCCGACGGTGGCCGCACGGGCCTCACCTCCGTCACCACCGGCGTGCTGTTCATTCTCGCCGCGTTCTTCTCCCCCATCGTCACCATCGTTTCCAGCGCCGCCACCTGCGGTGCTCTGGTCTACGTCGCTACCTCATGATGAGCGAGGCCTCCGAGATCGACTGGTCCGACGTGTCGCAGGGTTTCCCGGCGTTCATGATTGTCGCCGGCGTGCCCTTCACCTACTCCATCTCTGCCGGCATTGGCCTAGCTTATCGCCTACGTGATCGTCGCGCTCTTTAAGGGCGAGGCCTCCAAGATCAAGCCGCTCATGTGGATCGCAGCTCTCGCCTTCCTCGTCTACTTCTTCGTAGCGTAACGGCATAGTCTGCTAAAACAGAACACCAAAGCGCGGAGTCGCATCGAGCGGCTCCGCGCTTTTCTTTTAAAGCCAGGCAACGCACAGACGCGCGATGTTTTGCTTCCCAAGTTTTGGACATTTTGCCCTCCAAACGGCACTACCGCCGGCTACATCCTGCAGATATGCTGGGCTTAATCGCATAGGCCTATGAGGATGGGAGTAACCATGGCCGCCTTGTTCACGACCCCCAAGCGCAATGACAAAACCTCTGGAGCCCATTTTGTCGAGCCCGACGTGTGCCGTCGCACGCTGCTCGCACACGGCAGCTGGCGCCGCGTG
>ENA-OQIO01001298-OQIO01001298.1-human-gut-metagenome-genome-assembly--contig:-NODE-1298-length-12393-cov-1.510598_pt1 | contig 12393 bp, 19 predicted proteins | sample MGYA00242573_ERZ504737 | MGnify/ENA primary metagenome ERZ504737 (study PRJEB26092, sample SAMD00036203) | human gut metagenome | host: Homo sapiens | study: EMG produced TPA metagenomics assembly of... | reverse complement strand
ACAGATTCTGATATAGAAGAATGTGAGGGGGTGTATACTGGCACAATATCTTATGGAATACCGCATGGACATGGCTGGAAAATATCTGGACATCTGCGGAAATCTGATGTAATATATTAAACGTTAGTATTTACAGAAAGGCAGATTTTAAGGTATGGAAGAGAAGATTCTTGATTTTATCATGGAGTATGCACAGGAGAATGAGGGAGTCCCGTTTCAGGTGATCGAGGAGAATTTTAATATCGTTATGGATGATAAGCTGAAAGATATCATCAGTGATGCGATCTGGGACAGAGACAATGTTTCTGATGTGATCATGGAAAGTGAGCGTTATGTGATCACCTGTTTTGAAGATTAATACAGGGATATCTGTGACCGTTACGGCAATGGAATTAAGAAATCTGATATGAGGAGAATGCATATAGGGCATTCTCCTTTTTTCGTCAATCTGTCAAAAGAATCCAAAGGAATTGAAGTACCCAAAAAAGAATGGTATCCTAAAGAAAAAAGTAGATGGGGTGGTTGAAATGAACAGCAAATATGAGATCAGCACAAAAGAAAACCGGGAATTCCTGAAAGCATCCTGTGAGGAACTTTTGAATTTCGGACATCGGTTTCCTTCACCGAATGGAGGTTCCTATTATCTGGGGGACGACGGAACACCATGGAAGGACAGAAACCGGGAAACCTGGATCACCTGTCGTATGGCTCATGTATACAGTCTGGGTCTGATGATTGGCCATGAGGGAAGCGGAGAGCTTGCGGATGCGGCATTGAAAGGTCTGAAGGGAGAACTTCACGATGAAAAAAACGGTGGCTGGTATGCAGGTGTAACACCGGAAGGAGATATTGTGCCCAATAAACAGTGTTATGCCCATGCATTTGTGATCCTGGCTGCATCTTCCGCACTGACAGCCGGAAGGTCCGGGGCGAAAGAGCTCCTTGAAGAGGCATTGGCTGTTTATGACCGATATTTCTGGAATGAAGAGGAAGGGCTGGCCTGCGACACCTGGAATACAGAATTTACTGTGCTGGATGATTATCGGGGATTAAATGCCAATATGCATACGGTAGAGGCTTTTCTGGCAGCAGGAGATGTCACCGGGGATAAAAAATATCACATTCGTGCAGGCAGGATCATTGATCATGTGATCCAGTGGGCAGAAGATAACTCCTGGAGGATCCCGGAACATTTTACGAAGGAATGGGTGGCAGATCTTGACTGCAACCGTGACCGTCCGGATGATCCGTTCAAGCCATACGGCGCAACACCGGGACATGGAATCGAATGGGCAAGGCTGATCACACAGTGGACGCTTGCAAACTGTGGAGAAGAGAAAGAAAAACTGGAAAAACATCTTCAGGCAGCAGAAAACCTTTACACAACAGCAATAAAAGACGGCTGGAACGCAGATGGTGCACCGGGAATTGTATACACGACAGATTGGAATGGCAAACCGGTGGTACATGACCGTATGCACTGGACTCTTGCGGAAGCGATCAATACCTCTGCAGTTCTTTATCAGGTGACCGGTAAGGAGAAATATGCGAAAGATTATGCTGCGTTTATGAAGTACCTGGATGAAGTGGTCATGGATCACGAAAACGGCTCCTGGTTTCATCAGCTGGATGAGCAGAATCATCTGAAAGGAACTGTATGGCCCGGAAAATCCGATCTGTACCATGCACTGCAGTCTACACTGATCCCATATCATAAAGCAGATACGTCTATTGCACCGGCAGTGAAGAAAAAAACTGGAGATCTGACAAAATCGTTTTGCGATTTTTGTTCGTGAGCATGTAACGAAGCGGAGTGCGAATGTTCAATAAAAAACTTCCTGTGTTTACAGAAAAATTTCTCAGGACAGATACTTGCAGAGATACAGGTATCCGGTCTTGAAGAAATAAGAGAACACAGGAAGGTTTTTTGTTGAATAGTTATTACTCCGTAACCTCTTTCAGATCCGAAATATCCGGAGAAGCCATGAGAGAATAATTGGTGTAATAAACAACGAAACCGGGTTTCGCACCGGCAGGTTTTTTCACATGCTTTTTCTGGATATAATCGATCTCTACCTTGGGAGCAGAGTGTCCTTTGGAGTACCAGGCGGCCAGGCGGCCTGCTTCTTCGAAGGTACGGTCCGGAAGTTCACCGTCTTTGGTGCGGACGATCACATGGGAACCAGCCATTTTCTTTGCATGGAACCACCAGTCATTTCCGGTTGCGAACTTGAAAGTCAGCTCATCATTCTGGAAATTGTTTTTTCCCACATAGATATCAAAACCGTCACTGGATATGTAGTGGAGCGGTTTGGATTTCGGCTGGGCTTTCTGGCCTTTTTTGTTTGTGTAGTGACGTTTGATATAGCCGTACTCAGTGAGCTCTTCCTTGATCTGGGAAAGGTCACTTTCAGATCTGGCGATATCCAGAGCATTGGAGATAGATTCCAGATGAGAGATCTCACTTTCCGTATCTGTGATCTGTTCCGTGACGGCTTCCTCTGTACGCTTCAGCTTTCCGTATTTATCAAAATATTTCTTGGAATTCTGTGCCGGAGTCAGTGTCGGGTCAAGAGGGATAGTGATCTCCTCGTTGGTGTAATAGTTCAGTGCTTTAAAGGATTTGCAGCCTTCCTCAAGTCCGTATCCGTAGGTGTTGATCAGTTCACCGTAGACCTTGAATTTATTCTTTTTTTTGTAGTATCATTCAGCTGCTTTTTCTGGATGTTGTATTTTTTTCGGTTACGTTCCAGAGCGGTCTGTACTACACGGCGAAGATCGGAGGATTTCTGGTGGATACGTGTCAGCAGACTTTTGGTAGCATAATAGGTCTCCAGCATAACAGAGACACTGTCAAAGATTTTGCTGCGGTATTCACTGCCAAACTGCTGATAAGGAAAGACACCGTATTCCACAGGTTCCTCTCCGCGGTAGACAATATTTGGGGTGAACTCTCTGTTCCGAATCTGTTCCATAAGGCGGAGAAAGGTATGATAAAGATGGGTGCAGGCTGCCTCATCTAGGGACTGCGATGCATCGCTTCCGTCAATGGATGCACGGTAGCAGATCTCCTCAGCCATTACCGGGCTCATACCTGTAAGTGAAGTGTAAAGCGCCTTGGAAATATTCACAGGCTTTTTACAGATGTGCTGTGTGAACTCCTCCTCGGAAACAGTCAGCGGATTTTCTTTATCCCTGGTATTGGGAATGAAATATTCTCTTCCGGGAAGAACCTCACGGACAGAGCTCATATGAGAAGAGACATGTTTGATGCTGTCCAGGATCATTCCTTTTTCGTCACAGAAGATGATGTTGCTGTGCTTGCCCATCAGTTCCATGATCAGACGCTTTCTGCAGGGATCCCCCAGCTCATTAAGATGCTCCAGCTCAAATTCCACCACGCGCTCCATTCCAGGCTGCTTCACATCAAGGATACGGGCGCTTCCGATGTGCTTTCTGAGAAGCATGCAGAAGTTCGGTGCAGTTAAAGGACTGATACGGTTCTTATCTGTAAATAGATCAGAGGAAGGGATGCGCTTGCACTTAAGAGAAGACGTTTCTGTCCATTTGCGCCCTTTCCTGTGATCAAAAGTTCATCGTTTTCCGGCTGGGCGATCTTGTTGATACGTCCGCCTTTTAAATTATCATCGATCTCTGCCACGAGAGCAGAAACTGTAATTCCGTCAAATGCCATGATTTTACCTCCATTTCAACATCAATCATTATAACAGTAAAAAAAGAGTTTGACTAGGGTTTTGGAATGAACTATAATAAATCCGTATGCAATCAGTTACTGTATTTATCAGCAGCTGATAAACTTAAGAGGCAGTATTGGAGGATAACATGATAAAAAGTATGACCGGCTTTGGCAGGGCAGAAGCAGTTTCCAGAGAGCGTAAGGTTTCTGTTGAACTGAAATCCGTCAATCACAGATATCTGGATCTGAACATCAAAATGCCGAAAAGACTCAGCTATTTTGAGGGAGAGATCCGAAATGTGATGAAGACTTATATCCGCCGCGGCAAAGTCGATGTGTTCATCACCTATGAAGACTATACAATGGGCGGAATGGCTCTGAAATACAATGCAGAGCTGGCAAAGGAATATCTGGGCTATCTGAACCAGATGAGTGAGGAACTGGGGATCGAGAATGATATCCGTGTTTCCACACTTTCCAGATATCCGGATGTGTTTACGATGGAAGAGCAGGCTCCGGATGAGGAAGAGCTCTGGAATTTTCTGGAGGGTCCGCTTCATGAGGCCTGCCGGAAATTTGTGGAGACCCGCCAGCGTGAGGGTGCTAATCTGAAACAGGATCTTCTTGGGAAGCTGGACGGACTGGAAGCAAAGGTCGATGTAGTGGAAAAACGTTCTCCGGAAGTAGTGAAGGCTTATCGGGAGAAACTGGAAGCCAAGATGCACGAGCTACTTGAAGATAACCAGATCGATGATTCCAGGATCGCCGCAGAGGTGATACTTTTTCAGATAAGATCTGCAATGATGAGGAGACGGTACGTCTTCGAAGCCACATCCACGGAATGAGAAAGATCCTGGACGAGAACGAGGGCGTGGGACGTAAGATGGATTTCATGGCACAGGAGATGAACCGTGAGGCGAACACTATCCTGTCTAAATCCAATGATCTTATTGTATCCAACGCGGCTATCGATCTGAAGACAGAGATCGAGAAGATCCGTGAGCAGATCCAGAATATCGAGTAACCGGGCAGGAAACAGGCTGTACACAGACAGAAAGGGAGAGCGTAAATGGCGAAACTTATTAATGTAGGCTTTGGAAATGTTGTCAATTCACGCAAGATCGTGGCTGTGGTAAGTCCGGATGCCGCTCCTGTAAAGCGCATGATACAGAGTGTCAAGGGACCCGAACTCTGATCGATGCCACACAGGGAAGAAAAACAAAAGCAGTGATCGTTACTTCCGATGATTATCTTGTCCTTTCCGCTCTGCAGCCGGAAACTATTGCCAGGAGATTTTCGGAAGCATATGGAGAGGAAATGAGGGAGGAAGGAAATGAGTAAGGGAATTTTAGTTGTTGTTTCGGGCTTTTCCGGTTCCGGAAAAGGTACTGTCATGAAAACGGCTGATGGAAAAATATGACAATTATGCATTATCTGTTTCTGTTACTACCAGAAATCCAAGACCAGGCGAGAAGGACGGAGAGGCTTATTTCTTCCGCACAAAAGAAGAATTTGAACAGCTGATCCGGGAAGACGGACTGATCGAGTATGCACAGTATGTGGAGAATTATTATGGCACACCCCGCAAATATGTAGAGGAGCAACTTTCCGCAGGGAAGATGTGATCCTTGAGATCGAGATCCAGGGTGCATGAAGATCCGTGAGAAGTTTCCGGATACACTGCTGGTATTTGTATGTCCGCCGTCTATGGAGGAGCTTAAGAACCGTCTGGTAGGTCGCGGAACAGAGACTCTGGATGTGATCAACGGGCGTCTCAGAAGAGCGGTTGAAGAATCCAGAGGAATGGATAAATATGATTATCTCCTGATCAATGATGATCATGGAGGAATGTGTTGATACACTTCATGAGACCATCCGGTGTGAGCGCATGCGTACATCCAGGAATCATGATTTTGTATCCAGGATCCAGAAAGAAGCGGAAGCTTTTTTATAAATACCAATTAACAAGTTAAATACGGCCCTGCCGTTACAGAAGGGAGAAAAGATATGATACATCCATCTTATTCAGAATTAATTGAGGCTATCAACACAAACAACGAGGACGACGATGAGGCTCTCGTGCTGAACAGCCGTTATTCTCTTGTACTTGCAGCAAGCAACGTGCCCGCCAGCTGATCGCAGGAGCAGAGCCGCTTGTACCGGGTGCAGCAGGAAAGAAACCGCTTTCCGTTGCCATTGATGAGCTTTACAAGGGCAAAGTAAAGATCCTTCCCGGACAGGAGGAAGAGGAAGAGCTGGAGGCTCTTGAAGCTGAGAAGGAGGCTCTTGAGGCAGCAGAGGGCGAGACCGCAGAAGGCACTGAGACTGCAGAAGCAGCTCAGACAGAAGCGTAGTAATTTTATGAAAATATTATTCATCTCTCTTGGCTGTGACAAGAACCTGGCGGATTCTGAGGAAATGCTGGGACTTCTTACAGCCGGAGGTCATGAGATCACAGACGATGAAACACAGCAGATGCAATCGTGATCAATACCTGCTGTTTTATCAAGGATGCCAAGGAAGAGAGTGTGGAAACCATTCTTGAAATGGCAGAGTACAAAAAAAACAGGAAGCTGCCATGCACTGATCGTTACCGGCTGTATGGCACAGCGATACCAGAAAGAGATCATTGAGGAGGTTCCGGAGGTCGATGCTGTTCTTGGAACTACATCCTACGGCGACATCGTAAAGGCTCTGGAGGAAGCAGTAGCCGGAAATCATTTCGAAGAATTCCGTGATATTGATTATCTGCCGGATACAGGAAGCAAACGTGTCCTTACAACAGGTGGACATTTCGGCTACCTGAAGATCGCGGAAGGCTGCGACAAGCACCGTACCTACTGCATCATCCCGAAGCTCAGAGGTAAATTTCGAAGCGTCCCAATGGAGCGCCTCATTGCCCAGGCAGAGGATATGGCTGAACAGGGAGTGAAAGAGCTGATCCTGGTAGCACAGGAGACCACCGTTTACGGAAAGGATCTTTACGGCAAAAAATCTCTTCACATTCTTTTAAAAGAAGCTCTGTGAGATCAGAGGTATCCGTTGGATTCGCATCCTTTATTGTTATCCAGAGGAGATTTACGATGAACTGATCGAAACCATTCGTGATGAGAAGAAGATCTGTCATTATCTGGATATTCCGATCCAGCACGCATCGGACCGAATTCTTAAAAGAATGGGCCGCCGTACTTCCAAACAGGAACTGATCGATATTGTCGGAAAGCTCCGTAAGGAGATTCCGGATATCGTACTGCGTACAACTCTGATCACCGGATTTCCGGGTGAGACGGAGGAAGACCATGAAGAACTGAAGGAGTTCGTAGATGAGATGGAATTTGACCGTCTCGGTGTCTTCACTTACTCTCCGGAGGAGAATACCCCGGCAGCAGAGATGGCAGACCAGGTTCCGGAAGAAGTGAAGGAAGAACGCAGAGACGAGCTGATGGAACTTCAGCAGGAAATCTCTTACGACAGAGGTCAGGATCGTATCGGACAGGAACTTCTTGTTATGATCGAGGGAAAAGTTGCAGATGAAAGTGCCTATATCGGACGTACCTATGGGGATGCACCGAAGGTTGACGGATATATTTTCGTTCAGACAGGCGAACTGCTTATGACAGGTGATTTTGCAAAGGTACGTGTGACAGGTGCGCTTGAGTATGATTTGATAGGAGTGCTGAGCGATGAATACACCGAATAAACTTACAGTTGCAAGAATGATACTTGTACCATTTCTTGTAGTTTTCTTACTGACAGGATTGGGAGGAGAAGCAAACCGCTGGATCTGTCTTGCGATTTTTGTCGCAGCAAGTGTGACAGATTGGTTTGACGGTCATCTTGCCAGAAAATATAACCTGATAACCAATTTTGGAAAATTTATGGACCCGCTGGCTGACAAGCTTCTGGTATGCTCTGCCATGATCTGTATGATTGAGGTTGACAAGCTTCCGGCATGGGTTGTGATCATTATCATCGGACGGGAATTTATCATCAGTGGTTTCCGTCTGATCGCAGCTGAGAACGGAATTGTCATTGCCGCAAACTACTGGGAAAATTTAAACCGTTCCCAGATGATCATGATCATACTTCTGATGCTGGATTTCGGAGGTGTTTTTGCAGTGCTGACACAGATATTTATCTGGCTGTCCGTTGCACTGACCATTATCTCCCTGCTGACTTATATCATGCAGAACAGAAAGGTCCTTTCCATGCAGGAGTAGGGATCAGAGTATACGAAAGGAGTTTCTTTTCATGATCACAGAACTGATATCCGTAGGAACCGAGATCCTTCTTGGAAATATCGTAAATACCAACAGTGCCTATCTTTCTGAAAAATGCGCCCTGCTTGGGTTAAGTGTTTACTATCAGGATGTAGTAGGTGATAATGAAGGCCGTATGCGTGACGTGATCCGTACCGCACTGGACCGTTCTGATGTTGTGATCCTCACAGGAGGCCTTGGACCAACAGAGGATGATATCACCAAGGAAGTAACTGCGGATCTGATGGGAATGCCTCTTAAGGAAGATTCCCACTCAAGGAAACTGATCGATAAATATCTGAAGGAATATGAGAAAAACAATTCTCAGAGACGTATCACGAAGAACAACTATAAACAGGCCATGGTTCCTGAGGGAGCCATTGTTCTTGACAATCATAACGGAACTGCTCCGGGACTGATCCTTGAGAAAAAAGGAAAAACCGCGATCCTTCTTCCTGGACCTCCCAATGAGCTGAAGCCCATGTTCGAGGAATACGTTGTCCCATATCTGCAGAAAAACCAGCCGGAGATCATTGTGTCCCAGATGGTAAAGATCAGTGGGATCGGTGAGAGTCAGGTAGCAGAGGAAATCCAGGATCTGATCGAAAGCCAGACCAATCCTACCATTGCACCTTATGCAAAAACCGGTGAAGTGCATCTTCGTGTGACAGCAAGCGCAGAGAATGAAAAGGCCTGCAGAAAGCTGATCAAACCGGTTGTCAAGGAGCTAAAGAAGCGTTTTGGAGAGAATGTTTTCGCCACAGATGAGAGCAAGACACTGGAGGAAGCGGTGATCGATCTTCTGAAAGAGAAAGATCTGAAGCTTTCCCTGGCGGAATCGCTTACCGGCGGTATGATCGCCCAGCGCATTGTCAATGTATCCGGTGCGTCTGAGGTGTTTGGCTATGGCTTTGTGACTTACAGTAACAAGGCCAAGCATAAATGTCTGGGAGTGAAGAAGCGTACTCTGAAGGAGCAGGGGGCAGTTTCCGCCAAATGTGCCAGAGAAATGGCAAAGGGCGCCTGCAAAGCATCCGGAGCAGACATCAGTATTTCCGTGACGGGTCTGGCAGGACCGGGAGGCGGAACAAAGGAAACTCCGGTTGGTACTGTATTTATGGGCTGCTGCTATAAGGCAAGGCTATTGCCAAGGAGTTCCACTTACAGGAAATCGCATGCGGGTCCGCGAGCAGACTACAGCGCATGCACTGGCGATGTTACGTGACTGTATCATTATGAGCAGATAGCGAATGCCTTGATCTGCCTGCTATTACGGATCAACCATGATATTTTTTATATAACAGGACTGATTTTTAAACAGATGAAACTTTTGAATTCAAGTATCTGTATCAAAAATCAGTCCTGTTTTATTTTTGTTTCCTGATAATAAGCCTTGGTATGGGCAATGAAAGAATATAAATGATCATATTTGCAAGGATACTATCATAAGTGCTAGTGTTTTTATCAGGGATTTCCTCTAAAATGTGGTTAAAGCAATATATGAACGTAAATATACGTTTTACCGGAAAGGGGGAAATCAGAATGAAAAAGAAAAAAAATCTGTTGTGTTTTGTGCTGCTGATCAGCCTTATTTTTACGATGGCATTTGGAAGTGTGACGGTCAGCGCCGCACCAAAACTGAACAGAACAAAAGTAACTCTTTTAAAAGGTGAGAAGACAACACTTAAGGTTACCGGAACCAGGCAGAAGGTTGCCTGGAGATCTTCCAAAAAGAGTGTTGCGACCGTAAACAGCAAAGGTCAGGTGGTTGCCAAAAATAAAGGTTCCGCAACGATCTATGCAAAGGTAAGCAAAAAAACGTATAAATGTGTTGTAAAGGTAGAAACACCGAAGCTCAGCAGGACATCGCTGACATTAATAGAAAAGAAATCCAGTGCCATTAAATTGACAGGAACAACTGTGAAGGTGAAATATTCTTCTTCCAATCCGAAGATCGCACGTGTGGATTCCAAAGGAAAGATCACCGCAGTGAAAAAGGAACAGCAGTGATCACAGCGAAGGCAAATACAAAGAAATTCAACTGTAAGGTTACAGTAAAAGCAGCGCAGAAACCGAAACCGAAGCCGACACCTACACCGGTGCCGAAACCATCTTTAAGTGCCACCACCTTAAATATGAATAAAGGTGATGTGAGACAGCTTCAGGTAAAGAATTATAAAGAGATTCTTGTATGGACCAGTGATGATACATCTGTTGCAACTGTAGACAGTAAAGGCAAAGTAACGGCAGTGAATGTGGGAACAACAAAGATCCAGGTCCGGGATAAGAGTACCTGGCGAGGCAGCTGTACTGTCCACGTGACACAGACAGTAAAGAAACAGGTGGAGCCGGTTCTTACAAAAGGAACTAAATCTGCAAAAAAAGAGATCACCAATGATAAAGGACAGAAGGAAGTCATTAATGTAACGATAAATACCTATACTTACACCTTTACCACGATCCCGACCAATGCAGAGGAGCTGAAACAGTATGATATCACAACGGCAGACGGACGCTATAAGACCATGGCTCTTCTGATCCTTGCATATCGTACCTGGACACCGACCAATCCGACGGACTGCGAGGAGATGATTTCTTATCTTAACAATAAAGAGATGACTCAGTATTACAAAAACTTTTTGAGGGATCGTATGAAAGCAGATAACGGATATAAATATCTTGGCAATTCTTACCTGAATGGAGCAACTCCGGCCAATAATTATACTCCGTCTAAACCGATTTCTATTACGTTAAGACAGGACACACTTCCGGGTAAGGGAAATTCCATCAGTGAAGATATCCCGTATTTTGAACCGACCCAGACCACTCCTGCGATCTACAGATCATTTACTGATTTTGCAGGCAGCGACAGTTCCAGATGGATCTGTACATATAAGCACTCCAAAACCGGAAAATGGTATATCTGGGATCAGTCCTGGCATGATCTTCTTACCAGGATCAAACAGCCGGCAGGAAACTATGAATATTGATCGAATGTGAATGTACCGCTATTCAATCCCATTCTAAAAAAGGAACCGACAGCGTAAAAACTGTCGGTTCCTTTTTGGCATACATAATAGAATATCTCATCGGTGTAGCGCAAACTTTTCAATGGCGCGTGCTACACCGTCTTCGTCATTGGAAGCAGTAATATAATCGGCTGCTTTTTTTACCTGGGGCTGTGCATTGGCCATGGCTACGCCAAAACCGACTTCCCGGAGAAGATGGACATCGTTGTCACCGTCTCCGCATGCCATAATGGATTCCCTTGGGATTCCCAGCATTTCGCCAAGAGCAACAAGAGCGGTTCCTTTGTTGACACCGGCGGCGTTGATCTCAATATTGTAGCTTAAGGAGCCTACAAGCTCCAGCTCCTTAAGTTCACTTAATTCCTTCCAGGCGGCGGCACGTTCCTCCATGTCTGCAAAAAGCGCCTGGACTTTATCCATGCTTCTGTTTTCTTTTGTAATGACATCCCGGATGTCCGGAACTGCGATACGGGTAGTACGGACATAATTCCACATATTGGGGTCGTGATGGTATTTTCCTACATTATCAAGCTTGGCAGCGTCTGCATATCCCTGGCCGTCAAAATAGATCTCACTTAAAGTATCATATTTTTCAAAGATACGGAGAGCTTTTTTTGCACTTTCCATGGGAAGAAGCTGCTCGATAAGAAGTTTATTATGGTCTGTATCAAGGACTCTGGCTCCGTTGGAGGTGAGAGCATAGTGAATTCCCGGAAAATTTCTCAGTTCCGCGGGAATGCCGGTATATGGCCGGCCGGTAGCCATCAGAACAAGGATACCTGCATCAATAGCTTCCCTGAGAACGCGCCTGGTATTTTCTGTGAGTTCTTTTTTGTATTCAGAAGAGTTCCGTCCAGATCAAGACCGATCATTTTTATCTGCTGCATATTTAAGATTTCCTTTCCCGGTTAAGGTCATATATACAGAAAAACCGTCCCGAAAAAACATTTTCCGGGACGGTACCTATCTGTTTATCAGATGTCAAGAAGATCACTGTAAACTTTCAGTGCTCCGTCTGTGTCATGAGCGAGAACACGTTTTGCAAGAACCTTACCAAGCTGTACACCCTCCTGGTCAAAGCTGTTCAGGTTCCATACAAAGCCCTGGAACATGATCTTGTTCTCAAAGTGTGCAAGAAGCGCACCCAGAGACTTCGGTGTAAGTTCCTCGCCGACAATGATACTGGAAGGACGTCCGCCCTTGAAGTTCTTGTTCAGGTTCTCATCTTCTTTTCCGCATGCAAAAGCAACGATCTGTGCTGCAACGTTTGCACAGAGCTTTCTGCTGGCTTATGCTGTTCTCGATATCAACATCAACACCAAGCTGGCTCTTCTTAAAGCCGATGAACTGAAGCGGAACAATATTGGTTCCCTGATGCAGAAGCTGGTAGAAGGAGTGCTGTCCGTTG
>ENA-OQIO01001297-OQIO01001297.1-human-gut-metagenome-genome-assembly--contig:-NODE-1297-length-12395-cov-1.550619_pt1 | contig 12395 bp, 15 predicted proteins | sample MGYA00242573_ERZ504737 | MGnify/ENA primary metagenome ERZ504737 (study PRJEB26092, sample SAMD00036203) | human gut metagenome | host: Homo sapiens | study: EMG produced TPA metagenomics assembly of... | reverse complement strand
CCCCATACATACGGATTACCGATAAACTGGCATGCATAATCTACAATAGCCTGTCCGGTCTGTGCCGCCTGCGTCTGTTGTTCTTCCTGTTGTTTGGCCGCTTCTTCTGCTGCCTTTTTCTCCTCCTCGGCTTTTTGTTCTGCCTCTTTTTGAAGCCTTGCGGCCTCTTCTTCTTTTGATTCTGCATACGTAAATGCTTCCTTAGCATTTTCCGTATCCTTTCTTCTGCACAAGTTCTTCTGCTTTTTTTCTGTGCTTTCATTTCCTACTGTTATATACTCGGAATATACATATCCGGTGACATTACCCGACTGCACTTTCGTCCATTCTCCTACCGGGCCTATGATTTTTGCCGCGTAATCCGGATATAATTTTCCGACCCATTCGCTTTCTGTCGTCGGTTCACTTCTTATATAAAGAAATGACTGTACATTGGCGAATGCCATATCTAAATACTCTCCCTTTTGTGTCGGTACAAGGTAATCCTTTACCGAAATTGTCTTCTCTGACGTGTAACATTCTCCAAGTACCTGCTCAATTCCTGCTGTCGGCATATCCTGCGTATCATCTATATCTGCAGCCTGCGCCATAATCGGAAACGCCGTTATGGCTCCTGTCACAGTAACCAGGAACAATCCTTTTTTAAGAATAGAATCCATAAACTCCCTCCTTTATGTTTTCTTATCTTTTGTAATTGTTACAGAATTGTTACATATGTTACGTTTGTTATTATAACATTACAACACGTTTTGTCAAGGTTTTCTTTGATTATAATACATTTAATATTCGATTTATATTTATTATTTGTTACATTTTGTTACATTCATTCTTTTATATTGACAAAATATATCATCCGAATTATACTAAAGATATATCAATTATAGTAATTATTATCATTATTGAAGGGAGGATTTATGGCCGGTTTAAAATATAGTAAGCAAAGGGCCTCTATAAAAGATTACCTGATGCACACGACTTCTCATCCGACTGCTGATACCGTATATCTTCATATTAAAGAAGAATTTCCTAATATCAGCCTCGGAACCGTATACCGCAACCTGAACCTGCTTGCAGATATCGGAGAAGCGCTTCGGATTCCGACACCGGATGGCGGCGATCGTTTTGATGGACGCTGCGAACCTCATTATCATGTAGTATGCACCAATTGCGGAAATGTATTCGATCTGGAAATGGATGATTCCTATATCCAGAAGATTAATGAAGATGCGAATAAATATTTCGATGGAATCATCGAATCACACACCACACTTTTCCACGGTCTCTGTGGCGAATGTGCCAAAAAATTAAACGAGAATAAATAATAAAATTTAATCAAAAACTAATTGACAAACACATAAGATTATGCTAAATTAATATCAGTAACAATTACTAATATTATTAGTGCAACTTAAGAGATTATAACTACTCTCTTATCAATCAATAACAAAAAAAATTATTATAAAAGAAAAGGAGAACAACACTATGAAAAAAATTTGTATGTACAGTATGCGGATATGTTTATGAAGGAGAAGCTGCACCGGAGAAATGTCCAGTATGTGGCGTAGGCGCTGACAAGTTCAAAGAGCAGACAGGTGAAAGAGAATGGGCTGCTGAGCACGTTGTAGGTGTGGCAAAAGGTGTAAGCGAAGACATCTTAGCTGACTTAAGAGCTAACTTCGAAGGAGAATGTTCAGAGGTTGGAATGTATCTTGCAATGGCAAGAGTTGCTCACAGAGAAGGATATCCTGAAGTTGGATTATACTATGAAAAAGCTGCATGGGAAGAAGCTGAGCACGCTGCTAAATTTGCAGAACTTCTTGGCGAAGTTGTTACAGACAGCACAAAGAAGAACCTTGAGATGCGTGTAGACGCAGAGAACGGCGCTACAGCTGGTAAGTTCGACCTTGCAAAACGTGCAAAAGCTGCTAACCTGGATGCAATCCATGACACAGTTCATGAGATGGCAAGAGATGAGGCACGTCACGGAAGAGCATTCGAAGGACTTCTTAAGAGATATTTTGGATAGGAACGATCTGATATAACAAGAATTTTTATTCCGATATCTTCCGGATGAAATAATGATTCAGAATCGCAAAAGGCAGATACACCACTTAAGGTGTATCTGCCTTTTATATCACCATACTTCATAAGTATCTGCCAATTTCCAAAGGAAAAGTCTGTTGATATCCCCTTCTATGCCATGCGCACATAGATCTTTTTCACCGGCTGATACAGAATCGCAATTGCGATCACCATAAATACTGCATTGATCACAGTCGCCGGAAGTGATGTGAATGCTGCCACTGCAGCTGCTGCAAATCCACTTCCTACCATCATCATTGCAATCGTGCTCATAGTAAATTCCATGATTACGTTGATACATCCATAGATAAATGCGCAGACAACTGCTGCTCCGTATTCTTTCTTCTTGTCTCCGTCTGCTTTCTTCTTAAGCATCATGAAAAGTGCTCCGACGATCAGACATTTTACTGCTGTCTCCACAAATGTCTTCGGCGCATCCTGCATGTAACCATTCAGCATATCAAAGATTGTAAAGTCCAAGTGTCCCTGATACAGCTCCTCTCTTGCCACCCTGAAGTAACAGTCCCATTACGACAAATATATGTCCAAAATGGAGAAATGGTGTTCCGACTGCTGCCGGAAGTGGAATCCTAAACGACTGAATTCCAAGAAATGTAATTGCGGTAAAGAATGCCGTGATCACAAGGTTCTTTACTTTATTATCATTCATTGTCCTGCCTGCTGTTATATTTGTACTCATTGTACTCTCCCTTCCTGCACACTTCCATCGTGTGTATAACAGATGAATCTCTCATCTGCCATAATTTAATACCGCATAATATATTATCACGAAAGTGGATGTGTCCATACAGCCAGTTGTTCTATTTTCGCACAGGCCAGTTTATATAATACTTTGATTTTAAAAATATTTTTGTTTTTCTACTTTGATTTTTTTCAGTTTCGGGTATAATATACACATATAGCAAACATAGTATTAAAAACTACATGTCATATTTTCGACATTCAGGAGGTGCATGATTATGGCAGAGCAGTTAAAAGAACACATTAAAGATCCGGGAAGCGCGATCACACATTTTATCGGAATGTTGATGGCAATCTTCGCAGCAATTCCATTGCTTTTAAAAGCGGCGCGCGAACCGAGTAAAATTTACATTATCGCAATTGCTGTATATGCGGCAAGCCTGATCTACTGTACGCCGCAAGCACAACTTACCATACATTCGATAAATCCAGAAAAGTAAATACAATCCTTAAAAAAATCGACCACATGATGATCAGCGTACTCATTGCCGGAAGTTACACTCCGATCTGTCTGCTGGTACTTGGCGGCAGAACCGGACTCATCCTTCTGGCAATCGTATGGGCATTTGCCATTGCCGGAATCCTGATCAAAGCATTCTGGGTATTCTGTCCGAAATGGGTTTCTTCCGTGCTCTATATCGGCATGGGCTGGACCTGTGTCCTGGCATTTACACAGTTACTGAATTCCTTAAGCCCGGCAGCTTTCGGATGGCTGCTGGCCGGTGGTATCATCTACACCGTTGGCGGCGTGATCTATGCTTTGAAGCTTCCAATCTTTAACAATAAGCACAAATATTTCGGAAGCCATGAGATCTTTCATCTGTTTGTAATGGCCGGAAGTGCTGCCACTTCGTAGTGATGTATGCATTTGTACTTTAAGTAATATCCATTTATCCTTATATTTCCGGTATACAGAGAACTTGCTGCCGGCAACATCTCTTGCATACTTTAGCAGCTTCTTTCGAACACATGGCGATAAAAAAGAGCCGCATCACACACGGGATATTAAATAATATCTCTCCCGACTTGATGCGAGCTCTTTTTTCATTTATTCTGCCAGTTCTTTTGCTTCCCGTGTAAGTTTCTTAATCTTCTCAAATTCACCGGCTTTAATCATATCTCCCTTTACCATCCAGCTTCCGCATAAGTTTCCATTACCCTTGATCAATATCTCTTTTTCTTTCCTGCTCAAATGTTGATCGCATATTCCCGGCTCATTGCCTCATTTTTTGTCTCATGCTCTTCATAATACACAAGCTTCACCGGTCTTCTGGTCTTTGTATACTTTGCGCCTTTTCCACTGTTATGTGCTTTTATCCGCTTATCCAGATCATTTGTCCACCCTGTGTATAACGTGCTGTCCGCACACTTTACGATGTATGTATAATTCATGTAGTTGTCCCCACTTATCCACAATCGGTCCGATTTTTCCTGTAATAATCCACTTTATTTTATCCATTATCCCACGGAAAGTCAATTTTATCCCCTGTTCATAGATTTTTCCGCATACTTTGATATCGGCAGAACGCTAAAAAAGACCGGAAAATTTCTTAAGAATCTCCGGTCCTTTCTGTTAATCCTGATCCGCCGTATACTCCACCGGATTCACCGGCTGTCCGTCTTTTCGCATCTCAAAATACACATTACAGCCTTCTTTGCTGTAATACTTTGTCGGCTGACTCACATAACCAAGCACACTCTTTGCTTCCACATAATCCCCAACTTTCACCGGGACTTCTTTCAACTGTCCATATAACAGCTCATATCCATTTCCGATATCTACGTTAACCGTTGTTCCGGTCTGTGCACTGACATCGATCGACTTGACGATTCCGGGCGCACCGCAGAGTACCTGGTCGCCTTCTGCGCCTTCGATGATCACAGCCGGATTATACTTGTACTGATCCAGCGTCTGGAAATATACTGTCTTATCCATACTGTAGCTCATGATCACAGCTCCGTTCACCGGCCACAGGATGTAACTGTCTTCCGTAAAGTTGATATTGTGACTTTTTCCTGCCGTTGCCTGGGTTCCGGTATGACCTGATGATCCGGATGTTCCGGTTCCTTCGGATCCTGAAGTTCCGGTTGTCCCGGAATCTGTTGTCCCGGAATCTGTTGTCCCAGAGCCCGTTGTTGTTCCGTCTTTCCCGGTTCCGTTACTGTCACTTTCATCCGTATCACTTGTCATATCTTCGTTTTTAATCTTGGATGTTCCGGTTTCTTTTGCCGCTTCGCTGTCTTGTTTCGCCTTTTCTTCCGCCTTCGCCAATTCATTTTTCTGCGTTTTTCTGTAATCATTAAATGTATATGTTCCTGCTATTGCAATCGCTGCCACAAAACATAATACTGCTGCTACGGTAGCACGCCGTTTTGACATTGACGGTTTCTGATTTTTATTCATTTCATCACCACCTCTGACCATATTTTTGCCAGATTGTGATATAGTTATACACCTTTTACGATTTCTGTCACTTCTTTTATCTCCGTTCCATTAAAAAAATATTTTAAAATATTTTTATAGCTTTTTTTCTTCTTTGCCATCTCATTTGCCGTATACTGGCTCATTCCGATCCCATGTCCGGTTCCTCTTGTTGTCACCCGCAATTTGCCGTTATAACGCTGCAGGGTAAAACAGCTGGATGCCAGGTTATATTTATTTCGGAATTCTTCCCCGCTGATGGTATTATCTCCCACACGGATCTTTAATACATATCCTACAGAATCTGTTTCCACTACCCTCCACATCCCATCGTCCCTATATCTTTTTTCTCCCAATACAACCGTCTGTATCTCATCTTCTGCATTCACATCCTCCGGGCATTCCACAATCTTCAGATAAGGATACTCCTCCTTTCCAAGAACCTCTTTCGCATCCCTGGTATATCCATTACTCAGATTAAAAATGGTGTCATCGCCAGACCGTCTTCATAGAATAGCACTTGTCCTGCCGTGGATTCCAGCGCATTTTTTAACTTGCGGTAATTTTCTGCATATCGCATCCCCCACGCCGACTTCATCTGTTTCTCGGTCCAGAATTCTTTCTCAAGCTTCTGTCCTTCCCCCGCATCCCGGATTGCCCGGTAGACTTCTGTCCGCACCAGGATTGCCTGGGCCTTCAATGCTTCTTCTTCATATTCTGCCGGCATGTCCCTCGCCAATATTCCAATGCAATATTTTTCCACCGGCATCTTCCCACCGCCCTTTACATCTATTGTCATCTCATCCACTTTCGATGCAGTTACAATCTTTGGACCATTTACAAATACGGTTACAATATACGGCAATAATATTATGATAAGCGCCCAGCAGGCTGCCTTTTTTATTTTTTCTCTATAATAATACCTTCTGTTCCACATAAAAAAAGCCCTCCCATACCTCAATGTATGAGAGAGCTTCTCTTATTATTCATATACAAAAGAACTTGCCACTGACAACTTCTCTTAATATTCTAATTCATCCTCATCGATCACAACATGATCCAGATGCCAGATATCATCTACATATTCCTGGATTGTTCTGTCGGCAGAGAATTTACCACAACAAGCAGTGTTCTTAAGAGCCATCTTAGCCCATTTTTCTTTATCTTTGTAAGCTTCCATTGCACGAGCCTGAGCATCTGCATAAGAACGGAAGTCCTTTAAGATAAAGTACATATCTGCTCTTGACCCCCCCTGATTATTCAGAAGGCTGTTGTAAAGGTCACGATACATCTCTGTATCGCCGTTAGAATATGTTCCGTCTACCATCTGTCTACCACTCTGTGGATATCCGGATCATTGTTGTAAATGTCATATGGATTATATCCGCCGTTCTGCTCGTAGTTGATAACTTCGTCGGCACTCAGTCCGAAGATAAATGCATTGTCGATTCCAACTTCGTCTACGATCTCTACGTTTGCTCCGTCCATTGTTCCGAGAGTCGTGCACCGTTCATCATGAACTTCATGTTACCTGTTCCGGAAGCTTCTTTGGAAGCTGTAGAAATCTGCTCACTGATGTCTGCTGCCGCGAAGATAAGCTCTGCGTTGGATACGCGGTAATCTTCGATGAAGACAACTTTCAGTTTGCCGTTGATGCTGCGGTCATTGTTGATCACATCCGCAACAGAGTTGATCAGTTTGATAATCTCTTTAGCACGGATATATCCTGCAGAAGCCTTTGCTCCGAAGATATATGTCTTAGGATAGAAGGACATTTCCGGATGTTCTTTGATCTGGTTGTACAGATACATTACATGCAGGATGTTCAGTAACTGACGTTTGTACTCATGCAGACGTTTTACCTGTACGTCGAAGATCGATCTTGGATCTACTTCTACACCGTTGTGCTCTTTGATGTAAGCTGCAAGACGCTCTTTGTTCTTGAACTTGATCGTCATGAATTCTTTCAGAGCCTCTTCGTCATCCAGCCATTCCTTTAATCCGCTCATCTTGGACAAGTCTGTAATCCACTCTTTTGTGCCGAGCTTCTCTGTTACCCAGTCAGCAAGCAGCGGGTTCGCATGCATGAGGAAACGTCTCTGTGTGATACCATTTGTCTTGTTGTTGAACTTCTCCGGCATCATCTGATAGAAGTCTTTCAGTTCCTGATTCTTCAGAATCTCTGTATGCAGCTTTGCAACACCATTGACAGAATAACCTGCAACGATTGCAAGGTGTGCCATCTTCACCTGGCCGTCCATCAGGATTGCCATCTTCTTAACCTTTTCTTCATTACCAGGATACTGTGCTCTTACCTGCGCGATGAAACGGCGGTCGATTTCCTGGATGATCTGGTAAATACGCGGAAGCAGTCTTGAGAACAGGTCGATCGGCCATTTCTCAAGTGCTTCTGCCATGATCGTATGGTTCGTATATGCACAGCATTTTGTTGTGATATCCCATGCTTCATTCCATCCGAGATTCTCCTCATCAAGAAGAATACGCATCAGCTCTGCTACTGCTACTGTCGGATGTGTATCATTCATCTGGAATGTTACTTTCTCCGGCAGTTTGCTGATATCACCATGTTTCTTTTTAAACTTTGTAATTGCAGCCTGGATACTTGCTGATACGAAGAAATACTGCTGTTTCAGTCTCAGTTCTTTTCCTGCGATGTGGTTATCATTTGGATAAAGCACTTCTACGATGTTCTTCGCAAGGTTCTCCTGCTCAACGGCTTTGTGATAATCTCCACGGTCAAAAGAATCTAACTGGAAGTCTACGATCGCTTCTGCATCCCAGATACGAAGTGTATTCACGATATGGTTGCCGTATCCTACGATCGGATAATCATAAGGGATCGCCATTACAGATTCATAGTTCTCCTGAACGAAGTGTGTCTTTCCTGTCTCATCGTATTCCACACGGATATTTCCGCCAAACGTACTTCTTTCGCATATTCCGGTCTGCGAAGCTCAAACCGGGTTTACCATCTTTCAGCCAGTTATCCGGTGCTTCTACCTGATAGCCGTCTCTGATCTTCTGCTTGAACATACCATAACGGTAACGGATACCGCATCCGTAAGATGCATATCCCAGTGTTGCAAGAGAATCCAGGAAACATGCTGCCAGACGTCCGAGTCCACCGTTACCAAGTGCCGGATCCGGCTCCTGATCCTCGATCACGTTCAGGTCGATTCCCATCTCTTCCAGAGCTTCTTTTACTTCCTTATATGCCGTCATGTTGATCAGGTTGTTTCCGAGAGCTCTTCCGAGCAGGAATTCCATGGACATGTAATATACGGTCTTCGGATCGTCTTTCTCATACTGTTTCTGTGTTGCAAGCCAGTCATCGATGATGGCTTCCTTTACAGCATAAGAAACTGCCTGGAACAACTGCTGTGGAGTTGCCTCTTCTACTTCCTTACGGAACAATGTCTTCACATTGTTCCGCACATCTCTTTTAAATACGTCTTTTTCAAATCTTGGATTATACATTTTCTACTTCCCTTCTTAAAAACTGGGCTTTGATTATCTCTTCTCTACACCAATCGTTACGGCTTCACCATTGATCTTCCACTCTTTTGTGTAGCCGGCAGGTGCTGCCTTTGTAACTTCCAGTGCCAGTGTCTCATCTGCGATCGTAGATGCATTGTCTGCAAATACTTTCTCTGCTTTCTCTGTTCCTTCGTAAGTTACCGCGATCTTATCCATAACTTCGAATCCGGCTTCCTTACGCATGGTCTGTACTTTACTGATGATCTCACGAACAAATCCTTCTTCCAGAAGTTCTTCGGAAAGGTTTGTATCCATAACAACTGTGATTCCGTTGTCATTCTCAGATACATATCCCGGCATCTGAGCGGATTCGATCAGCAGGTCCTCACGGAACAGTGTCACTTCCTGTCCATTGATATCAAGCTTCAGGGCATCTGTAGCATTTAACTCATCCATTGCTGCATTTCCTTCGAGGTTTTCGAGTGCTGCTTTAATACCTCCTAACATTTTACCATATTTTGGTCCGACTGTCTTTAACTGAGGTTTAAAAGTATATGAAGTAAAGTCACGAACATCTTGTGTAAATGTTACATTCTTTACATTTAATTCATCTTTTACGATGTCTTTGTAAAATTCCGGAACTTCGAAATCAGCTTTTACATACATCTGTCCGATTGGCTGACGGTTCTTGATGTTGGCTGTATTTCTGCATGCACGTCCCATAACAACCAGTTTCAGAACGTTGTCCATGTTAGCTTCCAGCTCTGTATCGATATGTGCTTCATTTACAACAGGGAAGTCACACAGGTGGATACTTTCCGGTGCGCTTTCATCAACGCTTCTTACCAGGTTCTGGTAGATCTCTTCTGTCATGAACGGGATCATCGGAGCTGCTGTCTTGCAGATCTCAACCAGTGCTGTGTACAGAGTCATGTAAGCATTGATCTTATCCTGCTCCATTCCCTTAGCCCAGAAACGTTCACGGCTTCGTCTTACATACCAGTTACTCATGTCGTCTACGAAGCTCTGAAGTGCCTTTGCAGCCTCTGGAATCTTGTAGTTGGACAGATCATAGTCTACTGCTTGATTGCTGAATTCAGCTTAGACAGAAGCCATTTATCCATAACAGACAGTTTGTCGTAGTCTAATGTATATTTTGTTGCATCGAAATCATCGATATTTGCATACAGTACGAAGAACGCATATGTGTTCCACAATGTTCCCATGAACTTTCTCTGACCTTCTACAACGGCTTTTCCGTGGAAACGGTTCGGCAGCCACGGTGCACTGTTGATATAGAAGTACCAGCGGATCGCATCTGCGCCGTATTTCTCCAGTGCGTCGAATGGATCAACTGCATTTCCTTTGGACTTACTCATCTTCTGACCGTTCTCATCCTGCACGTGTCCAAGTACGATAACGTTCTTGTATGGCGCTTTGTTGAAGATCAGTGTTGAGATTGCAAGCAGTGAGTAGAACCATCCACGGGTCTGGTCAACAGCCTCGGAAATGAAGTCTGCAGGGAACTGCTTTTCAAATAATTCTTTATTCTCAAATGGATAGTGGTGCTGTGCAAATGGCATAGATCCACTGTCGAACCAGCAGTCGATAACTTCCGGTACTCTGTGCATCTGTTTGCCGCAGCATGGGCACTTGATCGTTACATCGTCGATGTATGGACGGTGAAGTTCGATATCATCCGGGCAGTTGTCAGACATTTCTTTCAGCTCTTCGATGCTTCCGATCGAATGCTGGTGTCCGCACTCACATTCCCAGATATTCAGAGGAGTTCCCCAGTAACGGTTACGGCTGATACCCCAGTCCTGAACATTTTCAAGCCAGTCGCCGAAACGTCCTTTACCGATGCTTTCCGGGATCCAGTTGATTGTGTTGTTGTTAGCGATCAGGTCATCTTTTACTTCTGTCATCTTGATGAACCATGATTCACGAGCGTAGTAGATAAGTGGTGTATCACATCTCCAGCAGTGTGGATAGCTGTGCTCGAACTTCGGTGCATCGTAGAGAAGTCCACGTCCGTCGAGGTCTTTTAATACTTCCGGGTCAGCCTTCTTAACGAATAATCCGGCAAATGGAGTCGTCTCTCCCATGTTACCTTTTTCGTCTACTAACTGTACGAATGGCATGTCATACTTACGTCCAACCTTGGCATCGTCTTCACCAAATGCAGGCGCGATATGAACAACACCGGTACCATCTGTCAGTGTTACATAAGTATCACATGTAACGAAGAATGCTTTCTTGTTCTGCTTAGAAGCGCAGTCATAAGCACACTGGTATAATGGCTCATATTCTTTGTATTCGAGATCTTTACCTTTGTATGTCTCAAGAATCTCGTATGCTTTCTGTCCTTCTTCTGCAAGTTTTCCAAGTACTGTATCAAGAAGAGCTACTGCCATGTAGTAAGTATATCCGTCGGCAGCTTTTACTTTCGCATAGTCTTCTTCCGGGTTTACGCAGAGTGCGATGTTAGACGGAAGTGTCCATGGTGTTGTTGTCCATGCGAGGAAGTATGCATCCTCTCCTACTACTTTGAAACGAACGATCGCAGAACGTTCTTTTACATCTTTATAGCCCTGTGCTACTTCCTGTGCAGAAAGCGGAGTTCCACAACGAGGGCAGTAAGGCACAATCTTGAATCCTTTGTAAAGGAGCTTCTTGTCCCAGATTCTCTTGAGTGCCCACCACTCAGACTCGATGAAGTTGTTATCGTATGTTACATATGGGTCATCCATGTCAGCCCAGAAGCCTACGGTATTAGAGAAATCCTCCCACATACCTTTGTATTTCCATACGCTTTCTTTACATTTCTTGATAAACGGTTCGATACCGTATTTTTCGATCTGGTCTTTTCCGTCCAGTCCGAGAAGCTTCTCAACTTCGAGCTCTACAGGAAGTCCGTGTGTATCCCATCCGGCCTTTCTTGGAACTTCGTATCCTTTCATTGTACGGTATCTTGGAATCATATCCTTGATAACACGTGTCAGAACGTGTCCGATGTGCGGTTTCCGTTAGCTGTCGGAGGGCCATCGTAGAACATATAGATCTCGTTGCCTTCACGGTCACGCATACTTTTCTGAAGATGTCATTGTCTTCCCAGAATTTCTCTGTCTGTTTTTCTCTGTCTACAAAATTAAGATCCGTAGAAACTTTCTTATACATATTTACCTCCATAAAATTAAAACATAGAATTAAAAAAGCTTCCGCCCTGTATAGGACGAAAGCTGTACTTACGTTTATAAACCACCTAACATACCATCATATGTCTTCCCTGTAACGGAGGAATGCCGTCAGTTTTTACTTGGCAGTCAGGCTTTTGTTCATCACCCTGAAACCGTTCAAAATCTGCAACTCAGAAGTGATATTCAGATATATCTTACTTGTACCGGACTTCCACCATCCCCGGCTCGCTGCTGCGTTCTGTTATATCCTACTGTCTTCGTCAGCGTTTTTCACATTCCTTATTATATGCAGTAATCCTAAAATCCGTCAAGGTTTTTACCTTTTTTAATCGGTTTTTCTCCGTATTTTTCATATATTTTCTATTTTTTATCTTCTACGGCGTATAAGCAGCACGATCAGACTGAAGATCAGAATCACCAGTGCTACGCAT
>ENA-OQIO01001296-OQIO01001296.1-human-gut-metagenome-genome-assembly--contig:-NODE-1296-length-12402-cov-2.149491_pt1 | contig 12402 bp, 15 predicted proteins | sample MGYA00242573_ERZ504737 | MGnify/ENA primary metagenome ERZ504737 (study PRJEB26092, sample SAMD00036203) | human gut metagenome | host: Homo sapiens | study: EMG produced TPA metagenomics assembly of... | reverse complement strand
CTTTATCAGGAGAAGATTGTCGTGAAGGTTTAACAGCGATTATTTCTGTTAAACATCCTGATCCTCAATATGAAGGACAAGCAAAAACAAAATTAGGAAATGCAGAAGTAAGAAAAATTGCTTCAAATATTATTTCTAAATCATTGGATCAATTTTTATTAGAAAATCCTGATACTGCCAAAATTATTGTTGAAAAAGCAATCGTTGCTTCTCATGCACGTTTAGCTGCGAAAAAAGCACGTGAAATGACAAGAAGAAAAACAGGAATGGAAATTACATCATTGCCTGGGAAATTAGCTGACTGCTCATCAAGAGATGCTAGTGAATGTGAAATCTTCATTGTCGAAGGGGATTCTGCCGGTGGTAGTGCTAAGATGGGTAGAGATCGTCGTATTCAAGCTATCTTACCGCTTCGTGGTAAAATCTTAAATGTTGAAAAAGCGCGATTAGATCGTGTTTTATCAAGTGATACGATTCGTAGTATGATTACTGCTTTTGGTACAGGAATTGGTGAAGATTTTGATATTAATAAATTACGTTATCATAAAATCGTTATTATGACCGACGCCGATGTCGATGGAGGACATATTCGTATTTTAATGTTAACTTTCTTATATCGTTATTTAAAACCTTTAATTGAAGGTGGCTTTGTTTATGCGGCTCAACCTCCACTTTATTTATTAAAACATGGAAAAGAAGAACATTATTTATATAGTGATGAAGAATTAGATGATTTAAGAACAAAGTTAGGTGAAGGTGCAAAATATTCTATCCAAAGATATAAAGGGTTAGGAGAAATGAATGCGGATCAATTATGGGAAACAACAATGGATCCTGAACACCGTATTTTAAATCGTATTGAATTAGATGAAGCGATGGAAGCAGATATGATTTTTGATGTGTTAATGGGTGAAAAAGTTGAACCTCGTAGAGAATTTATTCAAGAAAATGCAAAATATGTAACTGATTTAGATATTTAGAAGGAGTAGAAAATGGATAATCAAGAAAAAGGAATTAAGAAAAATTCAATTAACATCAGAAATGAAAACTTCTTTCATGAATTATGCCATGTCAGTTATCGTAGCACGTGCATTACCTGATGTAAGAGATGGAATGAAACCAGTTCAAAGACGTATTGTTTATGGTATGAATGAACTTGGTTGTTATAGTGATAAAGCGTATAAGAAATCTGCGCGTATCGTTGGGGAAGTTATGGGGAAATATCACCCTCATGGAGATTCTTCAATTTATGAAGCCTTAGTGAGAATGGCACAAGATTTCTCATATCGTTATATGCTTGTAGATGGTCATGGAAACTTTGGTTCAATTGACGGTGACGGCGCTGCCGCTATGCGTTATACTGAAGCGAGAATGTCTAAAATTTCAATGGAATTAATGAGAGATATCAATAAAGATACGATTGATTTTATTCCAAACTATGATGGTGAAGAAAGAGAACCATCGGTATTACCTTGTCGTATTCCTAACTTATTGGTCAATGGGACAACAGGAATCGCTGTTGGGATGCTACAAATATGCCACCTCATAATATTGGTGAAGTGATTGATGCCGTTATTGCGGTAAGTAAAAATCCTGATATTACTGTTTTAGAATTAATGGAAAATTATATTCAAGGACCTGATTTTCCTACAGGAGGATATATTTTAGGAAAGAGTGCGATTAAAAAAGCCTATGAAACAGGTAATGGTTTAATCGTTATGCGTGCAAAAACAGAAATTGAAGAACATAAGGGAAGACAAAGAATCGTTGCTTATGAAATTCCTTATCAAGTAAATAAAGCAAGATTAGTCGAAAAGATTGCGCATTTAGCACGTGATAAAGTTGTTGAAGGTATTAGTGATGTTCGTGATGAATCAAACCGTGAAGGAATTCGAATTGTCATTGAATTAAAGAGAGATGTTCAAGCAGAAGTTATTTTAAATCAATTATATAAATTAACTTCTTTACAAACAACATTTGGTGTCAATAATATTGCTTTAGTTAATAATGAACCTAAAACTTTAACACTTAAAGAATTAATTCAATATTATTTACAACATCAAGAAGAAGTTATTCGTCGTAGAACACAATTTGAATTAAATAAAGCAGAAGCAAGAGCACATATTTTAGAAGGTTTAAAGAAAGCCTTAGATCATATCGATGAAATTATTCAATTAATTCGTACAAGTAGAACAACTGAAATCATTCAACAAAGATTAATGGATGAATTTGGAATGTCTGATAAACAAGCTAAAGCTGTAAGAGAAATGCAATTACAACGTTTAGCTGGTTTGGAAAGAGAAAAGATTGAAGAAGAATTAAATAATTTATTAATTACAATTGCTGATTTAAAAGATATTCTTGCTAATGAAGAACGTATCTTAGAAATCATTAGAAATGAATTATTAGAAATGAAAGAAAAATATGGTGATAAACGTCGTACTGAAATTATTCAAGGAACATTTGATATTGAAGATGAAGACTTAATTCCAGTAGAAGATGTTATCATCTCACTTACAAATAATGGTTATGTAAAACGTATGCCAGTAGATACTTATAAATCTCAAAACAGAGGTGGACGTGGTGTTAAAGGTATGTCAACAACACAAGATGATGTGATTAGTTCACTTATTCATATGTCAACACATGATGATTTATTGATCTTTACAAATAAAGGAAAGGTATACCGTTTGAAAGGATATAATATTCCTGAATTTGGTAGAACTGCTAAGGGATTACCAATTGTTAATATTTTAAATCTTGATAAAGATGAAAGCGTTAAGTCATTAATTAATATTAATAAGAAGATGATTGAAGAAGATAATCAATGGTATTTATTCTTTGCTACTGAACAAGGTTTAGTTAAACGTGTTGATATTTCTGAATTTGAAAACATTAGACAAACTGGTAAGATTGCGATTAAGTTAAAAGAGGATGATGCTTTAGTTGGTGTTAAATTAACTAAAGGGGATGATGAAATCTTAATTGCTGCTAGTAATGGTAAACTTGTAAGATTCTCTGAAGGTCATGTTAGACCAATGGGAAGAAGTGCAAGTGGTGTAAAAGGTATTAATGTTGATGGTTCTAAAGTTATTGGTATGACAACAAACCGTGAAGGACAATTAATTATGGTTGTTACGGAAAAAGGTTATGGTAAGATGTCACCAATTGATGAGTATCGTGTTTCTAATCGTGGTGGAAAAGGTGTTAAAACAATTAATGTTACTGAACGTAATGGACAAATTGTAGCGATTAGAGCAGTAGAAGGTAATGAAGATTTATTAATTATTACAGATGATGGTATTGTGATTCGTTTACCTATGGAACAAGTTAAAACAGCAGGACGTGCGACTCAAGGTGTAAGACTTATTAAAGTACATGATAGCAAGGTTTCTTCTGTGGAAGTTGTTGCTAAAAATGAAGAAGAAGTTGTAGAAGAAGGTGAAGAAGAGTCAGAGTAATCTGACTCTTTTAGAAATGAATGGGGAAGAATTAAAAAGATTGTTTAATCGTTTAGATCATTCAAAGTTTAGAAGTTCTTTTCATCTTGCTAAAAAGTATAAAGATTATTGTAATGAAAAAGCTTAGATGTTATAGAACAACACGCCAGAGATTTTATTTCTAAAAGAATAGCACCGGCTGTGATTTTAAATGATGGAAAGCAAACACCGATGAAAAATCATCCTGTGTTTATTGCTCAACATGCCACGGCTTCATGTTGTCGAGGGTGTTTATATAAGTGGTATCATATTAAGCCACATACACAGTTAAATGACAGTCAACAAGAGATGATTGTTCAAGTGATTATGGCTTGGATTAAAAGAGAATTGCAAAGAAAATAGCCTTGATGTATAATCAAGGCAGTTATTAATAATATAAGGGGAAAGAAAATGATTGATATTAATTTAATTAGAGAAAATCCTACTTTAGTCAAAGAAAATATGAAGAAAAAATTTCAAGATGAAAAAGTTGGATTAGTAGATGAAGCTTATAAATTAGATAAAGATTATCGTGAAGTTGTCACAAGAGCCAGTGAAATTAGAAGTTTAAGAAATAAATATTCTAAAGAAATTGGTGCTTTAATGAGAGAAGGCAAAAGAGATGAAGCTGAAGAAATTAAAGCAAAAGTAACTTCTATGGCAGAAGAATTAAAAGATTTAGAAGTTAAAGAAGAAGAATATGGTAAAGAATTAAAAGAAATCATGATGAAAATACCAAATATCATTCATGATTCAGTACCTATTGGAAAAGATGATTCAGAAAACGTAGAAATTCAAAAATACGGAGATCCAGTTGTACCTGAGTATGAAATTCCATACCATGCTGATATCATTGCTCGTTTTAATGGTTTAGATAAAGAAGCTTCAGGTAGAACAAGTGGAAATGGTTTCTATTATTTAATGGGAGATATCGCTCGTTTATCATCAGCAATGCTTTCATACGCTAGAGATTTCATGATTGATAAAGGATTTACTTATTGTATTCCACCATTCATGATTCGTAGTGATGTTGTTACAGGTGTTATGTCATTTGATGAAATGGATGCCATGATGTATAAAATTGAAGGTGAAGATTTATACTTAATTGGAACTTCTGAACATAGTATGATTGGTAAATTTAAAGATCAAATCGTTAAAGAAGAAGAATTACCAATTACAATGACTTCATATTCACCATGTTTTAGAAAAGAAGTAGGTGCACATGGTATTGAAGAACGTGGTATTTATCGTGTTCATCAATTTGAAAAACAAGAAATGGTTGTTTTATGTAAACCAGAAGAAGCTATGGAATGGTATGACAAAATGTGGTCATATACAGTTGAATTATTTAGAAGTTTAGATATTCCAGTAAGAACATTAGAATGTTGTTCTGGAGATTTAGCTGATTTAAAAGTTAAATCATGTGATGTTGAAGCTTGGTCACCAAGACAACAAAAATATTTTGAAGTTGGTTCTTGTTCAACATTAGGAGATGCACAAGCTAGACGTTTAGGTATTCGTGCTAAAGGTGAAAATGGAAATTATTATGTTTCTACTTTAAATAATACAGTTTTAGCTTCAACAAGAGCAGTTATTGCTTTTATTGAAAATAACTATAATGAAGATGGATCTATTAATATTCCAGAAGCGTTACGTCCTTATATGGGTGGTAAAGACATTATTATTCCTAAAAAATAGTCACTTCGGTGACTCTTTTTATAGAAAGGTAAGAAAAAGATGGAATTATTTATAAGTGAAGCAGAAATTGAGGATGCTTCAATGATTATTGATTATTTAAATCAGGTTGGTGGAGAAAGTGATAACTTAACTTATGGTTTAAATGAATGTTATTTAAATGAATTTGAAGAAATGGAAGTTATTCAAGATTTTATTGATCAAGAGAATAGTTTACTTTTATGTGGTTTTATTGATGATGAACTTGTTTCTTTATTATCTATTCAAGGTGAACAAAAAGAAAGATTAAAACATATTGGTCATTTTGCAATCACTGTTAAAAAAGAATATTGGAATATGGGGATTGCTTCAATGATGATGGAAGAAGCTTTAGAAAAGATCAAAGAAACATCTTTAAAAAATTCTTGATTTAGAAGTGAAAGAGGATAATTTATCAGCTATTAATCTTTATAAAAAGTTTAATTTTCAAGAAATAGGGAGATATCCTCAAATGTTTAATGTCAATCAAAAGTATTATGATGCACTTTTAATGAATTTATATATTGATTAAAAATCTAAAATACGCTATAATCATATTTGCCATTACAATAGGCGGCTTCGAACCATGTCAGGACCGGAAGGTAGCAGCATTAAGAAGTACCGTCTATGTGTGATGGTCTTTATTTTTAGAGGAAAAAAAGATGAATGATGAAGAATATATGGAAATAGCTTATCAAGAAGCTTTAAAAGCATTAAAACATGATGATGTACAATGGATGTATCATTGTAAAAGATGATCAAATTATTGCCCGTGCATATAATCAAAGAGAGTATTTAAATCAAACTTATGGTCATGCAGAAATGTTAGCTATTGAAGAAGCTTGTAAAAAAATAGGAAGATGGCGCTTAGATGAATGTACACTTTATACAACTTTAGAACCTTGTTTAATGTGTTCGGGAGCTATTATTCAAAGTCATATTCAAAGAGTTGTTTATGGTGCAAGTGATACAAGATGGATGTCTTTAGATAAATTGATTCATTTACCGGATCCTAAACTTAATTATATTCCCATGATTCAATCAGATATTTTAAAAGATAAATGTTCAAAGTTAATAAAAGACTATTTAAAAAGAAACGTCAAAAGATATGATTACTCATATCTTTTTTCGTGTATAATGTAGGAGATAGGAGTTGAGAATATGTCATATAAAGCCTTGTATCGTACTTATCGTCCGCAAACATTTGAAGATGTCGCTGGACAAAGTCATGTTACAATTACATTAAAAAAATGCAATTAAAGAAAATAGAATAGCGCATGCTTATTTATTTGCTGGACACGTGGAACAGGGAAAACAACGATTGCTAAAATATTAGCTAAAGCTATTAACTGTACAGGAGATCATCCTCCATGTAATGAATGTCCTAACTGTAAAGCAATTACTCAAGGGGATCATCCTGATGTTATTGAAATTGATGCGGCAAGTAATAATGGAGTCAATGAAGTTAGAGATTTGATAGATAAAGTAAAATATGCCCCTATTAATGCTAAATATAAAGTTTATATTATTGATGAAGTTCATATGATGACACCTGAAGCATTCAATGCTTTATTAAAAACATTAGAAGAACCACCAGCACATATCGTATTTATTCTAGCAACAACAGAACCACATAAAATTTTGCCAACTATTATTTCACGTTGTCAAAGATTTGATTTCAAACGTGTGGATGAACATGATATTATTAGTCGTTTGGAATATGTATTAAAAGAAGAAAATGTAGAATATGATGAAGAATCTCTTGAAATTATTTCTAAGTTGGCTGATGGGGGAATGAGGGATGCTTTAAGTATTTTAGAACAATGTTTAGCGTATGATAGACATTTAACAGTAGAAAATATTAATAAAGTTTATGGCTTATTAGCAAATGATGAAAAAATACGTTTAATTAAATTATTACTGACAAAGGATATGAAGAATGTTTTAAAAACATTAGATCATATGATGTCTTTAAGTATTGATTTAAAGAGATTGACACAAGATTTAATAGATGTTTTAAAAGATGTTATTATTTTTAAAAACACGCAAGATTTATCTTTATTATTTGTTTTGCATAAAAACGATATCCAACAAATTGTTCCTTATATATTAGTAGAAGAAGCATTTCAAATGATTGATATTTTTATGGATGCAAGTAGTCATTATGGACAGGCTGTAGATTCATCAACATATTTTGAATTAGCTTTATTAAAGATATGTAATCAAATTGAAAATGAACATAAAGAAGTTGTTGTAGAAGAACCAAAAGTTATTGAAAATGTTTCACATGAAACATTGGTTGAAGTTCAACAAGAAGAAGTGGTTGAAAAACCAGTAGAAAAGATACAAGAACCAGTAATTGAACCTCAAGAATATTTACAAGAAAAGGTAGAAGAAAAGAAAGAACCGAAAGTTGAACAAGTAGAAACTCCTGTGGAAGAATCTAAAGAAGAGGTAAAAGAAGTAAAAACAACAGCTCAAATTGAAGTAGACTTTAATGACATTTTAAATATTTTAGTACAGGCAAAAAGAACAGTTTTAAATGATATTCAAGATAAATGGCCAGTTATTAGAAGATATTGTTATAATCTTAATACTGCTAAATATGCAAATATGCTATGTGATGCTAAACCTGTAGCTGCTGGTGAAAAAGGTTTTATTTTGACATTGAAATATCAACCAGAAGTGAATAGTATTAACTATACAGAAAATTATTATCCATTAAAAAATTTCTTAAAGGAAGTTTTAGGATCAGAATACGATTTTATTGCAGTAATGGAAGCAGATTGGCCAAATATGAGACAAAAATTTATTCAACTTAGTAAAGAAAAAAAATTACCACAACCACAACCAATTGTTTTACATCATATTGATGAATATCATGAACCGGTTGTAGAACTTACAGAAGCTCAACAATATGCGATTGATATGTTTGGTGATGAGATTGTTGAATTTGAAGAATAGGAGTGTATTATGAATTATCCAAAGTCATTTACAGATTTAGTTGAATGTTTTAAAAGACTACCAGGAATAGGTGGTAAATCTGCAGAAAGATTAGCTTATCATGTTTTATCAATGGATAAAGAATATGTCCAAGAGTTTGCAAATGTGTTATCACATTTTCAAGATAATATCCATTACTGTAAAAAATGTGGACATATTTGTGAAGGTGAACTTTGTGAAATTTGTAAAGATGAAACAAGGGATCAATCAGTTATTTGTGTTGTAGAAAGTCCTAAAGATGTTTTTGCTATGGAAAAGGTTAGAGAATATCATGGATTATATCATGTTTTACATGGGACGATTTCTATTGATTGATGGTAAAACGATAGATGATTTAAATATTAATTCTTTATTTGAAAGACTTGATGGAGTTAAAGAAGTGATTATTGCAACGAATCCTACAAGAGAAGGTGAAACAACAGCATTGTTTCTAGCTAAGTTGTTAGCGAAAAAAGGAATAGAAACAAGTAGAATTGCTAATGGATTACCAATAGGAAGTAATATTGATTATGCAGATGAATTAACATTATTAAAATCTTTAGAAGGAAGAAAGAAAATATAAGACCTTGCAAGAGGTCTTTTCTTGTTTAAATAGAAAAATCAGTTATAATAATGAAGAAAGAGGAGAGAAGTATTATGACAGGAAAGTTTATTACATTAGAAGGACCAGAAGGTAGTGGAAAAACAACAGTTTCTAAAGAACTTGTAAAAATATTAAATGAATCAGGATATAAAGTCTTACTTACAAGAGAACCAGGTGGGGTTGATATTGCTGAACAAATAAGAAATGTTATTTTAGATAAGAAAAATACAAAAATGGATGCACGTACAGAAGCTTTATTATATGCAGCAGCAAGAAGACAACATCTTGTAGAAAAAGTATTACCAGCTTTAAAAGAAGGGTATATTGTATTATGTGATCGTTTTGTAGATAGTTCACTTGCTTATCAAGGTGTTGCTAGAAATCTAGGAATTGATGAAGTTTATAATATGAATTTATTTGCGATAAACGATGTTATGCCAGATAAAACTTTATTTTTTGATATTGATTATAAAAAAGGATTAGAAAGAATTAAAGTTAATCAAAGAGAAACAAACCGATTAGATTTAGAAAAAAGTGATTTTCATAAAAATGTTTATGAAGGTTATTTAACAAATTTGTAAACAATATAGTGATCGTATTGTAAAAATCAATGCAGATCAAAAAGTTGAAGATGTTGTACAAGATGCCTTAAAGGAAATTAAGAAAATATTATGATCAAAGATTATTTAAAAGAAAATCAACCTTTATTCTATAGAATTATTGAAAATGAATTTAACTTAAAAAAAATACCACATGCATTCTTACTTGTTGGAAATAATACTGATCAACCATTACAGTTTCTAACAATGTCACTTATATGTAATGAAACCTTAGCTTGTGAACAATGTATAGATTGTCAAAAAGTATTAAACCATCAATATGCAGATATTATAGAAATTGATGGAGAAGAGGAAAGTATTAAAAAGAAACACATTGAAAATATACAAGAAACTTTCAAAAAGTCTTCTCTTGAAGGTAAGGCAAAAGTTTATATTTTAAAGAATGTTGAAAAAACAACCAAAGAAGCTATGAATGCTTTACTTAAAAATATTAGAAGAACCAACAGAAGGTATTTTATGCAATTTTTACAACTAAAAAATATCAACCGTATTTTACCAACGATTATATCTAGATGTCAGGTTATAGAATTAAAACCAGATAATAAAGAAGTACTTAAAGAAAAATTGATTGCTAAAGGATATGAAGAAGAAAAAGCAAGTGTCTTATCTTATATTATTAAAGATGAAGATGATTTAGAAAATTTAAATCAGGATGATTTTGATGATATTATGTTACAAGCAATCAATTTGTTGAGGATTTATTTTATATAGAGAAAATCTTATCATAAACACACAAATTCATATGCTTAAAGATTCATAAAGAAAAGGAAAATATTAAATTATTTATTAACTTTATTATTCTTGCACTTAAGGATATTGTTCACGTGAAACAAAATGAAAAAGCTGTTTTTTGTAATCACGTAAAATTTTTTAATTCACTAACATATGATAACAATGATATAATAAAGAAAATTGAATTATTATTAGAAACATCATACTTATTAGATACAAATGCTAATATTCCATTACTTATGGATAGTATGATGTATAGAATATAGAAAGGAATTTATATGGAAGAAATTAAACTTGCAAGTGTAAAATTTAAAAGTGCTGGTAAGATCTATTATTTTTCCACAAATTTAAAATTAAAAAAAGATGACCGAGTAGTTGTAGAAACTGCTAGAGGATTAGAACTTGGAGAAATATCACAGGAATTAAAAGATATATCAGAATTTAATTTAGATACAGAATTAAAAAAGATAGTTAGAAAAGCTACAAAAAAAGATATAGAAAATTATCAAAAAAATGTTAAGGATGCAAAACAAGCATTAGTAACATGTAAAGAAATTGTTTCAAGATATGATGTTAATATGCAACTTACTAATTGTGAATATACATTAGATAAAGCAAAAGTTATTTTTATGTATACTTCCGATGATCGTGTTGATTTTAGGGAACTATTAAAGGAATTAGCTGTTGTTTTCAAATGTAGAATAGAGTTAAGACAAATTGGTCCAAGAGATAAAGCAAAAGTAATTGGTGGAATTGGAACATGTGGTTTACCATTATGTTGTTCAACTCTTTTAGGAGAATTTAATGGAGTTTCTATTAATATGGCTAAAAATCAAATGTTAGCAATTAATATAGAAAAAATATCAGGTGCATGTGGAAGATTAATGTGTTGTTTAAAATATGAAGATGAAATTTATTCTTTAGAAAAAGAACGTTTTCCTAAAATAGGATCGCGTGTAAAATATCAAGATAAAGATGTAAAAGTAACAGGATTAAATGTTATTAATGATCTTGTTAAAATTGAAACAAATAATGGAATTGTATTCGTTGGTTTAGACGAAATTAAATTTGATAAAAATAATCATGCAGGAAAGAAAAATGGAAAACCAAGAAGTCATTAATTATTTATTAGCACATAATGATTTGAAAATTATCCAAAGAAAAGATATGTTTAACTTTTCTTTGGATACTGTTTTATTATCACAGTTTTGTACAATCAATAAAGATGTAAAAAATATTGTTGATTTTGGTACAAATAATGCGGCTATTCCATTATTGCTTTCAAAAAGAACACCTAAAAAAATTATAGGTATAGAAATTCAAGATGAAGCGGTTGATCTTGCTAGAAGAAATGTTGAGATGAATGATTTAAATGACCAAATTGAAGTCGTTCATGGAGATATTAAAGATGTTATCAAAGAGTTACCAAAAGCACAGCTGATTGTTTGCAATCCACCATTTTTTAAAGTAGGGGAAAATAGTAATTTAAATGATAATGAATATTTAACAATAGCACGTCATGAAATAAAAATTGATTTAGAAGGTATTATTTCAGCGGCAGCTTATTTATTAGACAACAAAGGAAGATTTGCAATTGTTCATCGACCTGATCGTATGATTGATATTTTAAATATTATGCAAAAATATGATGTTGAACCTAAAAGAATACGTTTTGTATATCCTAAAATGAATAGAGATTCACATGTCTTATTAGTAGAAGGAATGTATAAAGGAAAAAAAGGATTAAAAATCGAACCACCATTATATGCACATAATGATGATGGAAGTTACAGTAATGAAGTAAGAAGAATGTTTGGAGAGAAGATAGATGAATAGACAAAAGAGTTTTGAAAATGAAAGACCAACATTATATTTAGTAGCAACACCTATTGGTAATTTAGATGAAATGACATATCGATCTATTAATACTTTAAAAAATGTAAAATATATTGCTGCAGAAGATACAAGAAATACTGTTAAGCTTTTAAATCATTTTGAAATTTCAACAAAACTTATTTCTCATCATGAACATAACATAAAACAATCAATTCCTAAACTTATACAATTATTAGAAGAAGGAAATGATATTGCTTTAGTAAGTGATGCCGGTTATCCTGCTATTTCTGATCCTGGATATGAATTAGTTAAAGAAGCAATAGAACATGAAATAAATGTTGTTCCTATTTCAGGATGTAATGCTTGTTTAGATGCTTTAGTTGTTTCAGGAATTGCTCCACAACCATTTATGTTTTATGGCTTTTTAGATCATTTA
>ENA-OQIO01001294-OQIO01001294.1-human-gut-metagenome-genome-assembly--contig:-NODE-1294-length-12408-cov-3.829248_pt1 | contig 12408 bp, 12 predicted proteins | sample MGYA00242573_ERZ504737 | MGnify/ENA primary metagenome ERZ504737 (study PRJEB26092, sample SAMD00036203) | human gut metagenome | host: Homo sapiens | study: EMG produced TPA metagenomics assembly of... | reverse complement strand
TATATCCTTTGCACTGGCCGACTTAATTTCGGCGAAAAAGCTTGATGTAATCGAATTATGTCGCGATGATATCGCATGGTGGTGCTTGGTCTAGATTAAATGTTGAAGATGTTTTCCTTGTCCCAGTTCCTTATCTCCATGTACAGTACATGAAGAGCATATGAAAGCAGGATGGTTTTTTATTGGAGGAACCAATGAAGAGGGAAGGGCAATCTTTTTGCCTTAAATCAGCTGTGGATGATTCTGAAAGACGATTTGCGGGATGGATTTTCCCCGTTTTTCTCGGTTTCCTTTTTGCATGCGGAACTAATGCGGCAAGCATGGCAAGCATTCCATTCAATAAATTATCGTTCTATGAACAATGGGCGCTTTTTTCTGCACTATTTTGTGTGACATTCCGTTATGGATTTGTTCTTTTGCAAAAGATTTCCGTAGAAGCAACGGGGGAAAAAGAGGAAAACAAGGATGAAAGTGTGGGTAAATCCTCAAAAGGATTTGTGAAACATTTTGTCGGTTGGTTTTCTTTTGAACACCAAAAGTCATGGAAATCAAAAATGAGAGATGGCATGAGGATTTTCATGCTTTGGCTTCCCTATATACTATTGCTGTATCCGGGAATAATGTACTGGGACACCGGAGATCAGGTTGCTCAATTTTTCGGTATTTCTGTTTTCGGACAGAAACCGGGGCAGATCTGGGATCACCATCTTCTTCGATACATACCTATACGGTGCCTTTTTGTGGTTGTCTCATGCCGTGACAGGCAGCTATATCATCGGCATTTTTCTGCATGCTCTAGTACAAAGTGCGTTGACGGGTCTTGTCATAGCGTGTTGGCTAAGTTATCTTAAAGAACGTGGTCTACAGCGTGTGCCACTTAAGGTGTGCACGATGTTCTTGTGTTTCTTTCCCGTTTTTCCAATTATGTTCGCATCGATGTCAAAAGACATCACGCATGTGGTCTTTTTCTTGGCATGGTCTCTTATGTTCATGAGACTAGTGGATTCAAGGCTTGAAAAATTTAAAGACCCTAGATTCCTCATCGGTTTTTTTGTATTGTCACTATGTGCGGCAATGAGCAAAAATTGGATTGTATATTATTGCATTGAGCTTGCTGTTATTGATAGTAGGGAAGTTCAAGGCGCGATTGAAAGCCATTGCAATCGGTGTGACAATTATTTTGTATCTCATTGTCAATGTTGCTTTGCCTAATTGTTATTACAAACAAGCACATATTGTTCCTGGTAGCGCTCAAGCTGCGTTGCTATGCCTATAGAACTTCTTGGGCGTGCGGCACATGCCTATCCCGACGATGTTTCCAACAAAGAGAAAGATTCAGTAGATTCGTACCTGATATATACATGGGGTCAAGTTAGCGAGCAATACAATCCATATATCGCTGACCCAGTTACTGGATACAAGCTTCGTGAGGGGGCCTCGACATCGGATTTTCTTAAGACTTGGTTGAAAATAGGCTTAAGACATCCGATGACTTATGTGAATGGTTTCTTTTGCTTGGAATCAGGTTGGATTACATTTACTGGAACAAGTGAGCTAAAACAACCTCAAAAACCATACAAGCATTATCCTGTGCAAATGGATGTGATGACAACGACATCGGTGAATCCTGATACGTTCGGCAAATTGGCTCCAAGCACCATTGAAACTGAATCGCAAGGTCTTGTGAAAAATATAATCGACGTATTACGTTCTGTTCCGGTATTGAATTTACTCATGTATATTGCTCTGTGGGCTTCGGTCGTGCCGGCGTTCTTAGCATACGTTTTATGGCGTAGACGTAGAACAAGCGTGACTCTGAACGGTCTATTACAGTTCGTTCCGTATTACCTGTCAGTCATATTACTGTTTGTTTATCCTGTTTCGCTTGAAATTAGCGGGGGACATGGCAATCCTACAAGATATATGTTCCACACATTATTGTTTGCTCCGATGATGATTGGCATGGTGCTCTCCCCGATAAGAAGAGAGAATCAATGCGAATAGGTTTTTTGATTCACGTTAAGAGTGAACGGGCTCATAGGCAAGTTCGAGCTGTTGTATACGATGCTTAAACAGCTGGGATTGCTTTGCCATAGATATTGGATTTGAGCCACACGTTTCACTTCGTCGGAGTGGATGCGGAGTGTACTGCCAGTTATAGTTGCGATGGCATTGTGCATTGATCCGTCTCCATCGGCGACTTGGAATCCTGATAGCGGAGTATTGGTGGCATTTGCGATATTGTCGATTGTTGCGCTGGTCGTGTAATTCGGCCGCTTCGCTTGCAGTTTGACGGCTGTGCCTTCTTGGAAAGTGATGATGGCCGTTGACTTGTCGTTTGTATCAAGATGTGCTTCTTTGGGCAACGGTCCGGATGGCACTGCCTTGTGTTCATTCATGGCGATCCATTGGTTAGCATGCGTTGGGCGACGATTTCCTTGCCGAGTGGATGGATCGCCTTCGGCGTGCCTTTATCCGTATCGATGGAGACGGTCATGCCAAGATTCTTGTGCGACGCAACGACGGGATTGCTGAGTATGCCCAATTGAGCATTGCGCACGATGGTGTCGTAGATGTAGCCGTAACCGTCGTATCTGGCTAGTTGCACATAAAGGAACGGCAATGTCGCATCGTTGAATAGATTTCGGTAATCGTTTACAAGTGTGGCGAAGGAAATATCATACCGTAATGCCAGATCCATCGATCCGGAATCATCTTCACCTTGGTACCATAACACACCGGCCACGCCAAGTCCCTGTAATGGGGCAACACGACTTTTATAGATGTCTCCGCCTTTTATATGGTGAGATATAGCTGTCCCTCCCCAAGCGGTTTGGATGAATCCGATAGGTATATTCGGATATTGTTTGCGAAGCTGTTGTGCAAAATATTGAGGAATATAGCCAAGATAATTGACGTCATCTCCTGCGGCTGTAAGCAGGATTTCTTTTCGAAATCTCTTAGTGGATAATTCTTTGTGTCGAGGATTTTATTCGGTGAGAGGAAATGGACATATTTGTCATTGATGCTGCGTGGAATATCGTTGCGTGTGTAGTGCAATGAGGTGCTTGTCTTGAAAAGCGAATCGCTTTTGAAATAGTCGTTGTAGTTTATTTCCATATTCGACTGCCCAGAAGCGATGAACAAATTGCCGACGTATACATCATTCACGGTTTTTACCATGTGTCAGCCACCATAAATTTCATGATGTATTGGGTGAGTGATCCTTTGATTTTAGGCAGCTGAACCGAGAACTTTCCGTTTTTAGAGATTCGCGATGAAGCATTATATTGGTTTTTGCCTCCGCGTAAGGTGACTGAGATGGTTTGCCCTGACATGGATTTTGCTGTTGAACCGTTCAGAGTGGTGATTTTGTTCTGCTGCAGAACCATGCCGTCCATCACATAGCTTGGCAAAGTCAACTTACTTCCGTTTTGATCTGTTTCCTTGTCTTCCGCAGCGCTGGCTGACGCACAACTGAATAGCAGAGTAAAGGCAAGTAGAATCGCGAAAGGTTCCTGAACGCTCGGACAAATGAGCCGGTACGAATCCGTTCTGCAACGCAGATATGACTGTTTCTGAATCTATTTGCCATGCTTGATCTTCCGATACGTTAATGGGAATTCATTGCTTTTATAGCCTAGGGGCGAGAGCGGACGCAGGCTCGCAGTCCTCCGTCAAGAAGGGACGTCATTATTTGTTATGCTGAAGTGCGTATGTCAGGAAGAAGGGAACACCAGTCGATGACAGAGGAACAGTTGGCCACGGAACGGGGCTTTGCGAGTGAACGGAAAAACGGCAAAGCAAGAACGCATTTTGTGTTTGTTGATGTATTGAACATCGTTTCCTGTTTTGCGGTGGTCTGCTTGCACACATCTTTGGGTGTGTTCTCGCCTCAGAGAACCCGTTTATGGGCATTTCAGGAGCTGATGCAGGCGGTGTTCATTTTTGCGGTGCCGATTTTCTTCATGGTCAGCGGTATGAATTTACTGGATTATCGGAAGAAATATTCGACGAAAGTGTTTTAAAAAACGTTTCGTGCGGGTGGGGCGAGCGCTGATTCTGGGAAGCATCGCATGCTATCTGTTGTTTGGTCTGCTTCCCGGTCTATTTTACGGAGCGCAGTCGATCGCCGATAGCTTCGGCTTTGTCGATTTCTGCAAGCGATTCCTTACCAACTCTATTATTGATATTTACTGGTTCCTGTATTCCATCATTTATCTGTATCTGTTGACTCCGCTGCTTTCGAAGATCGTCCATGACCGTCGTCTCATGGAATATGCCATCGCATTGACGTTGTTCTGTTCGATTCTCATTCCAGCGGCGAAGGCCATTGGCATCAATGAAAAATATTTCAGTCCATTGTTGAGCTGGCCGCTGTTCTCTTCCAACGCCTTGTTGTATTTCTTGCTCGGATATTATCTGGAGAATTATGGCTTGCCGGTGCGATGGAAAGCTCCGGTTTGGGCAGGTTTATTCGTCGGGTCTGCGGCATTGATGTTCCTTGGAGGACTGTGCTGGAATGGCTTTTTCCAAGAAACGATGAGAACGGAGTACTATAACTATCTTGTCGGCACTTCTTCCCCACTATGTGTGACATCGGCAGTGTCGCTATTTATGCTTTGCAAAACGCTGGAGCCGTTTTTCCAGCGCGGTTCCGACAAGATGAAGCTCATGATCCGTAAAGTATCCAGCGTCTCGCTGGGTGTGTATATGTTCCATCTGCTGCTTGTGAACCTTACTTTGGGCGGGCCAATCGGAGGGTTTATTACATTGGGACAAACTCATCCGTTCATCAAGGCCATTGTGGTCTATGCGCTTACCGGTATCGCGGTATACATCGGCAAGTGGATTATTGCAAAAATAAAGCAGCTGATGCCGTTGAAATAGTTTAACGGAACTCCTTTCGCCGCTAAACGGAACGAATATGGTCATGCCCCATGAGGCTTTTTATCTGAGGACTGATAATTTACTCGGCGCGACCATACCCTTTCCGAAAACTAACCGCAAAGTGTGTTCTTGGGTGCTTCAGTGACGGCCACGAACCACACGTCCGATTGCCTTCACCGCATCACGGCGACGGGAGCCAATCGGCATGAGTGGATCGACGATTTTGCGAATCGGATTATCTTCTCCGACTGCGCGCTCATGTTGCGGGCGGAATACTCCTTCTGGGATTTCCGGTTCGTTCGCCTTCACCACACGCTTGAGCAAACGCTCGTAGAACGGGGTCTCACGCGCGTACCTCCAGTAGATAGAGGCGAAATCGCAATCCGGATCAGTCCAAGGCTTCTGGAAGCCGGCATAATGGATGATCTGCGGATTGCTACGCGACTTCATATATGCGTCGTAGATATCGTTCGGCGCCTGCGTGAAGAGATTGCCCACGCGGCCGCCGCAATCGTGAACCACATTCCATTCCCACGGCAGATACATCACGTTCCCTTCGCAGTGCGCGTTGAGCACGTCCTGGTCGTTGTAGATGAAATTGGGATTCGAGGCGTAGGTAAGCCACTGCTCGATGGTGTAATGCTCACGCATCGCCTTGGTGTTGAGCACCAGCACGCCAGCTTGGAAGTAATCGTATGGATTCTTCATCTTCAGCACGGTTTGCGCGTAGCCCATGCGTTTGCCGTGCTTCACGTTGAGATTGGCGAGGAAGTCGATGTCTCGAATCGCGCCGAGCATCTTGCCCTGCAAATCGATGTTGTAAAGCTTCGCGATATCGCCGTTGATGATGATGTCGGAATCGAGATACAGCACCTTGTCGTAGAACGGCAGAACCTTCTGAATCAGGAAGCGGTAATACGTCTCCACACTGATATGGGCGTTATTGGTGGAAAGATCGTAGCCAGCAAGTTCGCGGTCCACGTTGGTGAACCTCAGATTCATATTCGGGAACTGCTTGAAGAAGCCACGCAGACGTTCCTGCTTGTCCCATGCGATGTTGCGCTGCAGCACCGTCACATCGTAGAAGTAATGCGGATCGGCGTTCTTCATGGCTGAATATACGGTGGTGGTCAATTGAGGAACATAATTGTCATCCGCTGCGAACACCACCGGAACGATTGGCTTGTCGGTAATGTCAAGCGGCTTGAGCTGCTCCGCTGGCTCCGGATTGGTGAAGTGGACGCACTGTAGTTCCTTGAACTTCCAGTTGGAACCGATACGCTTGTGATGCAGCAGGTAGATGTTGAGCAGACGCTCGGACAGATGGCCTGGCGTACGCAGGGCTTCCTTGCTGTACGTGCTGTAGTCGGTGTTTTTATCGAACTCCTCAAGAATGGGGAACATCCATTCGCAATAGTCGAAGAAGATCTTCTTCTTCATAATGAACATGTTGCAGAAGCAGGCCTTGTTGCCGTTGAAGAATGCCTGTGCGTCCTGCTTGTAGTCGGGATACATGCTGCACAGGATCTGGTAGCAACGCTTCAGATCATCGTCATGCAGCAGGGGAGCGGCTTCCCACAGCGCGCGTGGAGTACCGTGCTTATCGATGATTTTTTCGAGATTGCCGAATGGCGTGGTGATGACGTCATACTGCTTCACCACGTTGGCGATGCTCTCGTCATCCAGGCCATACTTCTTTGCCGCGGCGGCATCGATGTAGTCGTCCATGATTTCGCCGTAGGGATTTTCCTCATGCGGAGTGTCCGAGAAGTCGAAGTAACGGCGGTAATGGCAGAAACCGTAGTAGTCGCGTCGATGTTTTTCCAAGCCCAATATTGCGTGGTCAGTTCGCAGTAACGTGGGTTGAGATCGGCGATATTCTCGCCTTCATCATCGTGGAATGCCCAGGGGAAGCGATAGTTCTTCGGTCCGACCTGCACCGGCTGCATGATGGCGCTGTCGAAGGTGTCAACGTTTTTGTGAGTGGTGACGAAGATGCGGATGCGCTGTTTGTTATATTCCTTGATGGTTTTCGCCGCTTCGATTCGTTCGTTGAGGTCGTGCATATGAATGGACGCAAGCCGCTTCATCTCGAGGAAACGAACGACATCGGCCCCTTTCGCATTCAGTGGCAGTATGCAATTGTTCGCGATATCAAACCATGCTTCCAGCTTGGAGATGTCGGAAGTGGAGTTTCCTTTGACGATTCGGTCATAGGCATCATCACGTACGAAACGGTACAGTTCACGTCCTGTAATGGCCGGACCAAACACGGCCCCCATTTGCTTGGCGGCCTCAGCTTTCTCCTCTTCCGGAACCCTGACCTTCCAATCATTGGCAAGGATCTCAGTCGCCTTACGTTGGAAACCTTGTGCGCAAGCGTGAAGCATGTCAGAATGCTGCGCGTCGGCGAATTCGTAGGCTGCATCGAAATCGGCCTTGAAATGGCCGCAATAGCGGGCATACTTCGCAGCATCAATCATATTGGTGCCGCTGATACCACGGCCGTAGTAATACACGTATCCACGGCATTCCTTGAAGGAATGGTAGCTATTGGCGAATGCCGAAACCACAAAGCACTCGTAGCCGTCCTGGGAGCGGCCCAGGCGGTCGCGGGTCATGGCTTTAAACGCTTCCTTCAGCATGGAAGTCTTGTACAAACGTTGGGTCACGCGCCAATCAACCTTATATCCGCGATCCTCGTCGAAAATATCGCGGACAATGTCTTCTCCGGTGGAATCAGGCGTAGGAGTGTTGTTGAAGGTTTCGAAGGCCTGGCGCTCGTTTTCCAGTAGCTCGTTGGCGGCGACAACAGTAAGGCCGTAATGCAGCACGTCTACGGGGTGTTTGTCGATTTCCGCGGCAAGCTGTTCGCACATGTCCGGCTTGAGAGCATCATCGCCATCCAGGAAGAACGTATATTCCCCCGAAGCGTTTTCTACACCGGCCATACGAGTGCGGTGTGTGCCCATATTCGGGTTGTTAGTTACTACTCGAATGCGTGGGTCCTGTTCGGCCGCCTGCGCTGCGATTTCTCCGACATTGTCTGGGCTTGCATCGTTCACGACAATCGCTTCGATGTCGGAGAAAGTCTGATTCCGTACCGAATCAAGACATTCCTGCAAATAATCGCCGACATTGTATGCGGGAATGACGATTGAAATCTTAGGCATTGACTCTTCCTTACTAGCCGCGGTCCTATTCACTCGCTGGTAACAGTGTACTGTTCAACTTCGAAAAGCACACGTCGGCTACTATGTGACAAGTGCGGAACAAACGTGAGGAGAGGATTGTGCTGTCTGATTGGTTTCGAGTTAAGAAAAACAGGTTGCGTCGTGCGGGCACGCATGTTTTGCGTGTTGTAAAGCATCGGCGTCCTCGAATCATCGTCTCCATGACCTCTTATCCCGCACGTATCAATACCGTGCATCTGGCGATTCGTTCGTTGCTTGCGCAAAAGGTATTGCCTGACAAAATCGTGTTGTGGCTTTGTAAATCGGATTTTCCGAATCGTGAGGCCGATTTGCCGCAGAGCTTGCGCGATGTACTGTGGCACGACGTTGAAGTGCGTTGGGTTGATGATGACCTGAAGCCGCATAAGAAATATTTCTGGGCTTTGCAGGAATTCCCTGATGATTACGTCATCACCACCGATGATGATTTGCTGTACCGCAATACGATGATTGGCGATCTGCTTGCAACGCATGAAGCCATCCTCATGCGGTTGCCGCCGTGCGTACGCATTTGATTATGTTCAACGAGGACGGCTCCCGTACTAATTATGAGGATTGGATCTATGAGGCACCTCATTACCATCCTGCGCTTGTAGGTGTGCCGTCCATGCGGATTTTCGCCACGAATGGGCAGGTACGCTGTATCCGCCGCATGTGATGCCGCAAGAAACGTTTGATGCTGGGATGATTAAGAAGACCTGCCTGACTGCGGATGATTTGTGGCTGAAAGTCATGCAGGTCAAAGCAGATATTCCTGTGGTTGCGGCTACGGATGATCAACTGCTGAATTATGTGCCCGGCACGCAGGGTGAGGAAGCGCTATGCCATCAAAACACCGAAAGCGGCGTAAACAACATCGTGCTAAAGACAATTCTGGAAGAGCTGCAAGCCAAAGGTGTGCTGGCTGACGATTTCGACAAGCTCGTTGCTGATTCCAGCCTAGATGCTCTGATTGTTTGAGTGGACGGTTCGAGACCGTCCACTCAAACAAATATCTCAGGCGTAGTGCCAACGAGGCTTGTTGTCACCGCTGGCTACTTTGCAAACGATCAGCTTGCCATTCCTAGCATCGTGATCCGTCTTATTCAGATCAGCTTTTTTGCAGAATTCACCTGCTTTATGAGTGCCATAAACCGGATCATTCGGTTTGGGCTGCGGATTGTCTGGTTTGGGCTGCGGATTAGGCGTTGGCTGCGGAACGTATTCTCTGTCGCTCAGACCAAAGCTGCTGGAAATTGCATTGAACGTTGCCGGGCCAATGGCGTTCTGCCCGCCGAGGACGTACACGGACCCAACATTCGGCAGCATGGATGATGCGTTGACTGTTGGGGAGGAAGCGTTTTGGGCAAGCAGCAGCACTGTCTTATTGATACCGGCAAGGGCGCTTCCTGAAAGTGCGTCCGGGAAATTAGCTCCAGTGGCGTATACGACGCTAGAAGGATTAAGCGAGAGATTATTCAGCGTGAACATGCCGATTTCCAAGCTGGTTTCATAGCGAGTTGTTCCCTGTATCCTCGAGGTTGCAACGCCTATGGATCGGAGCTGCTGCTCGACGGATGAAGGAACCGCGTTTGTTCCGCCGACGATGATTGCAGATTGGAAATCCTTGAGCGCGGCAAGGGATTCTTCATCAAGCCCCGACTGAGAGCTCAGGAAGAAAGGCGCGGATTGCATGTATGAATATGGTGATGCGGAAAGCGCATCGGCAAAGTTAGCGCCAGTGGAAATAATGGCGGTCTTAGACTCCGCTCCGAGCTTGGTGAGTTCGCTATAGATTTGATATGCGGTATCAAAGCGAGTGTTTCCTGCAAGTCGTCTAATGGTTGCCGACGGGCGAGAAGCCTGGATTGCTTTTTCAGCGTTGTTTGAGACCGCGTTTGTGCCACCGATAATGTAAATCGTATCGGCATCAAGCCGATCAAGTTCGTTGGCTGTTGCGTTGGAAAGCGTTTTGGGGTCAGTGAGCAGAATCGGCGCATTGAGATGCCCCGCGAGGAAGAGGCGGCAAGTGCGTCTGGGAAGCTGCTTCCTGATGCTACGACTGCGGCTTTGGATGCAGCAGAAGGGAATGCGGTCTGCGACACCATTGCCATGGTCTCATATCTGGTGCTGCCGGATATTCTGGTAATCGATGTGGCCGATGCATTAGCTGTCAATCCTGTCCCAGCAAAAGCGGCAGAGGCCAAGAAAATGCTAGATAACACAGCGGTGATTCTTTTGAAACGGGTGGCAGTTTTCCGGTTCACGGTTCTTCCCCTTTCCTCATTGATTGGTAATTGTCTAAAAGTATAGAAGGGTAATTCCTCTAGCGCGATTATCCTCCATTATGAGTGAGAGGACGGCATTGAATGGTACGACTTGCAAAACATGTGACGGGCTTTTTGGGAATGTTGATAGTTGTCGTTTTTCTTTTTCAAGGTGCTGCCACGGCAAGCGCGGATGAAGGGGAGAACGCGCAATCTGCGTTACAGTCGTTGGCTGTAATAAAGCAGACTGACGATTACCGATCGTCGGAACGTGCGGAATTATTCGGTACATGGCTTCACAGCAAGACTCTTGGCGGTAATGCGACTACCCGAGACGATATTTTGAGCCGTGACCTGAAGAATGTCACATATACCAATGATCATCATGTCGCGACAGGCGTCCTGAATGATCCCTATACCGGCGAGACAATCGCATTTCAGCGCGGACAGGGCACTTCGAATGCGGTACAGATAGACCATGTCGTTGCTGTCGGAGAGGCATATGAAAGTGGTGCCGATTATTGGACCAAGGAGCAACGTGTCGCTTATGCGAATGATCATATGTGCTACTTGCAGTGAAGGGGTCCGCGAATGCTTCCAAGTCAGACAAGGACGCTGCGCACTGGCTTCCAGGGCATGGCTATGATTGCGCCTATGTCAGCAGGCAGATAGGTATTAAGCAGCATTATCATCTAGCGGTGGATTCTTCAGAGAGAAACGCTATGAAGTCATCTCTTTCACAGTGTCCGCTTGGACAGACAGTTCCGCTCTACGACGGTAACAACGCAACGCCGAATACTCCGGAGCTTCCGTCTGAACCATCAAAACCCAATACGCCGTCTACTCCTAGCGAACCTACATCTGGTAAATTAGCTCGGCTATCCGGTATAACGCGGTACGACACCATGTCATGGATTGTGGACACCGCTTTTCCGGATTCCACGTCAACGGTAATTGTCGCTTCCGGGGAGAACTATCCGGATGCGCTGGCGGCGTCGGGATTCGCCGGAGTGCTGGATGCTCCGATTCTTATGACGGATCCTCTGTACCTCAGCAATCAAACAAAAGATCAGATCAGTCGTCTGAAGCCGGGGAAAATCATTATCGTCGGCGGGCAGAATGCAGTATCCAGGAACGTGGAGCAGTCATTGGTCCAATATGCCACAGTACAGAGAATTGGGGGTGTTACCCGAGGTGACACTGCTCTGAAACTGTACGACAGCGATGTCCAAGGCGAAGAGAATTGGGGAAGAACGGCGATAGTCGTTACCGGTGGAAACGGCTCATCTGGTTTTGCTGATGCTTTGTCTGTCTCGTCATATGCCTATGCGTCTAAAAGCCCTATTTTCCTTTCGGATATTAATTTCGGCCTGTCTTCCGAACAGTTGGAGGCATTGTCCAGCGGAGAGTTCGACAGAATCCTCGTTGTGGGTGGGCAGCAAGCTGTTCCAGATTCGGTGATGAAGCAGATTAGAGATTCCTCTGGCTCTGCGGTATCCCGCATTTCGGGGGCAACACGTTATGAAACGAGCATCACGTTTGCCCAGCGGGTTTCTGAACAAGGAGATCTCCATATGAACAATGTGGTGTTTGCGACTGGTGCGAATTTCCCGGACGCGCTTGCGGCTGGTCCTTTTGCTGGGCGCAATAAGGCGATTCTGCTGCTTGCGGATCCGAATGGGAGCACTGCCGGTTTCGTCAAGCAGTATGTGAAGCAACACGGTGATGTTGACAATGCCTATATCGTCGGCGGAGAGAATGCCGTTTCTCGCAATACCGCGAACGGTCTTGCTGACGCCTTGGATATGCTGCGGCCATAGGCAGAAAACCGTAGTAACACTAAGAGGGGCTGGCCATGATTTACATGGTCAGCCCCCTCTTAATGGTTTATGCCGTCATTGTGCGTGTTTGAGGCCGAGGCCGTCGGCTATGGCGTCCGCGGTGGCCCGGCTCACGGCGTCTCGCCGCCGACCACGTACGCCCTGTCGACCTTGCCCTGTAGTCCGCGGAGAACGAGACCGCGGGACTGTGCGCGTCGG
>ENA-OQIO01001293-OQIO01001293.1-human-gut-metagenome-genome-assembly--contig:-NODE-1293-length-12409-cov-1.544944_pt1 | contig 12409 bp, 15 predicted proteins | sample MGYA00242573_ERZ504737 | MGnify/ENA primary metagenome ERZ504737 (study PRJEB26092, sample SAMD00036203) | human gut metagenome | host: Homo sapiens | study: EMG produced TPA metagenomics assembly of... | reverse complement strand
CCCGCAGATCGAGTTCCACGGGACTCATCACCTCGCCGCGTCCCGTACAAAATTGGGGCGTATTGCGCACGAAAAAGGCCGTATCGCTTCCCAATGCTGCGGCACAATCGATCAGCTCCCGCTCCGGAAGTTCCAAACCGAATAATTCATCGAGCGCCAAGATTACGGCGGTCGCGTCGGACGATCCGCCCCCCAGCCCGGCACCGAAAGGTATCCGCTTGTCGAGCGCCACCGAAACATCGCCCGCACCGTAACGTGCCTGCATCAGCCGTACGGCCTTCATACAGAGATTATCGGCATCCGAACAATCGACTGTAAGGCCGCTCGACCGGAAGGAAGTTTGCGCTGCATGTTCCACTTCGACGACATCGTACAGTCCATACACAGGAATCATTACGGTCGCCAATTCATGATACCCGTCCTCACGACGGCACAGCACGTCCAGCCCGATGTTGATCTTACAATTTGCCTTGCGAATCATATGACAAAGATAGTGAAAGCCGGGAGAAAACGGGAACTTGTTCGCAGTTTTCTCTCGGCGCATCCCATCTAAAACTATGTCAAAGACAGGGAAAGGCGAGAGCGATCGAAAATTTATTTTCTGTTTCCCGCCCGAAAAAACTCCTTGTCGGGAATTTCCGTTTTACGCCGTTTCCGTCTATCTTTACGGCATGAAATTCCGCACTGAAATCCGAATTGCGCCGCTATCCGTCCGGATCGGCTATGAAAACCGCCTGCTGGCGTTGGGATCCTGTTTCGCCGAACACATCTCAGGCCGGCTGTCCGGAGCCCGGTTTCGGATCACGAGCAATCCCTCCGGCATCCTGTTCAACCCCCTTTCGCTCGCTGCAACCCTCGAATCCTACGCCGCGCAGCAAGAGGTCGTCCCCGAAGAACTCGGCTGCCGCAACGGGCTCTGGTTCCACTACGGTTTTCACGGAGCTTTCTCGGACGGCTCGCAGAAAATGGCTCTCTCGAAAATGAATCTGGCCCGCAGGGCAGGAGCCAGCGCCCTGCGCGAAGCCGACCGCGTGATTCTTACCTTCGGGACGGCGTGGGTTTACGAGCTCCGTTCGACCGGAGAGATCGTGGCCAACTGCCACAGGCAACCCGCAGCACTCTTTCGGCGCCGGCGTCTGACCGTCGAAGAGATCGTCGCCCGCTACGACGATCTGCAGGCAGGCCCGCTCGCCGGAAAGCAAGTGATCCTCACGGTCAGTCCCGTCCGGCACCTCGGGGACGGTCTTCCGGACAACTTTCTGAGTAAAGCGACCCTCCGCCTGGCCATCGACGAAATCTACCGCCGACATGCAGACTCGGCCTACTTCCCCGCCTACGAAATCCTCACGGACGACCTGCGCGACTACCGTTTTATGCCGACGATCTGGTACACCCCTCGCAACAGGCACAGCAATACATCTGGGAACTCTTCACCGCAGCGACCCTCACCGAGGAGGCCCTCAGAAAACTCCCGCAAGTAGAAGCCGTGACGACCGCCGCCGGCCACCGGCCGCTACACCCCGAAAGCGACGAATACCGTCGATTCTGCCGCAAACAACTGGAAATCATTGAATCGCTTCCAGAAATAGACCTCAGCCGGGAAAAAGAATTTTTCAACCAGTTTCTATAAAAACGATATGAAGTACAAAATCGACACGACGACCTGGAAAAGACGCGAACATTATGAATTTTTCAACGGAATGGACGATCCCTTCTGGGGAACGGTCGTTCCGGTCGATTTTACGGAGTGCTACCTCGAAGCCAAGAAGAGGCGTACTTCGTTCTTCCTCTGTTCCCTGCACCGTATTCTAACGGCCGTAAACCGGATCGAGGCATTCCGATACCGGATCGAAAACGGGGAAGTGGTCTGTTACGACCGAATCCACGCGAGCCCGACTATCGGACGCGAGGACGGCAGCTTCGGCTACGGGTTCTTCGAGTACTTTCCGACCTGCACGAATTCATCCGGGCGGCCGAGCGGGAAACGGAACGCGTAAAGGCAGCGGACGGTCTTTGTCTGGGAGCGGGAGCCGGGCGCACGGATCTGATCTATTTTTCGGCTGTTCCCTGGTTCGCCTTTACGGAAATGAAACATGCCCGGTCGGCCAATCGAGGCGACTCCATACCCCGCATCTCCACCGGGAAACTGACTCGGTCCGGCGATCGGCTTACGATGCCCGTATCGCTCGACGTACACCACGGATTCATCGACGGACGCAGGCCGGCGAATTTTCGCACTGCTGGAAAACCGAGAATGAAATCCGGCTCCGGCATCCGATTTCTTTTTTTGAAGGACGGCACAAAACAAATGAAGAAAATACTAAATAAATTCATAAATTTGCCGTTCGATAGTCACACGCGAAAAAATGAAGAAAATCCTGCTCGTCCTGCTCCTGCTGCCGGGTGTTCTGCCGATCCTCGCAAACACTCCGCCCCGTCTGGTCATCAATTAGTCGTAAGCTCCATGCGTCCGGACGACATCGACCGTTACCGGAGCCAGTTCGGCACGGGCGGATTTCTGCGTCTGACAGAGGGCGGCGCCCGCTTCACGGAAGGTTCCTACGACTATCAGCAAACTTCGACCCCCGTATCGCTGGCCACGCTCACCACGGGAGCGATGCCCTCGACGCATGGCGTGATTTCGACCCGTTGGCGGGACTACATCGTCAATAAAACGGTCGGACTCATCGACGACCCCAGCGTCCGCGATCCCGAATACTACCACGCAACGGCGCCTACTCGCCCCGCAACCTGATCGCCCCGACCGTCGGGGAGGCCCTGCTCCGGCAATCTCCCGACAGTCGGTCGGTAACCGTAGCTCTCGACCCGATTTCGGCCGTGGTGATGGGCGGACGCGAAGGCATGACCTTCTGGATGGACAGCGTTTCCTGCAACTGGACCACCTCCACCTACTACCTGCCCGTTTTACCGGCCTGGGTCAAAAGATTCAATGCGGACAAACTCTACCTTTCTTACATCGGCGAACCGTGGCACTCCCTGCTGAACGACGACAAATACCGCAACAAACGCTGTTCGGACATCGTCTTGATGAGTTCCATGGCCAAGAAAAAGCGTTCGGCCGACACCTCGGCCGACGCCGTCAAACGGATCTCGTCGAAAGCCCCTTCCGAAAGCCGCTACGACAACATCCTGTATTCGCCGGCAGGCAACTGCCTGACGCTTCAATTCGCCAAAACGGCCCTGACACAACTCGACCTCGGCAAACGGGACCGGACCGACCTGCTGAACATCTGCCTCGACGCCCCGCGTGCGATCCGCGAGGCCTACGGCCCCGAATCGATCGAAGCCGAAGACATGTACTACCGGCTCGATCAAGATCTGGAAGAGTTCCTGACATACGTTTATACGCTGTTCAAGCCTCATGAAGTACTCGTCATACTCACGTCGGATCACGGCAGCAGCCCCTCCTACGATTTCGGCCGCGAAGCGTGCGACAGGTTCAATACGCGCCAGTTCGAAGTGATCGTAAACGGATTTCTCAGCGCCCGCTACGGACCGGGCAACTGGGTGTTGGAGTACGAAGACAAATGCCTGTACCTGAATCACAACCTCGTGTATGAGAAAGACCTCAGCCTGGCAGATATTCAGAACGAAGTGGCCACGTTCGCCATGCAGTTCCGGGGCGTTTCGCACGCTCTCTCGGCTACGGCCATGCGGACCAGCTACTTCGGCAGCGGCTATGCCCGCAAGATGCAGAACAGCTTCTATCCCCGCCGCTCGGGCGACGTCATCATCAACCTGATGCCGGGATGGATCGAAGAGCACGACCACAAACGCTCCTCGTCGGGTTCGATGTACGGCTACGACACCCGCGTTCCCCTGATCTTCTACGGCGCAGGCATCCTTCCCCGGCAGATAGACCGCCCCGTCGATATGACGGCGGTCGCCCCGACGCTCTGCCGTCTGCTCGGTATCGAGGCTCCGGCGGCTTCGGAGGGAACGGTACTCGAAGAAGTTATTTCAAGCAATATTTAACCATGGCAAACGACAAACGACAAGACGAGATCATCGAAGAATTTTCGGTATTCGATGAATGGCTCGACAAATACGAATACCTGATCGGATTGAGCGACACGCTCCCGGCCATCGCACCCGAGCACCGCACGGATCAGTACCTGATCCAGGGCTGCCAGTCGCGGGTTTGGATCGACGCCCGTTACGAAGACGGCAAAGTCTGGTTCACGGCCGACAGCGACGCGATCATCACCAAAGGAATCATGCACTGCTTATCCGGGTGCTGGGCGGTCGGACGCCGCAGGAGATACTCGACACGGACCTCTATTTCATCGACGCCATCGGCCTGAGCGCCAACCTCTCCCCTACGCGGAGCAACGGTTTGCTGGCCATGATCAAGCAGATGCGGCTCTATGCGCTCGCTTTTTCAAAAAAATAACTCTTACGCAACATGACACCAGAAGAGATTTTACAGGTAGAAAAAGATATCGTCGCCACGCTCAAGAATATCTACGACCCCGAAATCCCGGTCAATATCTACGACTTGGGGCTGATCTACGAAATAGACTACGAACCGGACGGTGTGGCGAATATCCGCATGACCCTCACCGCCCCCAACTGTCCGATGGCGGACATGCTGGTCGAAGACGTCAATCAACAGGTCGCCAAAGTCAAGGGCGTGAAGAGCGTCAATGTCATCCTCACGTTCGATCCCGTATGGGACAAGAGCATGATGTCGGAGGAGGCGCTGCTCGACTCAACATGTTCTGACATGGGGCGCGGAGCAGGAGCATCGGATGCTGAACCGGCTGCAGGCCGGGGCCGGGACGTACGCCTGCGGCGGGTACCTCGCCGGGCTGAGCTCCCTCCAGCGCAGCGAAATATGCACGGCACTGCTCTTCAGCCGGTTGGAACGCAAGATGCGCATGGTCGACGCTGCGGGAAGAGGCTTCCGAGAACTGGAACCAGACCTTCTACACGCTGCTGTTCCGCTACATCGGCGACCTCTCCAATCAGGACACCTATACGGAGCTCGCCCGGCGTGCTACTTATACGATGGTGCTTCGGGAAAGACATTCGCTGCCTCGGATCGAAGCCCTGCTGTTCGGCACCTCGGGACTGCTCGACACCTTTCGGCCGGACGATTACATCCGTCGCCTGCGCGATGACTTCGCCTACTTCCGTGCACGATACGACATCGAACCGATAGACCCTTCGGCATGGAAAACGGCCAATATCCGACCGGGCAACCTTCCGCGGCTGCGCATCGCGCAACTGGCCTCGTTTCTCTCGCAGCATGATTTCGTTTTCGAGCAACTGCTGGCCTGCCGTACCCGCCAGGAGGTGAACCGCCTGTTCCGTACCGAAGCGTCGCCCTACTGGTCCGGAGCCAGACATACCCCGGAAGGACCGGAGGAGAACCCCAAGCGGGTCGGACAGCACAAAACGGATGTCTTCGGTATCAACGTGGTCAGCATCCTGCAATACGTTTACGCTCCTACATCCAGAACGAAGAACTCCGCGACCGGGCTATCGCCCTGCTGGAATGTATTCCCGCCGAAGAGAACAAATACACGAGGCCGTGGATCGCAGCCGGAGTCAATCCCCGCAACGCATTCGACACGCAGGGGTTGATCCAGCTGTCGAGGGAATATTGCGCCGCACAACGTTGCGAATGTTGTCCCGTCGCGCGGCGGATCATCGATAAATCACCCGATCGCAATAATCGGGAGGATACGCTTCCCACCGGCAGCCATCTGTTCCGCTTTTGCCGGCAGTCCTGATTTTTCAAAGGAAATCATTTGGGAAAAAGCCCGGCCTGCGAATAACGACGGTCGGATTTCAAAATCCGAAAAGCTGACGGCGGGGATAAAAAAACAACTGTCAAAAAAATCCGATTCGCAACGGTCCCGGGACCGGCGAATTACCGTAAAAATCATGCAGACGATCAACTGGAAAGGACACGGCGCCATGTTCGGCGCCAACGCTATTTGGGGGCTGATGTCCCCCGTCGCCAAATTCGTAATGCTCGGCGGTATCGTTACACCGCTGCTGTCACCGACCTGCGGATCGTGGGCGCCATGATCCTGTTCTGGATCCTTTCATTCTTCCGAAAGTCCGAACACGTACCGCCGAAAGACCTGCCCAAACTCTTCGGTGCATCGCTGCTGGGCGTGGTCCTCAACCAGGCAGCTTCATCCTGGGCGTGGGCATGACTTCGCCCGTAAACGCTCGATCATCACCACGAGCATGCCGTTGTGGGCGATGATTCTCGCCGCAATTTTCCTCAAGGAACCGATCACCGCGAAAAAGGTACTCGGCATCGCCGCCGGAGCCTCGGGAGCCTTGCTGTTGGTCCTCGGCAGCGGAAATACGGACAGTGCCGGAGGGCACTCCGTCGCGGGCGACCTGCTGGTCCTGTTCGCGCAGTTGAGTTACGCACTCTACTTCGTGTTGTACAAGAATTTCGTCACCCGTTACTCGCTCACGACCATCATGAAATGGATGTTCACCTTCGCCACGCTCTGCATCCTGCCCTTCACCGGCCGCGACCTGCTTTCGACCGATTGGCAGGCCCTTTCCGCAGCAGCGATCGGCTCCCTGGCATTCATCGTCGTCGGCAGCACGTTTTTGAGTTACATGCTGATCATCGTCGGACAGAAAAACCTGCGTCCGACCGTCGCCGGCATGTACAACTACATCCAGCCGCTGGTCGCTACATTAGTGGCCGTATGTTGGGGTATGGAAACATTCGATCCGACCAAAATCTGCTCCGTATTGCTGATTTTCAGCGGTGTCTATCTGGTGACGACAAGCCGCAGCCGGGCCGATGCGGAGAAGTCCCGCTTACAGCCGGAAAACCCCCGGAAACGACAGTAGGATTCCGCACGCCGCATACGCAGCGCCCGGGAAACGGCGAAGATCCCCGGAAATATCGGGCCTTCCGTCCGAAATATGCCGAGGCGACCCTCCCGGACACCGATAGCGAATGAAAAATCCCCCTTATTCGAGGCAAATTCGTATTGTATTTTCCGAAATAATGAATATCTTTGACAGATTTAATTTCCACACGAAATAACAACATCGAAAATATGGACATAGCCGCCAGTTTAATCAAGCTTTTTTCGGATCCAAAGCCGACAAAGATCGCAAAGAAGTAGAACCTTATCTCGTAAAAATCAAAGCCGTTTATCCGACGATCGAGGCGCTTTCGAACGACGAACTGCGTGCCCGCAGCAGTAACCTGAAAAACAGATCGCCGACTTCATCGCTGCGGACGAAGCCCGTATCGTCGAGTTGAAAGCCCGTCTCGAGCTGCCTGACACGTCGCTTTCCGACAAGGAGAAAATCTCCAAGGAGATCGACGAAACGGTAAAACGCATCGACGAGAAGATCGAACAGAAACTCGACGAACTCCTGCCCGAAGCTTTCGCCATCATGAAGGACACGGCCCGCCGCTTCGCCCAGAACGAAACGGTCGAAGTCACGGCCAACGATTTCGACCGGGAGCTGGCCGCCACCAAGGACTTCGTCAAAATCGAGGGCGACAAGGCGATCTATGCGACGCACTGGCTCGCCGGCGGCAACGACGTCCGCTGGGACATGATCCACTACGATGTGCAGCTCTTCGGCGGCGTGGTGCTCCACAAAGGCAAGATCGCCGAGATGGCGACGGGCGAAGGCAAAACCCTGGTGGCTACCCTCCCGTGTTCCTGAACGCACTCGCCGGCAAAGGCGTCCACATGGTGACCGTGAACGACTATCTGGCACGCCGCGACTCCGAATGGATGGGGCCGATGTACCAGTTCCACGGTCTGACGGTCGATTGCATCGACCGCCATCAGCCCAACTCGGACGCCCGACGCAAGGCTTACATGGCCGACATCACCTTCGGCACCAACAACGAATACGGCTTCGACTACCTGCGCGACAACATGGCTTCGTCGCCCAAGGACCTGGTGCAGCGCAAGCACCACTACGCCATCGTCGATGAGGTCGATTCCGTGCTGATCGACGACGCCCGCACCCCGCTGATCATTTCGGGTCCCGTCCCCAAAGGCGACGACCAGCTCTTCGAACAGTACCGCCCGGCCATCGAGCACCTCTACAACCTCCAGAAAAACCTGGTGACCAACCTGCTCGCGGAATCCCGCCAGCTGCTCGGCGAAGGCAAGAACGAAGAGGGCGGCATCAAGCTCTACCGCAGCCACAAAGGTCTTCCCAAGTACAAACCGCTGATCAAGTTCCTCTCCGAACAGGGTATCAAGGCCCAGATGCAGAAGACCGAAAATATCTACATGCAGGACAACAACCGCCGCATGCCGGAGATTACCGACGACCTCTACTTCGTCATCGACGAGAAGATGAACTCGGTGGAACTCACCGACAAAGGCCACGAAGCCCTGTCGAAATATTTCAACGAGGAGGGCTTCTTCGTCCTGCCCGACATCGGGGCCCGCATCGCCGAGATCGAGAAGGAGGAGATTACTCCGGAGGAAAAGGCCCAGAAGCGCGATGCCGTAATCAACGACTACGCCGTCAAAGCCGAGCGCGTGCATACGGTCATCCAGTTGCTGAAAGCATACGCGATGTTCGAGAAAGATGTCGAATACGTGGTGATGGACAACAAGGTGAAGATCGTCGATGAGCAGACGGGCCGTATTCTGGACGGCCGGCGCTATTCGGACGGGCTGCATCAGGCCATCGAAGCCAAGGAGCGCGTCAAGGTCGAAGCCGCGACGCAGACCTTCGCTACCATCACGCTGCAGAACTACTTCCGCATGTACCACAAGCTGGCCGGTATGACCGGTACGGCCGAAACCGAGGCATCGGAGTTCTGGAGTATCTACAAGTTGGATGTCGTGGTCATCCCGACCAACCGCAAGGTCATCCGCGACGACCGTCAGGACCTGGTTTACAAGACCAAGCGCGAGAAATACAACGCCGTGATCGAGGAGATCGTCAAACTCGTCGAACAGGGTCGTCCGGTGCTCGTGGGTACCACCTCGGTCGAAATATCGGAACTTTTGAGCCGCATGCTCAAGCTGCGCGGCATCAAACATAACGTACTGAACGCCAAACAGCACCAGTTGGAAGCGCAGATCGTCGCCGAGGCCGGACGTTCGGGCCAGGTGACCATCGCCACCAACATGGCCGGCCGCGGTACCGACATCAAGCTGACACCCGAAGTGAAACAGGCGGGCGGTCTTGCCATCATCGGCACCGAGCGGCACGAAAGCCGCCGCGTGGACCGTCAGTTGCGCGGACGTGCCGGGCGTCAGGGCGACCCCGGATCGTCGCAATTCTTCGTATCGCTCGAAGACGACCTGATGCGTCTGTTCGGCTCGGGCCGTATCGCCTCGATGATGGACCGCATGGGCCTCAAGGAGGGCGAAGTGATCCAGCAGGCCTGATGACCAAAGCCATCGAACGCGCCCAGAAGAAGGTCGAGGAGAACAACTTCGGCATCCGCAAACGCCTGCTGGAATACGACGACGTGATGAACTCGCAACGCGAGGTGATCTACACGCGCCGCCGCCATGCCTCTACGGCGAACGGATCGAGATCGACCTGAACAACATCATGTACGACTTCGCCACGACGTTCGTGGAGAATCACGAAGGCGTCGAATTCGACGATTTCCGTATCGAAATGATCCGCGAAGCGGCCATCCAGCCTTCGTTCGACGAGGCGGCGTACGAAAAAGCCAAGCCCCGCGAGCTGATAGAACTGATCGTTGCCGACCTGCAGGCCGCCTATACCCGCCGGATGAAGCGATCGCCGATATGGTACGCCCCGTCATGGTGCGTGTCTATGAAGACCGCAAGGACCAGTTGGACACCAACATCTACTTCCCCATCACGGACGGACACCTGGGCTACAACGTCCCGGTGAACCTGCAGCGCTGCAAGGATTCGGACGGGGAGGAGATCTTCAAGGTATTCTCCAAGGTGGTGATGTTCACCACGATCGACGACGCCTGGCGCGAGCACCTGCGCGAAATGGACGACCTGCGCCAGAGCGTGCAGAACGCCACCTATGAACAGAAAGACCCGCTGCTGATCTACAAACTCGAGTCGTTCCAGCTCTTCTCGAAAATGCTCAACAAAGTCAATGCCGACGTATTGAGCACCCTCAACAAGGCCTACATCCCGGTACGGAGAATACGGCCGAGAACGTACAGCGCGAACGCCAGGAGCGAGCCAAAGTCGATGTCAACAAGTTGCAGGCTTCGCGCATGCAAGCTGCGGCACAGGCGGGACAGACCGAAAAACAGAAGCCGATGCCCGTGCATGTCGAGAAAAAAGCCGGCCGCAACGATCCCTGTCCCTGCGGCAGCGGCAAAAAATACAAGAACTGTCACGGCAAGGGTTTATAACCGCAAAAACGGACCGACGATGGGTTACAAGGAAGAGAAACAACACCAGCTCGACATGCGCTACCTGCGCATGGCACGTATCTGGGCGGAAAACTCCTACTGCGTGCGCCGCAAGGTCGGGGCGCTGATCGTCAAAGACAAGATGATCATCTCGGACGGCTACAACGGCACGCCGGCCGGCTTCGAGAATATCTGCGAGGACGAAACGGGTAAGACCAAATCCTATGTCCTGCACGCCGAAGCCAACGCCATTACCAAGGTGGCCAAAAGCGCCAACAACTGCGACGGCTCGACGCTCTACATCACCGCCGCCCCTTGTATCGAATGTTCGAAACTGATTATTCAGCCGGTATCCGACGGGTGGTTTACAGCGACGATTACCGCTCCGAAGAGGGACTCGACCTGCTGCGCCGGGTCGGCATCGAATGCGTACAGATCGAATTCGAAGCATAGGTCCGAATCGTTACGAAAAAAGGAGCGCAATAATCATTGCGCTCCTTTTTCATAGACACTTTCACATCATGGGAATCGTATCTTCGAGAATCTCCGAAGCGCCGCTCGGCCAATCGACTATTTCCAAAACAAGCGGGCCGCCGTTCCGTCGGCATCGGCCAACATCCCAGGAACGAACGCCGTGCATCTACCCTACAGCACCCCGAACAAAAATGGGATGTGTCCGATGAAATAACAGGACACATCCCATTTAAGATACAGAACAATTCAGAGTAAGAAGAGCGAATCCGAAACAAACGCCCGAACCACAATACCGGGAATAACAAGGCGGCTTACCTGTTCGAATATCCCGTTCCGCCCCTTACTCCATGCAGACTACTCCGCATAAAGAACTTCGTAACGGCTACGGTAGGAGGTAGTACGCACCAGGGTACGTTCGCCCGTCACTTTGTGTTCCTTATAAACCGCAGCTCATAGGTGGCATCTGCCGAACGGGATAACCCTCGCCGTCGCAGGTCCAGACCATCGGCAGCGCACTGCCTTCGGAAACATAACGGTACTCGCTTTGGGGATCATCCGGCATCCCCGGTACGTCGTACTCATCGGCCGAGGAGGTGGTCAAAAACGCACTCCGCTCCCCCATCAGTCCCGCGAGCGCCAAGATACCGCAGACACCGTCGTCCTCGGGATCGTGTTCCACTCCACTCTGCTGCAAAACTTCTGCAGCTTTTCAAACCACGCAAGGGTTCCTCGCACCGCACCGTCTTTCCCGGCATCGCGCACCGGGCAGATGCGGTAGGTTTCGTCCCAGTCCTCATATAAAAGGCGTACAAACAGCTGCTCCATCGTCATCTGTCGGATGCCATACACATCCAGATCCGGCAGGACACCCGTGATATAGTCCAGCAAAATCCGGTTGCTGCCGACGATATAAAAATCCTCCGGCTGAAACCGTTCTTTATAATTGTACAAAATATAAGAAATCCGATGCATCGCCACCGTGGTCTTGCCAGAGCCTGCTACGCCCTGCACGATCATACTGTGATAGGGCGATTTCCGGATAATTTCGTTCTGCTCCTGCTGGATTGTCGCGATGATCTCGCCCAGAACTGCCTTTTTATTTTTTGCAAGATACCGCGTCAGAAGCTCGTCGTTTGCCACGACTTCCGAATCATAGTAGTCGATCAGCTTTGCATCCTCGATCTCATACGTCCGTTTGAGCAAAAGCTCGATCTCCATATGCTGACCATCCGGTACGGGGTAGCTGCATTTTCCCAATCCGTTTTCATAATAGGCATTGGCCACCGGTGCACGCCAGTCTGTCACCATTTGGTGGGTGGTATCCTTTGCGATGCCGCCCCGCCCGATATAGAGGGATTCTTCTTTATTTAGTGCCTCGTCATGAAAAACAATTCGCCCGAAATAGGCTTTTTCAGCGCCTTTTTCATTTGGCGGCGGAAATCCTCTTCCACCATCCACCCTTCATCCTCCGCTGATGTCCGCATTGCGCGTCACCGCTACCAGCACGCTTTCCTCCACCTTATACATATCCAGGATATCATCCAGATACGGATGGATCACCTCTTCCAGCAGAATATACCG
>ENA-OQIO01001292-OQIO01001292.1-human-gut-metagenome-genome-assembly--contig:-NODE-1292-length-12409-cov-1.822912_pt1 | contig 12409 bp, 16 predicted proteins | sample MGYA00242573_ERZ504737 | MGnify/ENA primary metagenome ERZ504737 (study PRJEB26092, sample SAMD00036203) | human gut metagenome | host: Homo sapiens | study: EMG produced TPA metagenomics assembly of... | reverse complement strand
GCGCCTCCTCGGCAGGGGTGCTCTCTGCGGTAAAGTTGTCGGCGGTGGGATCGTCAACGCCCTCTACGGGGGCACTGCTGCTGATGGTATCGCCGGAGGCAGGCTGGCTGCCTCCTGTTTTGCCGTCAAGGGTGCCGTTCAGCAGCAGGACACTGAAAATGATGCAGGCGACGAGCGCTACAGCGCAGAGCACCAGACGGGTCATTGCTTTTTTACGGATTTCACTCATGATTCACGTCCCCTTAGTGGTTGAACTTGTTCTGGGCGTACTGCAGATTGTCGTCCATCAGCAGCTTGCAGGCTTCCTCAATGTCCGGGTAGCGGTCCGTCATGGCCTTGCGGTCTGCGGCAGGCAGTTTGCCCAGCACCCAGGCGGCCAGGTCGTACTGCGGGTTCGGTTTGGCGCCGATGCCGATGCGGATACGGCTGAAATGGTCGGTGCCCAGGCTGGCAATGATGCTTTTCAGCCGTTGTGCCCGCCGGCAGAGCCGTGGGGCCGGATGCGCAGATGTCCCGGCTCCTGGGTGATGTCATCGCACAGCACAATGATGTGGTCTGCCGGAATCTTGTAAAAGTTGGCGGCGGGGGCAATGCTCTGGCCGCTCAGGTTCATGTAGGTCAGCGGCTTGAGCAGCACGACCTTGTGGCCGTTCACCTGTGCCGTGCCGTACAGGCCCTGCCATTTGGCTTTGGCAATGTCGCACTGCCACTGCGCGGCCAGATAGTCCAGCGCCTCAAAACCGGCGTTGTGGCGGGTGCCGTCATATTTCGGTTCGGGGTTGCCCAGTCCGGCAATCAGCCAGTCCGCCCCGGAGGTCATTTCGAACATAGATATATCCTTTGAAAAATCGTGAAGTACCGTAGGGGCCGGGCATACCCGGCCCGGCAGCGTAAGATAAGCGGCTGCTTATGGGAAGGCCGCGGGGCGTCGAGGACGCCGCCCCCTGCAACGCTTTACTTCCCTTTCTTCTCCGCTTCCAGCTTCTGCTTCTTGGCGATATACTTCTCCAGCTTGCGCTCGCCCCAGCCGTCGATCTCGGCCTGCTTGGCGCGCTCGATGCCCAGCGCACCGGCGGGCACGTCATGGCCGATGGTGGAGCCGGCAGCCGTGAACGCATGGTCGCCGATGGTGACGGGTGCGACCAGGTTCGTGTTGCAGCCGATGAACGCATAGTCGCCGATGGTCGTGTGGAACTTGCCCTCGCCGTCGTAGTTGCAGGTGACGGTGCCGCAGCCGAAGTTGCAGTACTTGCCCACCGTGGCATCACCGATGTAGGTCAGATGGCTGACCGTGTTGCCTCGGCAAAGTCGGCATTCTTCGGTTTCGACATAAGCGCCAGATGGCAGCCCTCGGCGGTTTTGGTGCCGACGCGCACATGGGTGAAGGGACCGATCTTGTTGTTGGGGCCGATGTGGCTCCCATAGCACTGGCTGGCATTGATCGTGGACCCGGCGTCAACGACGGTATCCTCCAGCAGGGTGTTGGGGCCGATGACGCAGTCCGGGCCGATGACCGTCTGGCCGCGCAGGATGCAGCCCGGCAGGATGGTCGCACCGGGGGCAATGACGACCTCCGGCTCAATGCAGACGTTATCACTGATAAAATTCACGCCGTTATCCAGATGGCGCTCAAACGTGGCGGCATAGCGCTGCTGTGCCAGCTCGAAATTCTCTCTTGCGGTAGACATATAGCGGTTCTTCCTTTATACACTCATTTCGTGCCCGCGGCGCACGGGGGCTGCCGACGGACCTTATACCTATGGCAATACCGCATAATTCCAAGTGCCGATACGCCGAAGCGGTGCTTACGCCGTAAGGCGGGAATTATGCGGTGCTGCCTTATATATTGTATAACATGCGGCGCATTTTAGCAAGCCGAAAAACGCCGTTCGCCGCAAAAATTTACCGCGGCACTCAAAAAGAAAAAAGTGACAGCTCAAAAATATTTCGAACTTCCACCATTATAAATACACGATTTTTGTGCAAATTGCAATACCTGAACCAAAAAAGTTTGGCTACTTTTCAGCGAAACTATTGAGCATTTTTTTAACAATCTACTGGAAATCTGTCTTTTGGTCTGTTATAATGACTATGCAGACATGATTTATGTGATGCAAACACGTCACCAATTGGGAGGTAACTATGAGCAAGAAATTCTTGTATCTGTTCAAAGAGGGCCATGACGCCTTCGGCGGCGACCAGACCACCATGAAGAACACTCTGGGTGGTAAGGGTGCCGGCCTGGCCGAGATGACCCACGCCGGCATGCCGGTTCCGCAGGGCTTCACCATCACCACCGAGGCCTGCACCCAGTACTATGCTGACAACCGTGAGATCAACGATGAGATCAAGGCAGACATCTTCAAATACATGGGCATCCTCGAGGAGCAGACCGGTAAGACCTTCGGCTCCATCGAGAACCCCCTGCTGGTTTCCGTCCGTTCCGGCGCACGTCAGTCCATGCCCGGCATGATGGACACCATCCTGAACCTCGGCCTGAACGATCAGGCTGTTGAGGGTCTGGCCAAAAAGACCAACAACCCCCGTTTTGCCTACGACTGCTACCGCCGCTTCATCCAGATGTACTCTGACGTCGTCATGGAGCTGGGCAAGAGCTTCTTCGAGGAGCGCATCGACGCTATGAAGGAGCGCAAGGGCGTCAAGCAGGACGTTGAGCTGGACGCCAACGACCTGAAGGAGCTCGTCAAGGAGTTCAAGCAGATCTACCTTGAGAAGCAGGGCGAGGAGTTCCCGCAGGATCCCAAGGAGCAGCTGATCGGTGCCGTCAAGGCCGTTTTCCGTTCCTGGGATAACCCCCGCGCCAACGTGTATCGTAAGATGAACGAGATCCCCTACGAGTGGGGCACTGCCGTCAACGTGCAGCAGATGGCCTTCGGTAACTCCGGTATGCGTTCCGGCACCGGCGTGCTTCACCCGTAACCCCGCCCACCGGCGAGAAGAAGCTGATGGGCGGAGTACCTGATCAACGCTCAGGGCGAGGACGTCGTCGCCGGTATCCGTACTCCTTCTCCCATCAGCAAGCTGCATGAGGAGATGCCCGAGGTCTACGATCAGTTCGTTGAGATCGCTACCCGCCTCGAGAACTACTACAAGGATATGCAGGACATGGAGTTCACCATCGAGGATGGCAAGCTCTTCATGCTGCAGACCCGTAACGGCAAGCGCACCGCCCAGGCTGCTCTGCAGATCGCCTGCGACCTGGTCGACGAGGGCGTTATCGACGAAAAGACCGCTGTTCTGCGCGTCGAGCCCAAGCAGCTGGACACCCTGCTGCACCCGCAGTTTGATGCTGCCGCTCTGAAGGCTGCCGAGGCAATCGGCAAGGGCCTGGCCGCTTCTCCGGGATCTGCCTGCGGCCGCGTCGTATTCTCTGCTGAGGAGGCCGAGGAGAAGGTCAAGGACGATGCCTGGAAGAAGGTCGTTCTGGTCCGTCTCGAGACCTCTCCCGAGACATCGTCGGCATGCAGGTCTCTCAGGGCATCCTGACCGTCCGCGGCGGTATGACCAGCACGCTGCTGTTGTCGCCCGCGGCATGGGCACCTGCTGCGTCTCCGGCTGCGGCAACGATAACAACGTCGCCATCGACTATGACGCAAAGGTCATCACCATCAACGGCCACACCTTCCACGAGGGTGACTGGATGAGCATCGACGGCTCCACCGGCAACATCTACGAGGGCCAGATCGCTACCGTTGCTTCCACCGAGAACGCCAACTTCAAGCGCTTCATGGGCTGGGCTGACGCAAACCGCCAGATGAAGGTCATGACCAACGCCGACAACCCGCGCGACGCGCAGAACGCCGTTGACATGGGTGCCGAGGGCATCGGTCTGTGCCGTACCGAGCACATGTTCTTCGCTGAGGACCGCATCAAGGCTGTCCGTGAGATGATCTGCGCCCGTACCGTTGAGGAGCGCAAGGCTGCCCTGGCTAAGGTCGAGCCGTTCCAGGAGGCCGACTTCACCGCTATGTACCGCATCATGGGCGACCGTCCGATGACCATCCGTTATCTGGATCCGCCGCTGCATGAGTTCCTGCCCACCAAGGCCGAGGACATCAAGGCTCTGGCTAAGGACATGGGTATGTCCACCGAGGAGCTGAACAACGTTGTTGTCAGCCTGCACGAGTTCAACCCCATGATGGGTCACCGTGGCTGCCGTCTGGCTGTTACCTATCCCGAGATCGCCGAGATGCAGACCAACGCTGTCATCAAGGCTGCCCTCAAGGTTTCTGCCGAAACCGGCAAGATGATCACCCCCCACATCATGATTCCTCTGGTTGGCGAGGTCAAGGAGCTGAAGTTTGTCAAGGACGTTGTCGTCAAGACTGCCGATGCCCTGATCGCCGCTGCCGGTGTTGACATGAAGTACGAGGTCGGCACCATGATCGAGATTCCGCGTGCCGCTCTGACCGCCGGCGAGATCGCCAAGGAAGCTGACTTCTTCAGCTTCGGCACCAACGACCTGACTCAGATGACCTTCGGCTTCAGCCGTGACGACGCTGCCAAGTTCCTGACTGCCTACTACGACACCAAGATCTACGAGAGCGATCCGTTCCAGCATCTGGATCAGATCGGCGTTGGCAAGCTGGTCAAGATGGCTGCCCACGATGGCCGCGCGACCAACCCGAACCTGGGTCTGGGCATCTGCGGCGAGCACGGCGGCGATCCCAGCAGTGTCGAGTTCTGCCACAACGTTGGCCTGGACTACGTCAGCTGCTCTCCCTACCGTGTTCCCATCGCCCGCCTGGCCGCCGCACAGGCAGCAATTAAAAATCCACGTTCTTGAATCACGTAGATTTTTACAATTAAATGTGGATTACGATAAGGCTCGTTCTTATCGAAATTCGCGTGGCTGCGTGCTTTGGCCGAAGCAATGGAAAGACCTGACGGTTAAGGTCGTTCTATAAATCATAGCAAGCCCTAATCGCTGTACTACAGTGATTAGGGGCTTTTTTATGCAAAAATGCCCTTTGGTACATTTTCGGCAAAAGTATACGTTTTTGGGTACATTTTTGGGGTCAAATCGGGGTACTTAAGAGCTATCAAAAAACCGCAGGAGTACGCAGCATGACAAAGAAAACATCGCCTGCTTACAGAGCAAGCAAAGAGGAAACTATTCCAATAAATAAGTTGCATCCATTCTCCAATCATCCGTTCCATATCCGACATGATCTGGAATTCAGTGAATTGGTAGACAGTATTTCAGAGAGTGGCATCATTACGCCCATCATCGTCAGACCAAAGGTTGGTGTCGGCTATGAAGTGATAAGCGGACATCGCAGGTGGGAGGCTTGTAAAGAACTCGGCATCGAAAGCATCCCTGCCAGAGTGGAGTACATAGACGATGACGAAGCCACGATTCTGATGGTCAACAGCAATATCCAGCGTGAGCATGTGCTGCCAAGTGAAAAAGCATTTGCGTATAAAATGCGCATGGAAGCGTTGAAACATCAAGGCCGAACAACTTTGGCCCAAGTTGGGCCAAAGTTCAGTAGCGAAAAAATTGCAGCTGAAACCGGTGACAGCCGGAATCAAGTAAAGCGTTATATTCGGCTTACATATCTGATTCCATCTATTCTGCAAATGGTCGATGACGGTCGCATCGCATTCAACCCAGCGGTCGAAATCTCCTATATGACAGAGGAACACCAGACATGGCTCAAAGAAGAAATGGATATGTGTGATGCTACACCGTCTTTGGTTCAGTCTCGGACGCTAAAGGATATGAGCCGAAATGGAACGCTGACGGAGAACTACTTGCATACCCTACTGACAGAAGAAAAGCCGAACCAGCGACAGAAGTTCTTCTTAAATCAGTCGGATGTGCAGCAATACTTCCCATCCAGCTATACACCGCAGCAGATGCAAAATGTCATCATATCACTGCTGCGGAATTGGGAGCATAAGCGGTCTAGCCGCCAACGCCCACAACACGAAGAAGAACTGGAAAGATAAGAAAAATACAATATGTAATAGCTTACAAAATGTAGTTTTGTGGGTTTTCTTAAATGCACCCATTTTTAGGCAGGAGAAGTGAGATGCAATACGAATATTTTTACGGCGCTCAAGCGAGCAGTTCTCTTTTACCGCATACCCAAAGCGCTATTTACAGAGCCGAACTTCAGGGAGCTGTCCACCGATGCAAGGTACTGTATGGGATTCTGCTGGATCGAATGAGTTTGTCGCTGAAAAATCAATGGTTAGATGCACAGAACAAGGTTTACATTATCTTCACCGTGGATGAAATCATGGATGCACTGAACTGTGCCAACCAGAAAGCCACGCGCCTGATGGTGGAACTGGAAAAGCAGGCAGGCTTATCGAGCGCAAGCGACAGGGGCTTGGTAGACCGAATTTGATTTATGTAAAAAACTTCGCAGCAACGATAAATGGCAAGAGCTGTGAAAAAGGTGATTCTTGATATGTGATTTTCACACTTCTGGATTCTTGAAAATCACACGGAACTAATACTGATAATAATTAGACTGATTATAGTGATACTGAGAATATAAATTACAGTTAGGAAAACAGAATAAGGTGGTAGAGTATGCCCGGTGTAACAGAGCAGGAAATCGCCCAAGCGAAGCAGATGAATCTGTACCAGTATATGCAGCTATGTGAGCCGGACAACTTCAAACCGGAAGGACCCGGACAATTCCGCCACAAAGGGCACAGTTCGTTGACCTTTGCAGAGGATGGTTCGTGGACGTACTTCAAAACGAAAGCTACCGGCCGTACCGCGCTGAACTATCTCATAGCGGTTGAAGGTGTTTCGTTTGTAGAAGCGGTGCGGGAAATCAATCGGATACAGGGCGGTGTCCGTCCTTCTTTCCAACCTGTAAAAACGCCCTCACCCCCTGCCGAGACGAAAACCGGCAAAGGAATTCAGGCTGCCGAAGCCAGATAAGAACAACTACGCTGCTACCGCCTATCTTCGCAAGCGCTGCATCCACCCCAATGTTCTGACGATCTGTAAGCAAAAGAAAATCCTGTATCAGACGAGCTTCAAAGATCATCCGAATTGCGTATTTGTCGGACGCGATGGAAACGGTGAACCCAAAGGTGGCAGCTTGCGCGGTTGTTCGCAAATCCAGTTTCGCCGCGATATTCCCGGAAGTAAAAAGATATATCCGTTTTACATCGAAGCTGCTGCTACAGCCGACGCGGTGGAAGTGTACGAAGCGCCGATAGATGCCATGTCAGGCGCATCACTGAAATCATGCAGCACACCGGAAACTGGCGCGGTGTTCACTATCTGGCGCTGGGCGGTACGGACTACGCCGCACTGGATGCGTTTCTTACATACTACCCGAACATAACCCACATTGTCCTGTGCCTTGATAATGACGAAGCTGGTAGAACCAGAACGCAGGACATTATCAAGCACTTGGAGGGCAGCGGCAAAACCGTGGAAGACCGCCCGCCGCCTATCGGCAAGGACTATAACGACACGCTGGTGCAGGTCACGCAGGAATACCAAAAGCACTGTATCAGCTTGGATGATATTTTGGAGGAAACCAGATGAAAACTATTGCTATCGCAAATCAGAAAGGCGGCACCGGCAAAACGACTACCGCGTATAACCTGGGCATTGCCCTTACCCAGCAGGCTACCGTGTACTCATGGTAGACTTCGATCCGCAGGGCAACCTGTCCTGCTACTGCGGTATCCCGCCTGAGCAGGACCTTGAACAGACAATCACAGAGCTTCTGATGAAGGTTGCCTATGAAAAGCCCCTCTCCAACCGAGAATGCGTTTATCAGAGCAAGCGCACGGATGACTCTGCACCACAGGTGGATTTCATCCCATCCAATCTCCGGCTGGCTAGCTTTGAGCTGGCAATGGGCACCATGATGTGCCGCGAGGTGCTGCTGAAAACTTGTCTGGAGCAGTACAGCAGCCAGTATGATTACTGCATCATTGATTGCTCTCCCTCCGTAGGACTTTTACTGACAAACGCGCTGTCCGCTGCCAATGAGGTCATCATCCGATGCAGGCGCAGCCGTTCTCGGTAGTTGGTATGTCGCAGCTGACAAATTCAATTTCCAGCGTGCAGCGCAAAATCAACCCCGGACTGCATATCAGGGGCGTTTTGCTGACGATGACCCAGCATACGAAAGTCTCAGAGCATTATGCCCATGATGTCCGCGCCAAGTATGGGAGAACGCTCCGTGTATTTACTACGGAGATCCCTTATAACGTCAAAGTGCAGGAAAGTCAGGCGTTTGCAGCACCCACTATCCTGTACGAACCCAAAAGCAGCAGCGCAAGAGCATACGTTGAATTTACGCAGGAGGTATTAGGTCATGGCCGCGAAGAACAAGTTTATGAACGCGATGAAGATGCCCGCGATCGCTGATATGTTTTCCTCAGAGGCTGACCGCCAACGAGAAAGCGGCGACCTAGTAACGGAAGTACCGCTTTCTGAACTGCATCCTTTCGTCAATCACCCTTTCGAGGTGCGAGACGATGAAGATATGCAGAAGCTGGTGGACAGCATCAAGGAAAACGGTGTACTTACCAACCTGACCGTGCGCCCCCGCGCCGAGGGTGGCTATGAAATCATCTCCGGGCACCGCGCTTTCATGCAGCGCAGCTTGCAGGGCTGGACAAAATCAAGGTGCAGGTGCGGGATGTTGATGACGACCAAGCCATTATCGACATGGTGGATGCCAATATCCAGCGGGAACATATCAGCCCGATGGAAAAAGCAAGAGCGCTGAAAATGAAAAATGAAGCGATGAAACGATCTGCCGGGCGGCGAAAAGAAAATGGGTGTCAACTTGACACCCATTTCCCTGAAGCAAAAACCGCGACACAAATCGGTGCAGATGTTGGAGAAAGTCCTAAGCAAATTTTCCGCTACATCCGTCTTAACGAGCTAATTCCTGAACTCCAGAAAAAGGTCGATTCCAACACCCTGAAATTCAACCCCGCCGTCGAACTTTCCTATCTGACCCCGGACGAACAGCAGAGTTTCCTCGATTATGCTGAAGCACAGGACTGCACCCCATCCCTCTCGCAAGCACAAAAATTGAAAGCAGCCAGCAAAGAAGGAACCCTGACACCGGACAAGTTGGAAGAAATCATGTCGCGCAGAAACCGAGCGTTGCGCCGCGTGAGCCGGTGTTGAACATCAACGTCAGCAAGGTGGCGCAGTATTTTCCGACCGGCTGCACAAAGCAGCAGATGGAAAACCGCATCTTGAAAATTCTGGAAAGCTATTTTCGACAGATGGCTCATGAGCAAGCACATGAGGAGGAACGCTGATATGGCAGAGTATCGATATTACTTGATTCCGGATGCTATGACCCGTGCGTTCCCGGAACAATTTGAAAAGCAAACGCCAACGGAATTCTTTGATAATATCGCAGATTTGGAAAAGCGTTATCACCAACTGCGTGAAATGCCCTATAACAACGAATGCACTTGGAATGGACGGGCAAGATTCCCTTATGAACGATTGGTGGTAGGGATAGATCGTCAGAATCCGGACGGAGCGGTTGCAATCATACAGGTGCGAAATGGCATCAATTACCTGTGCGATGACTACCGCGGCCCCTACGCTGACCGTAGTGATGCACAAATCCCCCAAATGGCCGAGAAACTTGTAGAAGTAATCGGTGTGGATAGGGTCCGCCCGCATACCTATACCCAGCGGGATGGTTATACATGGGTACAGGTTGAAAAGGATATGCACATTACAGAATGGCTTTACGCACATGAGCTATGCAGCGGTTTGCAATTCACGCGGTTCTTGAACCGAGATGGGCGGGAACTATTTCAGGTTCGTGACGGTCAGCGCGTGATTGAGACAAATGCGGACGGAACCAAACGGCTCAGAGCGGTAAAGAACATTGACGTAACCCATGCCTATGTCGGGCACTATGGCTGCCATATCCAGCAATATGCAGAGGATAACTTTCGAACCGGCTGCTATGTTGCCCCTGAACACCCCCAGCCGGGAGACAATCTGGATAAGCTCCAAATCTATCAAATTACAAAGGGCGGCTGCGAATATCGCTTTATGAATTATGCCTATTCCAAAAGCCGCATCCATGCAGCCGATTACAGCAGCGTCTACATAGCAAATCTTCCTGCGGATTACGATTTGGAAAGATGCTTTCAGGAGTTCAATGCCCCGAATCGTCCGCTGCGCTATCATATGTGTTCTCTTTCGACCAGTGATATTGTGGTCACAACGAAAAACGGAAAAGAGACGGCCTACTATGTGGACAGTATTGGCTTCAAGGATGTGAGCCACCTTCTGCCGGAACTGCACGAAGTCGAAGCCCAGCGCCGAAAAGAACAGGTTCAGGACGAACCGGAAAGGTAAAGCAATGCCAAATCCACAAGACATTTTCCAGTTGGCGCAGCAGACCGCTACACAGGTCACAGCCTCACCGGAAAGCTGGCGGAGGTTCCTGTATACGGCAGCGCATAACTACCACACCACCTACCTGAACCAGCTGCTGATCCACGCCCAGCGTCCCGATGCTACCGCCTGCGCTACCATGCAATACTGGAATGAACAGGCACACCGCAAGGTCATGTACGGCAGTAAAAGTATCATCATCCTGCAACGCCATCAGGGTGTGCCCACCGCCAAACGAGTGTTCTCCATGACAGATACCGTTCTTACCGGCGACAAAGCTGCTGCCCCGTGGGAAGTGACAGATGCCATCCGTCCACTTCTTATGCAGGTCAACTCCGTGGGCAGCTTAATGGATCGGGCAAACGAGCAGGTCATATCCCTATCCGAACGAGCCAACCGCGTATTGGCGACATCCATTGAGGACAGCGCACTGAATTGGAGCCACCCGGAAGACCAGCGGTTCATCTTGCAGGAACTTGCTGCACAAAGCACCCTGTACATGATCTGCATCCGTTTGGGCATCCCGGTGCGGGAAGAAGATTTCCCGGCTTTCCGGAATGTAACCCAGTTTGATACCAGCCGAATCTCTCTTTGCTTGGGCGGCTATGTGCAGGCAGCGGCAGAACCTTTGCTGGATGAACTGGGGCACGAGGTTATGCAGCTTGCCCGCGACAGTGTTGCAATTCAGGCTGAACCAGTGCATAATACAGATACTCCATCACCCACACAGATGACCAGTCGAGAGGAGCTGTCACAGATGATGTACACGAACGTAATCGGATACCAGATCCCGAACCTGAGCTTGCCGAAAGCCAAGAAAACCAACCTGAACCGGTACGGCAGAATGCGGCTGGACTACTTGGAACAGAACGAGCCGAACCTGTGCGACCAGATGATGCTGGAGGGAACGCTGCTGCCGAGCTGCCGCAAGATGGGGCTGGACGCACAGCAGATGGTGGACAAGACGCTGCACGACCTGATGCAGAAAGCGCAGATGCCCGACCGCAAGACGAACCCGCTGGGCTGGGCACAGATGTGCAACAGCCTGAAGCAACAGGCAGAAGAAATGATCCTTCCGATGCTGTACGAAGTATAACCGAAGAACCCGCAGCTGCGGAGAGCGAACCATCGCCCTCCGCTTTTTCTTTGCCTGAATTTCCGGCAGAGCTGCTGCCGTCCCTGCTGAAAGCGGACACGACCTCGCGCGCTTCCAATGCGGACATCCTTTCCTTTTTCAGTAAAACACCGCTGCTGATCAATCGACTTCGGTATATCCGCGAGAGCTACAAGGTCGTGTTTACGGAGCTTCTGCTGGAAGATGATACCCGCGTTGGATTCTATAAAGAAAGCAATGGTCTGCTTGTCTGGCAGGGGTCCTACCTGACCCGCAGCGCGGAATCGCATTTGTCGTGGCACAGCGTTACTGCTGCTATCTCCACACTGGTCGATAACCACGAACTCATCGCGGCCATTGACCCGAAAAAAGCTGTCAGTCAGGACGAGCAGCTGTCCTTTGACCTGCCGGAAAATGCTTCTCGCGGTGATGAAGTGGGCACGTTGGAAGTGGACGACATCTATTCCGAGGAAGAACAGGACGAAAAAATCAAAGCAGCCCTGCCCACTTACCACTACAAAGAACCCCAGCCGGACGATGGCAGTCACATAACGGAAGATGATGTGAACGTCATCATTACAAGAGGCAGTGTCTTTGAGGGCGGCAAGTACCGCATTTACAACCATTTCCAGCAGGAGAAAACGGAAAAGGAAACTGTTGCTTTCCTAAAAAAAGAGTACGGCATCGGCGGTTTTTCTTGGACGTTTGCTGACGGTGGAAGCGGCTTCGTGAACTTTGACAGTAAAGGATTCAGCATCCTTTACGATTTCAAGGATGGCCTGCGGTATGAGAAGAAACTCAAATGGAAAGAGGTCGGCAAGCGGTTGGAATATCTTGTCCGAATGGACCGCTACCTGACGGATGCAGAACGCGAGAAGATGCCTGCATGGATAAGCAGG
>ENA-OQIO01001290-OQIO01001290.1-human-gut-metagenome-genome-assembly--contig:-NODE-1290-length-12422-cov-2.640748_pt1 | contig 12422 bp, 21 predicted proteins | sample MGYA00242573_ERZ504737 | MGnify/ENA primary metagenome ERZ504737 (study PRJEB26092, sample SAMD00036203) | human gut metagenome | host: Homo sapiens | study: EMG produced TPA metagenomics assembly of... | reverse complement strand
CGCTCAGAAGATCGTGGCAGAGGATAAAGCAGCGGTATCTCAATGATTTCATGCAGTGGAGAGGTGCTTTGTTCTGACGGGTTTCACTTACAGAGAATGTGACGCGAAAAAAATTCGCCGGTGTTCCGTTTGATGATAAAAATAGCCCCCGGCAAGTGATAGGTGTATCGATTCGCCAGGCTCTCGATCTTTGTGCCGTCGATGAACACTTCCTCTTACAACAAAAATGAGATAGGCAACCCCTTTCGGGGAAGTCTATCTCATTTTTTCGTTGGGGCTATTTTGCAACAGCCCCATTTTTGTTTGCTCTGTTTTATTTTTTGCGGGTCGGCAATAGTTTCTTTTTTACCTGTTTTCGGCTTTCAGTACCGTTGCCTCAGCAGGCGGCGGTGTGAGGGTGGAGTGGGCCAGAATAAAAGCAGCGGCACGGCTGGATGCGATGCGCTGGGCGGCGCGGCGGCGGTCGTTGGAAGCGAAGGTGTGCTCCCCGTCCCGCTTTGCGTCCCAGTGGGCAAGCTCATCGTCCACCTCGGCTTCCGTCGGCCAGAGCTCTTCTTTCTGCGCCACCAGCAGCAGACCCATCCGGCTGCGCAGCTTGCGCTCGGCTCGGTATGGAGCCAGGCTCGGAATTCTTCCACCGTCTGGCCCTGCACCTTTAAGTACTGGTCAAAATTGACGCCGTTGGCCTGCATCCGCAGGTTGAACTGGCGCTGCTCGGCAAAGTAGTTGCCGGCCACCAGCTGCTTGGGCAGCGGGCCGGTGACGTGTGTACCCAGCTGGGCGATGAGGGCCTGTTCGGCCACGGCGCGGGCCTGCTGGCAGCGCTGGGCGTAGATGTCCTGCGTCACCTTGGCGCGGAGGGCGCGCTTGCCCTCGGCGTCGGCGGCGCGGTCTTCGTCACCGTGGCGGCGGTTTATTTCAAGCTCGATGGTCAGCTCCCGGATAGGCCGAGGCTGGATGGGCTGGGTAAAGCCGGTGTACTCTCCCAGTTCCAGCGGCGGCAGGCAGAAGAACTGCGCCCCCGCCCGGAAGCCCTCGGCCCGGTTGACCGCCAGAAGTTCAAAATCCGGGTCGTGACGGGCTGCAAATCGTTTTCTTTCATCAGCTGGGCGAACAGGGGCGAGAAACCCTCCAGAATCGCCCGATTGACCGCCGCCGTCAGCAGGTCATCCTCGTCCTGCGGAGCGTCCGGGGCCGCCTTTTCGGCCTGCACCGCCGCTTCCAGCTCTTCTGCTGCGGCGGAAAAGACCACCCGGCAGTCACCGGGTTCTGCCATTCCAAAATGTTCGAGTTTCATTTTCTTCTCCCCCTCTCAGCGGACGATGCCGGCCATCAGCACCAGCAGCACGATGCCCAGCACGACGTACAGCACCTCTGCACCCAGGACGGACTTGTCCCCCTCGACGTACATCTCGGCGGGGTCGTCGGGGTTATAATAAAGGGTGACGACAGCTCCCTGTGCAAGCTCTCTGCCCTTGGCAGACTTGGGGTAATGGAGCGGTGGGTGCCGCCAGCAGTGGTGAACTCCAACAGGTAGGCTTTGCCGTCCCGGCTCTGGACGGTGCCTGCACAGCGGCCTCGACCTTTTCGCCCCTGGTCATGAGCTTGCGGCGTCTCGACCAGCTCCGCCATGCCATGTAGAACATGATGCCTGCACCGATGAGAAAGATAATGATGTTGAACATTCGCAGTTTCCCTCTTCCGTAAATAGTCCCGCCGGGCCGCTGCCCCGCAGGGGTAATATTTATTGTATCATACTCCACCGGATTTTTCGCCCCATTCGGCCTATACGGAATGCAACAATTTTCGCAAAAAAAATTTGTCGTACTATTTTTGCAGAAAACGCTTGACTTTCTTTGCACCTGTGGTATAATAAATATCGTTCCGAGCCGAACGGCAGCGAACAAAACAGAATATGCGGATATGGCGGAATTGGCAGACGCGTTAGATTCAGGTTCTAATCGGGGCAACTCGGTGGAGGTTCAAGTCCTCTTATCCGCACTCTTGAACGACAGCTTTCAAAAAGGCTGTCGTTTTTCTTTTACCCGTAGTCCTTTTGGAAACTTTCTATCAGCGGATAAGAGGACTTGAACAGGGCGGCGGTGCGCAGCACCGCAAGCAATCAGCCCAGTGGGCTGTTGCTTAGCCGCGGTTCCAACCCCTAGGAATGTCTAACAAGAGGACTGCCGCTGCCGGAGAATCTCCTGTACCGCGTTGGTTGAAGCGATATTCACATAAAGCCTTTCTGGAAACATCCTCAGCGGATAAGAGGACTTGAACAGCAGCTTTTACAGAGCTCTGGCCCGGAAAAACCTCTCAGTCAAAGCTTATCGGCTTTGACTGAGAGGTTGTACGAAGGACAGCATTGAACAGAGAAAGGACCCCCATGCAGATAAACGACCTCTTCGGCGCAGCAGCCGCCTTTGAAACCGTACGGATGCCGGACGGCACGGAAGCGGCCATTCCAACAGAACACGCCGCAGTTATCTATGTAAATGAACAGCCGGCCTTCCGGGTGGTATGCACCCCCCAGCTTCTGCCGCAGCTGGCGCTGGGGCGGCTGCTGACCGAAGGATGGATCGCCTCCGCAGAGGAAGTGGAACAAATTCCGTCTGCGCGGAAGGCTTGAAAGTCAATATCTACCTGAACCACCCGCTGACGGCCCGCCGCGCGGCGGCACAGGAGGTTCCAGCTGCTGCACCGACAATGTCGCGCTGGGCAGTCCGGTGGAAGTGCAGCCGCTGCGCACGGTGCCGCATCTGGACCTGCAGCCGGAGTGGGTGGACGCCCTCGCCGCCGCCATGAGCGCGGGCCTGCCGCTTTATCAGGCACCCATGCAGTCCACAGCTGCTTTGTGCTGCACGAGGGCCGCATCCTCTGCGCCTGCGAGGACATCGGGCGCCACAATGCGCTGGACAAGGCCGTGGGCTGCGCCCTGACAGAGGGTGTGCCGCTGGCGGAGTGTGTGCTCTTTACCAGCGGCCGGGTGCCGGTGGATATGGTGCGCAAGGCCATCCGGGCCGGTGTGCCCGCGCTGGTGAGCAAGAGTATGCCCACGGTACAGTCGCTGGAGCTGGCAGAGGAATATGGATTGAAACTGTTCATCCGGCAAAAGAAATGATTTCACCAAGAGGCAAGAGCTTTTGAGAGCAATTGTAGGGCATTGTTTGTGCGTATGCGTTGACTAACCGATGGAAAAGATGTTATTCTTATAACGAAGAAACCGTTCCGCACTGTTGCAGCAGGTGGAACGGCTGTTTTCGTGCCCGGGAGTTCCGGGCACAGCTGAATCAAACAGGCAGGTGATACAATTGAAGCAGGCAAATCATGCGCCGCAGTCCTTGTGGCGCAGGCGGCTGCCCGGCTATGCGGCCATGGGTGCGGCAACGCTTGCCATGCGCTTGGCTTGGCGGCTGATGCACAGCCGCACCACGGTGGCCGGAACGGCCCTGCCGCTGGCAGATGCCGACGCTGCCACCTATGGTGTGAGCGCGGTGTACCAGCTGGATGACACCACGTATTATGTGGTGGGCAGCAGGCAGGCTTCCAGAGCGAGGTGCAGGCCGGTGTGACGCTGGACCGCGACGGCAATGTGCTGGATGTGAAGATCCTGGCACAGGCCGAGACCGACAGCTGGGTGCTCAGTGTGAGAACCCGGAGTTCACGGCCCAGTACCAGGGTGCAGCTCCCTTCACGCTGGCAGGCAAGCGCTACACTGTGACCCGACCCGGCCCACCGGCACGGCTTTGCTGCCGCAGGCAGCGCCGAGACCGACGCTGCCCCCGCTGAGGCCTTCGACCCCGCCGCATGGCGTGCGGGCGATACCTCCCCGGAGGCTGAGGCTACCCGGAAAATGTATGAAGCCGGGCTGACCCTCTCGGCTCTGAACGGCCAGCCGATGGACGATGCGCTCATCCCCCCGATGGACAACAGTGCTGAGGCTGTGGCACGGCGCAAGCTGTACGCGGCGTGTCTGAGCAAGAGCGCGCAGGACGGCGAGGAACAGGCAGTGCCTTATGCAGACTGGTCCGTTGAAAAGCAGGCCGAGTACAAGCTGCAGGCCGCTGATTTGACCACCCAGGCAGTGCGGCCGACACGGTCAGCGCTGACATGACCCAGGTGGATGCGCTTTCCGGTGCAACCATTACGTCCACGGCGGTCACGGACATCGTCAACAATTCTTATTTCTATGTAACCGAGGTGCTCTGCGCAGAGTGACCTCACGGAGGAATGGAAACCTATGGCAAAAACTGATTTTCTGACGGCTGACATGACCCGCCGTCAATTTATGAAGATCTCGGGCAAGAGCCTTGCAGGACTCACCCTTTCCGCATCTATGCTGTCCCTCTTCGGCTGCTCTCAGAAGCAGGTGGACGCCGGTGCTGTGGCGACCTGGCACTGCCCCAGGGTCTGCTGGTGGTCAATGCTGACCTGTGCACCGGCTGCCAGCGGTGCGAGATCAACTGCACCCTGACCAACGACGGTGTGTGCTCTTCCTACATCAGCCGTGTCAAGATCCAGCGCCGCCTGAATCTGGACGGTGACGGCAACGGTCTGCTGTCCGGCACCGACAACTGCTTTGTCTACTTCCCGGATACCTGCCGCCAGTGTGAGGATCCCGCCTGCGGCAACGCATGCCCCCAGAAGGCCATTATCACCAATGAGCAGGGCATCCGCGTGGTCGATACCGACAAGTGCATCGGCTGCGGTGCTGCGTGGAGGCCTGCCCCTGGCACATGCCCACCGTCAACCCCGAGACCGGCAAGTCCTCCAAGTGCATCGCCTGCGGTGCCTGCGTGGCGGGCTGCCCGTCCGGCGCTCTGTCCATCGTGGACTGGGATGCCGTTACCAGCGCAGCACAGGCTGCTTACAAGGACCTGTAAGGAGGAACAACAATGGCTGAAACCTATGGCTGGGCAGGCAAGATCCTGCGCGTCAACCTGACCACCGGTGAGATCACCACCCAGGACGACGCAAAATACCATAAATATATCGGCGGTATGGGCATGGCCTACCGCATTATGTACGAGGAAGCTCCCATGGAGCTGGACCCCTATGACGAGAAGGCTCTGGTCATCTTTGGTGTCGGCCCCCTGACCGGTGCCGGCGTGCCCTGCTCCGGCCGTATGAACGTGACCTTCCGTTCTACCTGGTCCAAGGGCCACTCCATCATCGATGCACACATGGGCGGCCACATCGGCTCCATGCTGAAGTATGCCGGTTATGACGGCATCGTTGTCAGCGGCATCTCCGAAAAGCCCGTCTACCTGCGCATCGAGGACGGCGAAGTCTCTCTGGAGGACGCAAGCGAGATCTGGGGCAAGGGTACCTTTGCTGCCAACAAGTGATGGTGGAGCAGAACGGCCGTGAGTTCGAGACTGCTTCCATCGGCCCCGCCGGTGAGAATCTGGTGGATTACTCCACCCTGAACACCAGCTTCGGCAACTCCGGCGGCGCCGGTCTGGGCGCTGCCATGGGCAACAAGAAGCTGAAGGGCCTGGCCATCCGCGGCACCGGCAGCGTCAAGGTGGCTGACCCCAAGAAGGTGCTGGAGCTGTCCAACTACATGATGGGCAACCTGATCGGCGGCAACAACAACCACAACGTGCCCGCACAGCCCCAGAGCTGGGCAGAGTACAGCGCCACCTCCGGCAAGAACCGCTGGTCCGGCGCTCCCGGCCGTATGTGGAAGAAGGCTCCCGGCGGCCCGTGGATACCGGCGAGCAGCCCTACAACGATATCAACAAGGTGGCTCTGCGCTGCTTCAAGGGCTACTTCGACTTCGGCGCTCCGGCTGCAGAGTACACCGTAAAGAACGGCGGCTGCTCCTCCTGCCCCATCCGCTGCTACACTGAGTACGATGTGGATCCGCTGGCAGATTACGACCTGCCCACCCACAACTCCAACACCTGTATGCCCGTGCTGTACGCACCCGCGTCTATCCGGACGGCGTGCACGATTTCAAGTACGAGGGCGACGGCACCATGGTCATCAACCTGGCATGGTCTCATGCTGTGGACGATATGGGCCTGTGGGACAACTACGGCAACCTGAACCGCGACCTGCTGTGGATCCTGCGGATGCCCCGCGAAGAGGCTACCAAGTACATCAGCGAGGCTGAGTACGACTCTCTGCCTTGGGAGTGGGAGAAGGCTGGCGATCCCCGCTGGGAGGTTGAGCTGATCCGCCGCATGGCTTACGGTGAGGGCGACCTGTCTGTGATCGCCAAGGGCACCCTGGCCATGATGGAGAAGTTCGGCCTGCCCAAGAGCTGGCTGGACCGCAACGATGGTGCCACCAACTCCAACCTGATCTACAACGGCTTCCCCAACCACCACGGCCCTGCTGAGGCATGGCAGGTGGGTATGCTGTACAACCTCGTCTACAACCGCGACTGCATGATCCACGAGATCGTCTGCGAGACCGGCTCCGGCGCTCCCTATGAGGTGACCAAGAAAGTCATGGAGGACTTCTTCGGCGAGGGCTGCTACGATAAGGCCAAGGCCTACACTCCCATCAACGAGAACAAGGCAAAGCTGGCTGCATACTGCGTCAACGACAAGAACTTCCACGACTCTGCCACCCTGTGCAACTGGATGTGGCCCATGACCCAGTCTCCCTCCAAGGAGCGCGAGTACCACGGCGACCTGGATCTGCAGGCAGACTTTATGACTGCTGTTACCGGCGAGACTTATACCCAGGCCGATCTGCAGGAGGACGGTGCCCGCATCACCCAGATGCTGCGCGCGATGACCGCCATCAGCTTCCAGCAGAACTGCGGCAGCGCAAACCTGCGTCAGGAGCACGATGCCATCTGTGATTGGGTGTTCGATAAGGACCCCGACTTCAAGGCATTCGAGGAAGGCACCACCAAGCTGGACCGCGCCGACATGGAGAAGGCAAAGGATCTGTTCTACGACGTCTTCGGCTGGGACCGCACCACCGGTGTGCCCACCCGCGAGACGCTGGAGAAGTATGATCTGGCTGACATGGCCGATGATCTGGAAAAGCGCGGCATCTACGCCCAGAACACCGCAGCAGCTGAATAATTTCCATAGAAAGAGGAACGATCGTCATGTTGTTTGGCAGACGTAAACCCGGCTACACCACCACGGTGGATAGCAGCGTGGACCCGGAGCAGGCCGTTCTGGACCTGCAGAAGGCAGAGCTGGCCGCCAAGAAAAAGCCCAAGGCAGAGGTGTTCGACATCAATGCCGCCAGCGAGACGGCCCGCCGCCTGAAGGAAACGGGCAGCAGCTTTGACGGCAGCGCCGCCAAGACCGGCGAGGATGTGATCGCCGCCGTGGAGCGGGAGACCGCAGAGCTTGCAGCAATGCAGGCTGCCGGGGCCGCACCCGAAGCCGCCGAAAATGTGCAGGACGAGGCCGCAAAGCCTCAGCTGCTGGATTTTCTGGCCGGTGAGCCGGAGGCTGAAAACGATCCCTTTGCGGATCAGCCCACCAAGACTGCGCCGGAGCTGCCGGAGCTGACCCCCGCGCAGGAGCTGGCCGGTTACATCCGTTCCCGCAGCGCCGCCGCGCTTATCACGCCCCACGCACTGCTGGTCAGTGAGGTGGAGAACGCCGACGAGCTGCTGGCTCAGATGCCGCAGGATCCCCAGTGTGAGGATATCGTTGTCCGTGCAGGCGCAAAGGATACCTACTATTACTCCAACGCCAACATGAGCGACAACTACGCCATGATCGCCCAGCTCATTGAGGACAAAGACCTCTGTGTCATGTTTGCTGAGATGGTGCGCTTCAATGCACGGGTCTACCCCAGTGCCACCCCGCTGAAGTACTTCCAGCGCTCCCCCTACGGCCTTGCGCCGGAGGAGATCGAGCAGACCTGGAAGACCATGCAGGGCAGGCCGGAGTTTGCCGACATCGAGGAGCTGACCAACAATCAGAACGAGCGGTTCCTCTTCTCCACCCAGCACCTCACCCGCCGCTATGCAAAAGCCATCAGCGACGTGGATGATTTCTGCGACTAAAAGATCATACACAATTGAATAGGGTACAAGAGCTTCTTTGAGCAAGGCTGTCTAAACCCCGCAGGGGCAGGACACCGCGCCGCAATGCTAAGGGCCAACGCCGGCATTCAAGGGTGGCAGGGGAAACCCGGCCGCCTTCCCGCAGAAGAAACGCTGCAATTTGAAAAAAAGAACTCCTCCCATCCACCGTTCCGGAGCGTTGCCTCCTTCCCGCTGCTGCAACAGCGGAAAAGGAAGCGGCTCCCTCGGCGTGGCGGCCTGCAGGCTGCCGCTCCGGGCCATGTTCGGTTTTTTGCGGGGGCGTTTTGATTTTCGGTCAGAACGTCTCCGTTTTTTTTCACCTGCCGATCGAAAAGAGATCTCCCTGGGAGTTTGTCCGGGCCATAGCGGGCAAACTGTGCCCCGGGGAGCGATGGAGGATTTTTGCAATGAAACAGCCTTTTTGCACGCCAGCCCAGGCCCTGCGCCGGGTGCTGGATGCTGCTGCGGCTCTCCCGGTGCCTGCCACGGAGCGGGTGCCGTTGGATGATGCCTGTGGGCGGATCGCAGCCCGGGACCTGTGTGCCCGGATGGATCAGCCCCCTTTGACCGGAGCCCTCTGGATGGCTATGCCCTCCACAGTGCCGACACGGCCGGGGCGGGGGAGAAGACCCCTGTCACCCTGCCGGTGGTGATGAAACTCTACGCCGGGGATGCCCCCGCCGCTGCCCTGCCTGCCGGGTGTGCTGCCCGCATTATGACCGGTGCACCCCTGCCCCCGGGCGCGGACTGCGTTCTGATGCAGGAGTTGACCGACAGTGGGGAAGAGCAGGTGCGCATTTACGCCCGGCTTCAGCCCAACGCCAATGTGGTGTTCCGGGGTGAGGACATCGCCGCCGGTGCCCCCATTGCCGCTGCCGGAACTGTGCTGACCCCGGCGCACATCGGTGTGCTGGCCGGTCAGGGCATCCCGGATGCCGAGGTCTTCCGCCCCCTGACCGTGGGCGTGCTTGCTACCGGCAGTGAGCTGCTGGAAGCGGGCGAGGCTGGCTCCCGGCAAGATCTACGATGCAACGGGATCCAGAATGCCGCCCGCCTGCGGCAGCTGGGCTTTGCTGTGGAGCGCACCCACTGCTCGGATGACCCGGAGGAGATCGCCGCCCGGATGCAGGATCTGCTTACCCGGTGTGATGCGGTAATCACCAGCGGCGGTGTTTCGGTGGGGCAGAAGGATTACCTGCCCACAGTGCTGGAAATGCTGCACGCGGAGCCTGTTTTTGCCGGGGTGGCCCAGAAGCCCGGCAGCCCCATGATCGCTGCACAGGTGGAGAAAAGCTGGTGTTCTGCCTGTCCGGCAATCCCTTTGCCGCTGCTGCCACGCTGGAGCAGTATGCCGTTCCGGCCCTGCTGCGGGCCGCAGGGCGGCGGGAAGAGGACTGCATCCCGGTGCACACCCGGGGCAGGCTGACCACCGGCTTTTCCAAGCCCAGCAAGGGAACCCGCTTTCTGCGGGCCAGAGCGCTGGGCGGCCTGGTGGAGATCCCCGGCGAGGGCAACGCGGAGGCGCATTCCTCGGGCAGTCTGTCGGCCATGATGGGCTGCAACTGCCTGGTGGAGCTGCCTGCGGGCAGCGGCCCGGTGGCTCCGGGCGAAGAAGTGGAGGTACTGAACTTTGTACAGTGAAAAGAAACGGGCGCTTGCTGCCGAGCTGAGCCTGAAGCGCCCGGCTGTGCTGGCCGTGAGCGGTGCGCACAACAGCGGCAAAACGACGTTATTGGAAAAACTCATCCCCCTGCTGCGGGCACGGGGCCTGAAGGTGGGTGTCATCAAGCATGACGGCCACGATTTCACCCCCGACGTGCCGGGCACCGACAGCTTCCGCCTGCGGGAGGCCGGGGCCGAGGGCGTGGCGGTCTTTTCGGGCAGCCGCTACCTGCTGACGGAGGAATTCCGCCTGAACGAGCAGGATCTGCTGGCCCTGTTTGAGCGCCACGGCTATGATCTGGTGCTGATGGAGGGCTTCAAGGAGAGCGGCTGGCCCAAGATCGAGGTGGTGCGCAAGGCTGTCTCGGAGGAGCCTGTCTCCTTTGAGCCGCTGGCCATCGTGGGGGATGTTCCGGGCGCGGATTTTGCACTGGACGAGCCCGCAGCGCTGGCCGACTGGATCGCTGCACAGATGCCTGCATTGTAACAGGGGGAGGAAGAAACCATGAAACTGATCCGTACCGAAGACGCGGCAGCAGGTGCTCTGCCACGATATCACCCAGATCATCCCGGGTGAGTTCAAGGGGGCCCGCTTCAAAAAGGGCCACATCATTCAGCCCGAGGATATTCCGGTGCTGCTGAGCATCGGCAAGGAAAACCTCTATGTCTGGGAGAAAAAGCCCGGCATCCTCCACGAGGACGAAGCTGCCGCCCTGCTCTACAAGGCCGCTGCCGGTCAGAATATCCACGGCACCGAGCCCCGGGAGGGCAAGATCGAACTGATCGCTGACTGCGACGGTCTGCTCAAGATCGACCGCAGGGCCCTGCTGGCAGTGAACAGCACCCCCCAGATGATGATCGCCACGATCCACGGCGATCTGCCTGTGAAAAAGGGAGCCAAGCTGGCTGGTACCCGCATCATCCCGCTGGTCATTGAGCAGGAGAAGATGGAGGCCATGCAGGCTGCTGCCGGGCCGAAGCCCATCCTGAACGTGCTGCCCTTCCACCAGAAGAAGTTTGCCGTTATCAACACCGGCAGCGAGGTGTTCAAGGGCCGTATTGAGGACAAGTTTACTCCCATCCTCGAGCAAAAGCTGGCGGTGTATGGCTGTGAGATGGCCTTCCACAAGGTCTGCGACGATGACCCGGCGGGCATCACGGCCGCCATTCTGGAAGCAAAGGCCGCAGGCTGTGAGCTGATCTTTACCACCGGCGGCATGAGCGTGGACCCGGACGACCGCACCCCGCTGGCCATCAGGAACACCGGGGCCGAGATCGTTACCTACGGCGCGCCGGTGCTGCCCGGTGCCATGTTCCTGGTCAGCTATCTGGACGGTGTGCCGGTCTGCGGTCTGCCCGGCTGTGTGATGTACGCCAAGCGCACCATTTTTGACCTGCTGCTGCCCCGCCTGCTGGCCGATGACCCCATCACCGCCGAGGATATCGCCCGTCTGGGCGAGGGCGGCCTCTGCCTGGCTGCGCCGAGTGCCACTGGCCCAACTGCGGCTTCGGACACTGCTGAAACCTCTCAGCCAAAGCCTTTCGGCTTTGCCAGCTCCCCCGAAGGGGGAGCTTAACTAAGGTGAAAAAATATGAGTGAAAATAATCTGACACATTTTGATGCCGCCGGAAACGCCGTGATGGTGGACGTGAGCGAAAAGCCAGTCACGGCCCGGGAGGCCACGGCCCACGGTATCATTACCATGAATGCGGAAGCCTTTGCCGCTGTGGAAAGCGGTACCGTGAAAAAAGGCGATGTGCTGGGTGTGGCCCGGGTGGCCGGCATCATGGCCACCAAGCGCACCAGCGAGCTGATCCCCCTGTGCCACCCGCTGCCGCTGACCAAGGTGCAGATCGAGTTTGACCTGCTGCCCGAGCGCCGGCCGTGGAAGCACGCTGCACGGTCAAGACCAGCGGCGTGACCGGCGTGGAGATGGAGGCCCTGACCGGCGTTTCCACCGCCCTGCTCACCATCTATGACATGTGCAAGGCCGTGGATAAGGGCATGGAGCTGGGCGAGATCCATCTGGTGGAAAAGACCGGCGGCAAGAGCGGACATTATATCCGGGCGGAGGGCGGCTATGTTTGATTCCAAGGGCCGCAATATCCATTATCTCCGCCTTTCCGTGACCGACCTGTGCAACCTGCGCTGCCGCTACTGTATGCCGGATGGCGTGGACAAGCTGGAACGGGAGGATATCCTGACCTACGAAGAATTCCTGCGCCTTGCCGCCCTGTTTGCCCGGTGCGGGGTGGATACTGTGCGGGTCACCGGCGGCGAGCCGCTGGTGCGCAAGGGCGTGGAGCAGCTGGTCAAGGGGCTGAAAGCCATCCCCGGCATCCGAAAGGTCACCATGACCACCAATGCCGTCCTGTTGGAACAGCAGCTGCCCGCCCTGCTGGAGGCCGGGCTGGATAGTGTGAACATCAGTCTGGATACGCTGGACCCCGCCCTATTTGCAAAGATCACGGCCCGGATGAATTTGCCGCCGTGCAGGCGGGCATCCATGCCGCGCTGGAAAGCGGCATCCCGGTCAAGCTGAACTGCGTGCCCCAGGTGGGCGTAAACGAGGGTGAGCTGGAAGCGCTGGCCGCTCTGGCACAGGACAAGCCCCTGCAGGTGCGGTTCATCGAGATGATGCCCATCGGCTACGGGGCGGCCATGCCTGTATCTCCGGCCCGGAACTGCTGACCCGCTTCCGCAGGCGCTGGCCGGAGCTGGCCCCGCTGCCCGGGGCAGCATGTG
>ENA-OQIO01001289-OQIO01001289.1-human-gut-metagenome-genome-assembly--contig:-NODE-1289-length-12424-cov-1.586972_pt1 | contig 12424 bp, 19 predicted proteins | sample MGYA00242573_ERZ504737 | MGnify/ENA primary metagenome ERZ504737 (study PRJEB26092, sample SAMD00036203) | human gut metagenome | host: Homo sapiens | study: EMG produced TPA metagenomics assembly of... | reverse complement strand
TCTTCTGTGGTGGGGCCTGTGCCCCATGATTCTCATTAATGTATAGAAAAATCTCTTGCCAATTTTCTCTGCCGCCTCTTTTGGTTTTAAATTGTACAAGTGTGCCGTAAAATCAATCACATCCCCATCTGCCTGACATCCGAAACAATGAAAACGCCTGTCCACTTTCATGCTTGGATTCTTGTCACGGTGAAATGGACAGACCGCCATTCCATTCTTGTTTACCCGTATTCCATAGCTTTCTGCAGCCTGCCGGGTAGTCACAGACTGTTTAACTGCTTCAAATATATTCATCCTTTTCCTCTTTTCTTTACATCACAACTCCATATCGTTCCTTCCCAATTTAGTTCTTCCTTCGTGTTCCCATCGCTCTCGGTTCTCCTGTTCCGCAGTAATTTTTGCTTTTGCCAGCCTATCCAGAATGGAACTTCTGGCTTTTTTCTTAATCTTGTTCGGTTATTTCACCTTTTTGACTTTCCGGTTTTATCAGCGTGGTCTGGATTGTTTTAACTGCTGTCTGCATAGCTTTTGTAATTTTGGTAATTACTCCGTCCAATCGACTTACAGCATCAAGTTCTTTCTTTTTGGGAAGCCTTGCGCTCAGGGGAAAGCACCCACGCCTTTGACTGTTCTACCAGACGAATGTCTTCTTTATGGGTTTCCACTCTGACCTCATCCGTCACAACCTCCACAGCTTTGTCGTAAGCAATATCTGAAACTTCATCGATCAAAGCTTCTACTTCTTCAATTTTCAGAGTAAGTGTATCCAGTATTTCTGTCTGGTTTTTCATCTGTTCCTTTTGCTTAAACAGGATATAATCCTGCTTTTCAAGATAATCTCGCCCTCCATAAGACGGTTCTTCTTCCAGATGCAACCCGTATTTTCGAGTTATATCAAAAAGCATTGTCCGGCAAATAGCATCAAAAGTCTGCTTTCGATTATTATTGCGGCCTTTAGGTTTATCCGGTTTTGGAAGTGCAATCCCTAATTCTTCCAGTGCTTTTTCCTGCTGGGGACAGATTTCCCCGTACTTATTCTCACAATCAAAAACATGACGTTCATGAATGTGCGGCGTTCCTTCGTCCAAATGCAGTGCCCAGTCCAGAATATGGACATGAGAACCGAACCGATTTGTGAACTGCTTTGTAAAGTCCTGTACGACCGCAAGTAATATTTCATAGGAAACAGATTCTTCTACTGTTCCTATTTGAAAAATAGTTTCCTCTGGACAGGTTTTATTGTTCTTTAGTAAATCTTCCACAGATCGGTTACGCTCTGTATGACGGGTTCTTGCATTTCTTTCATTCTGCGCTTCTATATACTTTCCATAATGTTCCTGATAAAAAGTACATTCAATTTCCTCAAAACTGATATCCTGAGAATCATCATCTTCTCTGCTCTGCATTGTGGTATAGCCACGGTAACAGTCCCAGTAAATATTTTCTCTGACTCTTCCAACATCAATATGTTCACTGTTTTCCAAGTTGAAACGGCGATCATTATGCCTTGGATTGTAAGTGCCATTTTTTCCGGAGCGTCCATTGTGTCTTGTTGCTTTCAATAATTTTCTTGCCCCTCCTTTTTCACGTTTTTCCAAATTAAATAAGGCAGCGAAGCTGCAAACCTGCGTGAATTTGCGTCAGGTAATACCCAGTACGAGTAGACGCACGCATCAATCACTGGCAATGGCTGCCGCCCTTAACCTGCACAAAAGACTTCGCTCTCCGCTCTGCTCCAGATTTAGTTACTATTCTCCGGCACCCTTCCATTCCCCTTTGCCATCCATTCGAAAAAAGCAATTTTACTAACCTTAATTAATCTGCCGCTTCGAAATGCCGGAAAACCGGGTGTATGAACCAGTTCATAAGCCGTTACTCTGGAAATCCCCATAATCCGCTGAATATCAGCCACATCCAGTACAAGAGGCAGTTCATCATAATTGTTTAATCTCTTATTTTCACTCATGTTGTTCCTCCATTTTTGATCTCATTTTTTTAGCTTCTCATTGCCGTTTTATCTTTCCTGTTTCCTGAGTCATACTGCTGTTAAGGCATACAACACGTCATCCATTCGGATGCGCTCACTTCTTTTATCGAAGGTCATGGCGGTTTATCTCAGGTTAGACGGTCATAAAGTTGTCAAAGTACACTGCATAGTACGAAATTACCATGCAATCGTATCTTATCAATCTCATCTTGACTTTTCAATACTTTCGCGATACCATAAATGTAACTAATATTATATTTTTTAAAATTACCATACAAAACAGGAGCAAATAGAAATGACTTATCAATTTATAAGGCAAGAACCTTGCTACGACCACATCCTCTTCGTTCTGGCATTGGATAGAGACAAAATGAAGGAGCGAATTTTAATCGGAACGGAACAGCAAATCCGTTTTCGACTGGACGGAAATAAAGATAACGATGTCATATATGATATAACACGTCCTCTAGGACGTTTTCTGATAGATTTTGAATATGATAAAGAAAAGAACTGGAATATATATGGACTTGCTCCCCTACGTGATGCATTGCACACTAACCGTTGGAAACAGCCTGCACTGGAACAGACTGCTGGTGATTTTCTGGCAAAAAAATATCTCACCGGTGATCCGGTGAGAATGTATGCTACATTCCGTATTTGGAATGAATATCTTGTTACAAGGGAATATCGTGACCGTAATACTGCCTGTGATCGTTTTATAGAAAAAATCCAAATTTTGACTCAGGCATTCCAAACAGAAAATGTCATGAATTTTAATTCTGATACCGGAAAACCAGAACGCTTTCATACTGGCAGTCTTTATTTCCGCAACACTCCTGCTGAAATCACTCGACTTGAACTTTGGTTTCCGGATAATAGGCGCAGAACAGAATGCGTAGCTGCCTACAGCTCTTTTTATCCGCTTATCACTTATTACTTGAATCGGCTGAATGACTGGGGCCTTTGTTTCCGTCAGTGCAAAGTCTGTGGAAAATATTTTCTGGCAAAAAACCAGCGTTATGAACTATGCAGTGATAAGTGCCGTAAAGCACAGGCACTTCAAAATAAAAGGGAATTTGATGAACGAGCCAGAGAAAATAACTATGATTTGCTTTATAAAAATGAATGCCAGAATTGGCGTAATAAAATCAATAAATCCAAAAAAACTGCTGATTTTCCGATTGAACGTCTGGAAGAAATGAAAACTGCGTTTGACCTTTTTAAGAAAGAAGCTCTGCGGCGTAAGAAAGCTGTAAAGGCAGGAACAACCAAGCCAACGGAATTCACGGACTGGCTGTATCAGCAGAGCAATATTATCTTGAAACTCAGCGAAATCTGAATCCATCCCTGTAAAGGAAAGGCAGCGAATTTACTCGCTGCCTGCCCTCTCATTAAACTTGTATCCTACACCCCAGACGGTTTGAATATATACCGGGTTGCCCGGATCATCTTCTATCTTCTCACGAATATGGCTGATATGACTCATGACAATATTGTAATCGCCAGAATAGGCTTCTTTCCAGACTACATCATAAATCTGCTCCTTACTAAATACCCTTCCTGGATTTTGTGCTAATAACTGCAGGATTTCAAACTCAGTGTAAGTTAATTCTATTTTTCTATTATCACGAACAACTTCCCTCCGTTTCAAATCAATCGCTATACCTTATGCCTTATTTTCGATTGAAGTTGTATTTCCTGAAAAAGGAATTTTTCTCTGCCGGAATCTAACACGGAAATAACAGAATTTACCAACTCTTCCTCATCTCCCTCGAATGATACCAGCAATATTTTCCCACTTAATCATCCTCGTTTCATTTAGCACTAACTTAATGCTTCGCCTCTGAATTATATTCCGCAAATGTTTCCGTTTCCGGATTAAATTCAGTAAATAATTCCTGCATTCTATTTTTGCTTACTTTTTGAAAGCTGCTAATCTTTCCACTTTTGTCTCTCGTTACTTCAATGTACATAGTGCCGTTGCTGTTAGAAAAGATTCCCCTTCCCTCATCATATAAATCTGCTATAATCTTACCATTATAAACAGTTCCTTTGAGCATCACAGGATACTCCATAATCAGCATACTCCTGTGGAACAGCAATATTAAGACCTTTTCCCTCTTCACTGCTATATTCGCCCATGTCATCAGCCGCTATGTTCTCACTTCCTCCTTCTTCAAAAACAGATCCTTTCATTTCATCTGCAGTTACAGCTTCTCCGCCGGAACTTTCAACCAATGCCGCCGGTTCTGACCAAAAATCATCTGATAACGGTTCTGCCTTTACGTCTGTGATGGTGCCATAGTTTTCCCTTTGCACTTCAACTCGAAGCGTACCTCCACGTTTGGAACTTATTGTATAAGTACCCGGCTTAAACTCATCCCGGAAATATCCAATGGTCTTTCCATCATACATCAGAAATCCTGTTTCTTTCTGGTAAGTTATTCCCGCTTTTGCATATTCAGAAAGCTGTTCTTCGCTGAATACATTTTCATTACTGTCTTTATTTTCGGTGACCGTTTCTGCTTCCTGCTTCGCATATTCTATATTTTCCGGAGAATATGCCATTGTAATTCCCACTGCATCATCAGATGATTTCGACAACTTCATCCCATCTTTTATTTTTTGAAGATTATCCTCATAAAGTGCAATCGTCTCATCTACTTTTCCTGTGTCCATACAAACCATCCGTCGCCGCCTGTATAAGCTTTTTCACCAATCATAGACTGCAGAACTTCTTTTTCCTCGTCCAGCCATTTCGCATACTCTTCTGCTGTCCACCATTCCACATCCGAACTTGAAAGTGATTCATCTTCCCGGATATTCACTTCGTTTAAAGCAACTGTTGTTTCACCGTTTTCTTGCGCTGTCTCTGTCTTTTTCTCCAAGGATGATGCGGAAGTTGCAAATCCACCTGTCACGCCAATTACCAATACTGCACTTATCATTACTGCAAACTTAGATGTCTTCTTTATCTTCATAATTGCTCTTATCCTCTCTTCAATCGCATTTTTACTGAAACTGTTACATAATGGTGTCAGTCCGCTCTTTTTTTCTTCCATAGATATTAAAGCAGTTGCATATACCGACTTTATATCCATTCCAAATCTACGGACTACGGTTTCGTCACAGGATAATTCCAAATCTCTGTTAAAAAGAATATACATTACCCACACAAGAGGATTAAACCAATGAATGCATACTGCAGCAATCATTATCAGCTTTGTAAGCATATCAAGCCGTCTGATATGCACATATTCATGTTCCAACACATAACGAAGCTGATAAATATTTTTCCATTCTGTATTTTTCGGCATTAAAATAACTGGGCGAATCACACCATAAGAAAGTGGTGCAGCTATGGTTTCTGTCTGCCGGATGGATAGACTCCTTTTTAGTGGATGTTTTTCCTTCCATGCTTCCAAAATATCATTTTCAACAGGCAGCGAAAATCGAAATTCCCGATAGCATTTTATATAGGAAACCGCAAAAAATCCAAAACAAAGTAACAGACCTGCCAGCCATATTACACTCAAAATCGAAATGGATTCTGTTCTCTGCACCATAGCCTCTGATAATCCATTTGCTATCTCAGGCATATTACCATGAATGGGTAAAAATGTTGTCGTTTGCGCCGTTCTCACTGGGTTTATATCAGAATAAATATCTGCAACAGAGAATAAATACTTGTGACTGATTTTATGGAAAATGGAACTAATAACCGTATTAATGCAATCCACCATAAAATCAAAAATGTTTTCTTCGGTAATCTGTTGATAAGCACAGCCCTTAATACCACAATAAGTAAAATAATAACCGTTCCCAGAAAACTCATTTGCAGCAGGCTCATATACATCACCTCATTCCAATTCACTGACGATCTGCTTCAGGTTCTTAATCTGCTCCATAGAAAGTTTTTTTCTGCCAAGAAGTGCCGCAAACAACTTGTCAACAGATCCATCATATATCTTATCAATAAGTTCATCTGTTTCCAGATCCTGTACCTGTTCTTTTTGCTATAAGCGCATGGCACATAAATCCCGGTTCCGTTCGTTCAATCGCGCCTTTATTGATACACCGCTTAATCAATGTATACGTTGTGTTTTTATTCCAGCCGACTTCTCTGTTTAAAGTATCTGCAACATATTTCGCTGGCACGTCACCATCCTTCCACAGAACATCCATTACCTTTAATTCCGAATCAAAAAGTTTGATATTTTCCTCTGTCACTTGTTTCGCCTCCTATAAGACTACAGTAGTCTGTTCTTGTTTTCAGACTACCACAGTCTTATAGCATTGTCAATCATTTTCTGTCGCTAGGAAAAGAAAAACAGCCAGCCTTTCGGCTGACTGCTCCATACTAAATATAAACCATTTCGTTCAGTACAATTTCTTCTGCTCTGTTTCTAATATTATTACACCGTTGTACCCAAAGCATAGCATCTTTCCGCTTCAATTCCTCCGTCACTCCCTCAGCCGCTTTCATCTGATCAACAATACACGTAAACCGTTCCTCCGCTTGTTCGTCCAAATCCTCCAGATAGCTCCAAAGTTTTCCGGTCAGCAGTAAACTGGAATATCTACCGTAGCACTGCTTTTTCAGATACTCCCTGTGCATTCGTCCCCACTTACCGATAGATCACTTTTCCTCCGGCAGCTTCAAGTCTGGGATATAATAATCCCCGACAAGTACATAATCAATGCCATTCTCCGTAATTCTTGTTTTCAAATCCTTCATGGTTCGTTCCTCCTCGGTTTTTCTTATTCTATTACCCAAACGAACGTTCTATATTGTTACTTCCATATGTACCGTACTCTTACTGATCCCGAATTTCTTCGCCGCCTGCCGCACCGTAGCCTTTGTTTCAACAATATATCCTGCGATCTCAACTGCACGTTCTTCAATATAATCCTTCACTGCCAAGCCCCCGAAGACGCTTTTTTACAGTGTATGCGAAGGCTTTTTCCGGTATGAGCCTTATTCTGTGCAAAGCTCCTTATAATAATTTAATTCTTTTTCGCCTGCTTATAAAGCACAAGACAGACGATCACAAACACAACCGTAACCGCTACGGTAAGCGGAAGGATCATAGAAGAGCCCGCCCCGAGCAGAAGGCCAAATCCCTGTCTCAGCGTCAGGATTCCAAGGATGGAAAAAATAACAAATGCAACTATATTGAGGATTCCCTCCGGTGCCTTGCTTTTCAGAAGATATCCGATCAGAAGTCCGATCACATCCGCTGCAAAAAGTCCCAGTGAACAGGCAAGCCATACCACAACCGCTGAACTCAGTCCCTCATTGGCACCAAATGTAATTGCGGTAAGCTGTGTCTTATCCCCCAACTCCGCAACAAAAAATGTACAGAATACAGACAGCGGTGCAAATTTGATCTTACGATCCTTAACATTCTCTTCCTCATCATCGTCACCCTTCAGCGTTGTCACCGCAAAAAACAGGAACGCTGCACCTGCGATCAGACGGATCAGCCAGGTAGGGACCACGGTACTGATAATACCTCCTGCAAGCACTGCCAGTCCGTTGAGCACCAGGACAGCAACACCGGTTCCAAGCAAAATATCCTTCAGCTTGAACCTGGAAGTCATTGCCACCAGCATCAGCTGTGTTTTGTCACCCATTTCCGCAATAAACTGGGTAAAAAGCACTTTCATAAATAACAGCATTTTTCTTCTCCTTTGCATATTCATCCGCTCTGGAGCCATAAAAAAAGACCCACGTATACTCTATCTCTGTAACAGAAATAAAATATACATGAGTCTCATTCTTTAAGATTTGCCAGGTGCATGCACCAGTATGTTGACAAACCACGTCTACACGCGAATTACTCCCTCACGGAATTGATTTTCGTCATTGTAGCAAAGTTGAGAAATTTTGTCAATAGCATCAGAAATCCCTGCCGGCACCGCCACCGCCGAAGCTTCCTCCGTCTCCGGAGCTTCCGCTGTCGTAGCTGTCATAATCATCGTCTCTGTCATCGTCATTGCCGGAACTTCCACCGCTGCTTTTTCCTCCTCTTCCCAGAATCCAGCTCAGCGGAAACAGGGAATTAAAGAGCCGATGCAGTACACTCATACGGTTAAAATTCTTTTTCCAGTAGTCTGCGGTATCCTTTCCCGACAATTTCATTATCAGCCCTTCAGAACCAGAACCATAGTTACGATAAGAAATACAGGAAGCATCACGCACAGCAGATATGCGCCCACCATGATCAAAACGATCATCACAAGCCCCAGCGCGATCTCCCAGACAGTTCCATCATCCTCATCATCATCCACATCCGGCTCCACCTTCTCATACCTGGGAGCTGTTATCTTCTCCAGGCCGTATTCCTCACGGATCTCATTTAACATTGCATAATAAAGCTCCACGGTACCTTTTTCAAACTGATTGTCTTTATAGGAAGGAACTGCATATTCATCCAGAAGTCGTCCGGTCTTTGAATCAGGCAGCTTTCCCTCAAGACCGTAGCCGACAGATACCCAGACTTACGGTCCGAAACCGAAAGGACGATCAGGACACCATTATTTTTCTTCTTTGAACCAATTCCCCATTTGCGGCCGGTTTCCACTGCATAATCACTGATGTCTTCCCCATCGGTGGTATCCACGGTAAGGACAACCAGCTGCGCTGTGGTATCCTCATACAGCTGCTCACCAGCCTTGCAAAGCTCTTCCTTCCAGGTATCGCTGAAAACCCCTGCATAATCATTAACATAGAATTCTTTTGTGGCAGACGGGATCTTCCCGAAAGCTGCCAGCGTACTTCCGGACAGCGTCAATACAAAAGCCAGTAGCACAGCCATCCGTCCGATCCATTTTTTCATAGGATATTCTCCCTCTATCCGTTCTTTCATTTCATCAGAACAATGGTCTGATCTTATCACTCTGCCAGCATATCCCCTACATCCAGCGTATCTGCTGCTGAATCATCGGCCTCAAAATATGACGCCTTCTCAAAGCCAAGCATAGAACCAAATACATTCCCGGGGAATTTCACAAGCCTTGTGTTATAAGCTTTCACAGCCTCATTATAATCTTTTCTCGCTACAGAGATCCGGTTTTCGCTTCCGGACAGTTCATCCATCAGGCCCACATAAGTAGTATTGCTTTTCAGTTCCGGATAATTTTCCACCACAACCTTCAGACCGGAAAGTGCACTGTCCATCTGCTGATCTGCCTCAGATTTCTCTTCCACGGTATCCGCATTCATCAGCTGGTCCCTCGCCGCCAGAACCCTGTCAACAACCTCCGTCTCATGCTTCGTGTAACTTTTTACCGTGCTGACGAGATTCGGGATCAGATCTGCACGTCTCTGCAGCATGGTATCCACATCAGCCTCTGCAGTTTCCACAGCTTCTTTATTTCCGGCAAGCCCGTTGTAACTGAGCATAAGTCCTCCGGCAAGGACCACGATCACTGCAATAACAGCCAAAAATACTTTCTTCATCTCTTTTCCTCCCTTCCGATATCACAGATAACCTTTCAGCCTGCGATACAGGATTTTTTATATCCCCATTGTACCAGAGCATACAGGATTCCACCAGAAAAACTCACCTTTTTCAGTCAGAATTTTTCTGCCATTTCCATAAGTCCCTGATATATTTTTTCGGAAAGCGGAATGGAAACACCCAGTTTCTTCGCTTCTTTCACAATATAGCCGCTGAAGGTTTCCAGCTCCGTCTGTTTTCTCCGGATGCGAAAATCCCTCTGCAGGGAACTGGTTGCATTATCTGCACCTTTCAGGATCTCTGTCACTTCTGCAATTTTCTTCTGCTGCCGTTCATCCGCATCTTTGACTCCAATACAAAGCCACGTAAACGCATCCTGCCGGGCAATGGAAAATCCACATTGGCAAACAGCATGGATATTCGCCATCCGCATTCGCTACCTGCTCATTGTATCAAATATTCCCATACATTTCCAGAAAGCAATTTTCAGTAATATCCTGTTCAAAAAATACAGAAACTTTTTATCCCGTCTTTTTTTGTCCCGTATTCTGGTGTATACTGGATATAAATTTTTTACGAAAAAAACAAAAATGTGAGGTGACAAAAATGGATACCAAACCCGTTTTTCACGGAAGTGATATAGAAAAGATCTGCAGCTACTACAATCTGAAAAAAGAAAACATCGTCAAATTCGGTGCAAATGTCAATCCTCTGGGCCTTTCCCAAAAAGCCGGCAGAGCCATTGCAGAACACGTGGATATTCTTTCCTCCTACCCGGACAGAGAATACACATCCCTTCGGAATACGATTTCCGGCTACTGCAATATTCCCGCTGATTTCATTCTTCCGGGAAACGGCTCCAGCGAATTGATCTCCCTTCTGATCCAGGAGCGTGCCCCGAAGCACACTCTGATCCTTGGGCCTACCTATTCTGAATACTCCAGAGAGCTATCCTTCTCCGGAAGTACCCAGGAATATTACCACCTTCAGGAAAGCAATGATTTCGAGCCAGACATTCCGGATCTCTGCCGGAAGCTGGAGCAGAGCTATGATTTTCTCATTCTCTGCAACCCCAACAATCCAACCTCCTCTGCCATCACCCAGGAAGAGCTTCGCAGACTCATCGGTTTCTGTGCAGAAAAAAATATCTTCGTGATGATCGACGAAACCTATGTAGAATTTGCCCCGGATATCAACACCATCACCGCAGTTCCGCTGACTCGGGAATTCACCAATCTCATGGTACTCCGCGGCGTATCCAAATTCTTCGCCGCTCCCGGAATGCGCCTGGGCTACGGCATCACCGGAAACATGGAATTTCTTGCAAAAATGCGCGAAAAACAGACACCATGGTCACTTAACAGCCTTGGTGCCTTTGCAGGAGAGATCATGCTGCAGGATGAAGATTATATTAAAGGAACCAGAAATCTGATCCTTTCCGAACGTGACCGGATGATCCGGGAGCTGAAGGATACAGACACCTACAAAATCTATCCCGCCTATGCAAACTTTATCCTGCTCAGGATCCTGAAAACGGACTGACTCCTATGACGTATTTGAAGCCTGCATCAGACAAGGCATGATGATCCGTGACTGTTCTTCCTTCCAGTGCCTGGACGGGGAATTTGTACGATTCTGTATTATGATGCCGGAGGATAATTCACGGCTTGTTAAAGTGCTGAAATCACTGTAGTCCTCAAAGTTTTTCTGTATAACCTGCGTATACAAACGGGGCAGCACTCCAAAAACACCTCAAGGAGAATTTATTTTATGGACTTTTTCATTCTGGCAGCGATCCTTCTGCTGCTCATTCCATCCAGGCCTGTGGAATTCAATCCGGAATATATCTCGATAGAAACAGACCAACATCATCCGCGATTTTTTCTGCTGCTGGTATTCATGATCCACTTCTGCCAGTACATCCAGATGAACGGCCCCACAGACCGGATCTTCCAGTTCTGGCGCACCCACTCCGGCCAGCTGGTAGTCACCCTGTTCCTGCTTTATTCCGGATACGGTGTCTTCGTCTCCATCATGAAAAAAGGCACGCCCTACGTCCGCCGCATCCCAGTTCACCGAGTGCTGCGGACACTGGTGCATTTTGATCTGGCCGTACTGCTTTATCTGGCAGCCTATTCTTTCATGGGAAGAACCTTTTCCATGCAAAAAATTTTCCTGGCACTGCTGGGCTGGGAAAGCCTCGGCAACAGCAACTGGTACATTTTTGTCATGTTGATCCTGTACCTCATCACCTGGTTCGCATTCCGGATCTTAAAAAACAGCCCTATACCCTCTCTGCTTTTCATCACAGTTCTGACCGTGATAAGCATGTACATCCTGTCCCTCCACAAAACCGACTACTGGTACAACACCATGCTCTGCTACCCCGCCGGCATGTGGTACGGATCTTTAAGGAAAAATTGATGTAAAATTAAAGACCACAAAGAATTACATCCTTGCAGCCCTTATACTCCTGGCCCTGCTCCTCGTAGTTTACAAAACCCGCCAGCAGATCTGTATGTATGCCATCGGCGCTGTTGTATTCACACTGGTGGTTGTGATGTTCACCATGAAAATGCAGCTTGGAAATTCACTCCTGGAATTCACCGGAAAGCATCTGTTCGGATTGTATATTATGCAGAGACTGCCTATGGCCCTGCTGCAGCATACCGCCATTGAAGCAAATGCTTATGTTTATGCCGTGGTCTGTTTTCTGCTTATGTATTTGGTGGGATTGGTTTAGCTGGGTTTGCGAGATGGTGGATGAGAAAGTACTGGGGAAGATTTTTCATAGACTTTGTAGGTTGCAGAGCCAGAAAGCTCTGTAACTGTCAGGATATTTTTGTTTGGTGCTGTCAGCTCTGATGTACAGCTACGTACGTTCTGAGCATCGATCGATGTACAGCTACGTACGTCTGAGCATCGATCGATGTACAGCTACGTAGTCTGAGCATCGATCGATGTACAGCTG
>ENA-OQIO01001287-OQIO01001287.1-human-gut-metagenome-genome-assembly--contig:-NODE-1287-length-12432-cov-4.823649_pt1 | contig 12432 bp, 17 predicted proteins | sample MGYA00242573_ERZ504737 | MGnify/ENA primary metagenome ERZ504737 (study PRJEB26092, sample SAMD00036203) | human gut metagenome | host: Homo sapiens | study: EMG produced TPA metagenomics assembly of... | reverse complement strand
AAAAAAATGGATCAAACCTCTCAGGCGCTTCGCGCCAGTACGGGTTGCGGCTCCCAGCATCCACTTCGTGCTGTAAACAGCACTCGTATCTTGCTGGCCGCGGCCCCAACAGCAACGCCCTTCATCCGCCACTGGCGGCGGTTGTTGCTGTTGCTCCTAGTAGGGGAGCCCTTGGCATAATGGGCAAGTCTCTTTTGCAAAACTTCAAGTTATGCTATACTGTTATTATACTATAAGAAGGAGGCAGTTTCCATGGGGGGAAGCACCAAACAGGCCCTGCTGCAGGCGCTTTCGGCGGCAGAGGGAGCTATATCTCAGGCCAGCAGCTGGCCGAAGCGCTGGGCGTGAGCGTGCGGCTGTCCACAAGGCGGCACAGGCGCTTTCAGCCCAGGGATACACGCTGGATTCCGCCCCGCGCCGGGGCTACCGGCTGGCAGGCGGCGACCCCTTCTGCGCCGAAGCGGTGGGCCCCTATCCCGCTCCTATCCACATCTACGACACGCTGCAAAGCTCCAACCTGACGGCCAAGCAGCTGGCACTGGGCGGCGCGCCCCACGGCACGCTGGTGCTCACGGCCCACCAGAAGGCGGGGCGCGGGCGGCTGGGGCGGCGGTTTGAAAGTCCTGCCGGGAAGGGGGTCTATCTCTCCCTCATCCTGCGGCCCGCCCTCTCTGCCGCCGATGCCAGAGTGCGACCATCAGTGCGGCAGTGGCCGTGGCCCGGGCTGTCAAGGCCCTTTGCGGGCTGGAGCTGGGCATCAAATGGGTGAACGACCTTTACTATCAGGGCCGCAAGGTCTGCGGCATCCTGACCGAAGCCGGGACCGACATGGAATGCGGTCAGCTGGAATGGCTGGTGGTGGGCATCGGCCTCAACCTGACCACCTCCTCCGCCGATTGGCCCGAGGAGCTGGCCCGCACGGCGGGCAGCCTTTACCCCGGCGGGCCCGCACCCGTGAGCCGGGCAGTGCTGGCCGGGGCCATTGCCCGGGAGCTGCTCTCCCTCTGCCCGGCCTTCGACTGTCTGGACGAGTACCGGGCCCGCTGCTTTGTGCCGGGCCACTGGGTCACTGTCTGCACCGGGGCCGAGACCTATGCCGCAAAGGCCCTTTCCATTGACGATGCGGGCCGTCTGGTGGTGGAGCGCGAGGGCGGCAGGCAGGTTGCCCTGCAGCATGGTGAGGTCAGCATCCGGCCCACAAGGACAGGGTGAGGTGAATCACCCTCTCAGTCAAAGCCTAACGGCTTTGCCAGCTCCCCCAAAGGGGGAGCCAAGGGCGGCCCCAGATTTAACAGCCTCTGCCTCTGTGATGTCTTGCCTCTCCCTTCGGGAGAGGTGGATTTGCGAAGCAAAGACGGAGAGGGTGAGCCATTTTTCCGATTGTATTTTATCGATCGGATGTCTTTAGCAGAAGTTTGCGCACTACTGACCGTCATCATCGGTTTGCTGACGTTGATGGTCAACGTTGCCAAAGCCGCATTTGATGCTGGCCGGAAAATTTCTAGCAAAGAACACGAGAAAAAAAAAATTCCCAGTCAGGTGAAAGGATTTCTCATTTTTTGCATTATAGGAAGTAGAAGAGCATAAGCCCCCGTACCACCCAGCCGGGAGACCGGCGTAAGGAAAGTGAGGAATCCCCTATGAAGAAGCGACTACTCAGCCTGTTGGTGGCAATCAGTATGGTGCTGACGTTCCTGCCCGTGTCGGCATTGACCGCAGCAGCGGAGGATAGCAGCAACGGCGAACTTAAAATCGGACAAGACTGTTATCCTGTTCTGGATCATATCCCTCACCAAACAGTCAACGAGCATGATATCTACACTGGTGATGGCTGGACTTACGATGCCGATGAAAATTGTAAAATTCTGACCCTGTGCCCCAGTGCGCCAACAAACTATGATTTTTTTGCCATTCACGTAGGGCAATCCATCACAACCGACTGTAACCTGGTAATTGGCGAAAATGCAACCGTTACGGATGGAAATTTTATAGCCTCTGTTACGAACAATGGCACTGTCAAGGGCGGCATTTTTAAGGGTGCTGTTACAAACCATGGCACAATAATCGGTGGCCGTTTTTTCTCTTCGGTCACCAATGAATTGGATGGCATCATTGAAAATGGTCAGTTTGGTGATTGGGCTTCCCCGTACACCGTTACAAACAATGGCGGCACGATCAACGGCGGCACTTTCAAAGATAAGTCAATCATTAGCGGCACCAGTCCCGTAGCATCAGGTTATACCCTCTCAGCAACAATGCCAACTGGTTTTGATTTTGTTTCGGTCAATGAGTATCGCAATTCATGCTATATCATCCCGAATCAGGCATCCGTTTCTGTTGATATAAGCTATCATTTTGAGCCTGCGATCAATTTCCAAAATCTTCCACCCCTTGATGTAGCCATCGATAATGCACAGCACATGCTTCTGTCCGACTGGTGTGTGAGTGATCTCAAGATTGAGTTCGAGGATATCCGCGGAGTTTATGAAGTCACCTTCACCGCACCGCCTGCAAATGGCTCAACCGTAACCATCAGCCGCTGACCCGGCTGGTAATTGAGAAAAGCGGTTACCCTGCCGTGGCACAGGATTGGAACGGCAGCCGGGCAAATTATCCCGGCGATGGTTGGAAGTTTGAAAACAACAGCCTGATTTTGGAGCCTACCGACGAGAAAAGCTATGACTTTAACAACACCGACCTGAACCCCCATAGAGTGGCGGTGAACTGCCCGGTTACGGTGGACAGCAACGCCACCATCACCAACGGCATTTTCCTGAAAGAAGTTACCGGCAGCGCCAGCGCCCTGAACGGCGTGTTCCTGAACGTTCCCACCGGCTGCGAAAACAGCGCCAAAAAGATCACGGTTTCGGATAACGGAACCATTACGGCCCTGAAAACCAGCGGCGATACCACCACACTGGACAGTGCCGCCAAGGAGATTTATGTGGTCGGCCAGCCCACCGGCACCCTGTATGTGACCCTGAGCAGCGGCAAGGTACGGGAAGTACAGCTGCCCCTTACGGCTGACCTTGAGCTGCTGCTGAACGACCCGAAACCGGAACCCAAGCCCGAACCCGAGCCGGAACCGGAGACCTACACCCTGAAAGTGGTGGGCGGCAGCTTTACGACCGGCGGCAGGGATGCGCTGACCAGCGGCACCGTGCCGGTGGATTCAGAAGCAAACGTGACCCTGAACCCGGATGCCGTACCGGAGGGCATGGTGTTCGACCAGTGGACCATCAGTGAGGAAAGCCTGCTGGGCAACCCCAATGTGGCCTACCACGCCGAAAGCTTTACCATCCCGGCCAATGCAGTGGAAAAAGGCAAGACCGTTACCGTGGAAGCCAGTACCGGGAAGCCACCATTGAAAGCGAAGGCCCCGGCATTCTGGGCACCGCCGCCATAATCGGCACGGCGGGTGCTGGCGCTGCCGTGCTCGGCTACACCGGCTACATGATCGGCACTGAGCTGTACCTGAACACCGTCCTGCCTGCCGGTGCGGCCATCCCCAACAACGCCGGGGAGCTGGCCCTGCTGCTGTGGGAAGCCGCCGGGACCCCGGCCCCCGCTGCTCTTCTCCCTGCCGATGCTGCCCCGGTCCAGCAGGCCCTTGCATGGGCCATCGAGAACCAGCTCCTCGCCCCGGATGCGTCCGCGGAGGATTCCGTCAGCCGCTGGGAGGTTATTCGGAGCTGGAATCAGCTGAAGGGGTAAGTGGCGAACCCTCTCAGTCAAAGCCTTCGGCTTTGCCAGCTCCCCCAAAGGGGGAGCCAACGCATCACAGAGGATGGGCCTCGTCTTTGTACAACCTCTCAGTCACGGGCTAACGCCGTGACAGCTCCCCTAGTAGGGGAGCCTTTGGCAGGAGATTCATTTTTCGCTATGGTCGCCTGCGGCTCCAAAATCATCATCTGCCGCAAGAAAAAATCTGACGGCAACTGTGCAAAAATTAGCGAAGCGCCAACGCTCGAAAACGTGACGGTATGCCAAGGCCTCCCCTACTAGGGGAGGTGGCATCGAGCGAAGCGACGATGACGGAGAGGTTGTACTTCGCATCACCTGACCCCGTAGATGTCTTGCCTCTCCCTTCGGGAGAGGTGGCATTGCGCAAGCAATGACGGAGAGGGTGAGGATGCTAACTAAACAGCGAACCCCCCGGTGCGATCTGCACTGGGGGGTTCGCTGTTATTGTTGCTTCAGGAAATATGTACCGCTTCCAGCACCCTGATGCCCTCCTGCTCCATCACATCGCGCAGGGCCTCGAGGTAGCCGGGCTTGTCCACCTTGTTCTCAATGCAGCAGGTCAGCACGCCGTGCAGGCTGGTGACCTCCATTGCAAGGGACGCACCGTCCGGCAGCACCCAGGTCTGGAAATCGGTCAGGTATGCTTCCAGCTCCGGGCTATGCGGCAGCAGCGGGCTGCCGATGTAGCTGACCCAGAAATCTGCCGGGAAGCCGCTGATGTACTCACCCATCTGGAACACACGCTTCTTGATCTTGAGCGCGGCCTTCTGCTGGAACACCTGATACACCCAGCCCATCTGTTCGGCCATGCGGAACAGGCGGCGCTCCGGGGTCAGGCTTTCCCGGATCTCATGGTCGAGCTGCTTTGCAAAGCTGTGGAGCCGGGCCTGCGGTTCCAGCTGCAGGGCCAGCTGAAAGGACGCAATGCAGTTGTACAGGGCATGCGGCACCCCCAGCGCCGCGCGGGTGTCGGCGGCATAGCTGTACGCAAGGTCATTCTTTTCCAGATACCGCTGCGCTGCCTGGCAGGTCAGCCCCATGAGGGCGCTGAAGGGCTTCACGCCCTCCTTCTGCGCCAGATCCACAAGGCTCTGTCTGTCCAGCCGCAGCCGCTGAAAATGGGGCGTGCCTTCGTGGATCTGCAGCACGTCCTTCTGCATGTTGTTGGCCACCTGGCTCTCCGGGTAGCGGGCCAGCAGCTGTTCCACATCGTAGGGCGGGTCAGAGGCAAGGGCCTCGCACACAAAACCGGCGTTGGAGCGCAGGTTGCAGTAGAGCTTGAGCAGCAGGGTGAAAAAGGGCGAGCCGCCCCGGCCATCGGCCAGGAAGTGGAACCAGTCCAGATAGACCGTGTTCCCCTCACAGCCCAGCGAGAAGAGATAATCGTTCGTCTCCTCGGGGATCTTTGGCTGGGCGCTGCCCTGCCGCACACGGCAGAGGGCAGTGTTGGGCTCCAGACGGGCCTCCCGCTTTTCCCACACCACATGGCAGAAATAATACTCTGCCAGCGGGCGGGCCGCATCCAGTGCCTGCTGCAGAAGAGCCGGGTCAACGGTCTCCTTCAGCGTGGCCTGATAGCGGCAGAGGACCTGATTTTCACGGTAATAGTAGACGATGCCCTGAAACACCGCACGCTGCTCTGCATTCATCCGGAATTACCCCGCGTTCTCGGCCAGATAATCAGCCAGATCGCCGATGGTCACAAAGTTGCGCAACTCCTTTTCGGGGATGCGCAGACCAAAGGTCTCTTCCAGATCGGCCACGACGGTCAGGATCTCCATAGAGGACAGATCCAGATCATCCATCATCACGCTGTTTTCGTTGACATCCTCGGGCGAGATCTCTGCCACATCCTCCAGAATTGCCAGGATCTGAGACACGATTTCTGCTCTTTCCATCAAAAAATCTTCCTTTCCGTGAGGGATTTTTTATCGCCTGCAAGGGCGCAGTTTCAGTATGCCACGCGCCGGGCCGGTTTAGCCAGCCGGGCGGGACATTCCTGTGTTTTATAATACCTGTTTTATAGAGGAAATGCAACACACAGGCCGCCCGGTTTCGCGCTTTTTTCGCAATTTCCGCGCTTACCTGCGCAGCAGCTTGCCCATGGCGTTGCGGGGCAGGGGTTCGGCGCTGAACTCCACTGCGTGATCCGCTGGTACAGCGGCAGGGTACGGTTCAGCCCGGTGAGGAAAGCCCGGACCTCTGCCTGCTTTTCCTCGGCACAGCAGATCAGCGCGCCGATCTTTTTGCCCATCTCCTTGACCACGCACTCCTGCACCTCAGGGCAGGCGTTGAGCTTTTTCTCCAGCTCCTCGGGGCTGACGTTCTCGCCGGTACCCAGAATGATCAGATTCTTCTTCCGGCCCACCATGTAGTAATAGCCGTCCTCGTCCTCACGGGCCAGGTCGCCGGTGTGGAGCCAGCCGTCTTTGTCGATGATCTCGGCGGTGGCCTCGGGGTCTTTATAGTAGCCCAGCATCACACAGCCGCCCCGGATGCAGATCTCGCCGGTCTCATCCAGTTTGTACTCGCAGTGGCCGTCCGGCTTGCCCAGCGCCCGGATATGGGGCTCTGCCTGGGCGTAGTTCACCAGACCATCGCCGCAGGTCTCGGTCATGCCGTAGCACTGGGTGATGTACATGCCGTTTTTCACCAGACTCAGCAACATCTCGCTGTCGAACATGGCAGAGCTGCCGCAGGGGTTCCACAGGCCGTTCAGCTTATCGGCGCGGCCGCGCTTGACATCCTTGTAGATGCTCTCCATCAGCACCGGGGCCACGGCAATGGAATCGCTGTGCATCAGGCCCAGATCCCGGTAGAAATTCCGCAGGTCACTGCAAAGGTTCAGGGCCCAGCTTGAAGGGCCAGGAGAACAGGCAGATAAAGGTGCCCAGATGGAACAGGGGCAGGATGGCAAAGTTGCTCAGGACATCGTTTTTGTCCTCGGGCAGCTGCCGGTGCTTAAAGTCCAGCATGTGGTCGCCCATGGCAACGTGCATCTGCATCACGGTAAAGAAGTTCCGCTCCGCCAGCATCACGGCCTTGCTGCGGCCGGTGGTGCCGGAGGTGAACAGCATGACCATCAGGGCATTGGGGTCGATCTTCTTTTCCAGCCCGCCGGGCGCGGTGTCCTTCCAGACATCCATCGGCCGCAGGCGTTCCCCATACGCAGCCTCCAGCTGGTCACGGCAGCCGTAGTCCACCCCATCGCTCAGGATGAGGCAGGCTCTGCCAGCTCCAGCTCCCAGCTCAGTTCGTCCCAGGTCTTTTTCTGGTTCATCGTTACCAGAACAGCCCCGGCCAGCACAGCGCCAAAGGTATTCACGCCGTACTCATAGCAGTTCCGGCTCAGCAGGACCACCCGCTTGCCTCCACCTCCGGGATGTTCCGGGCAAACCAGGCAGCGGCGCGGCGGATATCCTGTGCATACTCGGCATAGGTCTTTTCCTTCACGGTACCGGTGGCATCCTCTACCCAGCGGAACGCCACCCGCCCGGGGAATTCCTGCTCCATTGTCCGGGTGATAAGATCATAGACATTGTTTACCATGGTCTGCTCCTTTTTTCTCCCGTTTGATTTCACTTGCGCAGCAGCTTGCCCAGTGCATTGCGGGGCAGGGGCTCGGCGCTGCATTCTACAACGGAGATGCGCTTGTACATGGGCAGGGTGCGGTTCAGCTCGGTGACAAAAGCCTTCACCTGCTGCTGCTTGTCATCCTCACAGCAGACAACAGTGCCGATCTTCTTGCCCATCTCCTTGACGATGCACTCCTTGATGGCATCGCACTTGCCCAGCAGCTTTTCCAGCTCCTCGGGGCTGACGTTCTCGCCGCTGTCCAGAATGATGAGGTTCTTCTTGCGGCCGGTCATATAGTAGTAGCCTTCCTCGTCCACGCGGGCCAGGTCGCCGGTGTGGAGCCAGCCGTCCTTGTCGATGGTCTCGGCAGTGGTCTCGGAGTCCTTATAGTAGCCCAGCATCACGCAGCCGCCGCGGACGCAGATCTCGCCATTCTCGTCCACCTTGACCTCACAGAAGCCGTCCGGCTTGCCCAGGGCACGCAGGTGGTCGCCCTCCTGGGTCACGTTCAGCAGGCCATAGCCGGCCAGCTCGGTCATGGAGTAGCACTGGTTGATGTAGAAACCGTTCTTCACCAGTTCGCTCAGGATGGCGGGATCAAGGATCGCAGAGCTGCAGCTCAGGTTCCACAGACCGTTCAGGCGGTCGGCATGGCCGCGCTTGATCTCGTTGTAGATCATCTCCACCAGCACCGGCGGGGTAGACATGGCATCGCTGTGCATCAGGCTCATATCCCGGCGCAGGTCGCGGGCATCACAGCAGAGGTTCAGCGTCCAGCCTGTATGCCGTAGACAAAGTAGCAGATGAAACCGGCCAGATGGAACATGGGCACCAGCGTAAAGTGGCTGAAGTTCCGGTCGAGGTACTGGGGTGCCAGCCGCTCCTTCTGATCAGGGATGACCTTCTGCCATCGATGTACATCTGGCAGGCGGTGAAGTAGTTCTTCTCGCTCAGCATCACACCCTTGCTGCGGCCGGTGGTGCCGGAGGTGAACATCAGCATCAGCAGACCCTCGTGGTCGATGCGGTTGACCATCTCAGCCTCAGGGGCAGCGGTCCAGGCATCCATGGGGCGGAGCCGAGCGCCGTAGAGCGCTTCCAGCTGGGCGCGGTAGCCGTAATCGATGCCATCATTGAAGATGAGGTCCGGCTCCACCATGCCCAGCTCATGCTCCAGCTCGGCCCAGGTCTTGCCCTGGTTCAGGGTCACGATGACAGCGCCTGCCATCATGGTGCCGAAAACGACCGCGCCGTACTCATAGTTGGTGCGGCTCAGGATAACGATCTTCTTGCCCTTGGGCTCGCCCAGCTCCTGCTGCAGGTAGCCGGTCGCTTTGCGGATATCCTGCACATACTGAGCGTAGGTCTTTTCCACCACCGTGTCCTTGCCCTCCACATAGCGGAACGCCACACGGTCAGCATACTTATTCTGCATCGCAGAGATCATATCAAAAACGGTCATCGGCATATTTGCCACGGTCACAACTTCCTTACAAGCCTTGTCTGCCATTATTTTACACTCCCTGTTTATTTTTGTTAAAATATTCCCTTTCGTTTCCGCTAAATGGAATCTTCTGGCACTCTAGCCTAGAGTATACCGCATAGAAGGCTCAAACGCAAGATTTAATTGCACAAATATGCAACTTAAACTTACAGTCAATCTGTGCACCCGGATGTAAATCCTGCCTTTTGTTGCGGGCAGGCCGTGAGTGTGGTACACTTTTCCCGGTATCCGCCTACCGTGCTTTCTCCCCGGGTTTGATTGACAGCAAGGGCAAAAAGCATTATACTTATTATAAATATCTCTAATTTTTAACATGATGCGCCAAAAATCCGGCAATTCTGCCATCCCGGGGCGGGGTGCGGCGCAGAGGAGGACCTTTTTATGGAGGGAACCAAACGCCGTGCCGTAAATTCGCTGGGCATGTTTGATCTGCTCAAGGGTGTCGGCATGCTGACCATCGTCTTTGCCCACACCGGTGAGCTTTACCCCATGGGCGATGCCAGCCACATCAACCCGCTGACCTTTTTCATGTTCGCCTACCGCGAATCCCTGATGGCGGCCTTTTACATTGCCAGCGGCTACGGCTTCCGCAAGCGCTCCATCGGCAAGTGCATCGACCAGCAGTTCAAAACGCTGCTCAAGCCTTACATCTATACAGGCATTGCCACCACCGTGTTCCATTTTATCATCCATTACAGCCTGTTCGGCAGCCTGCACAACGCCACCTACGAGACCTACAAGGTGCTGGGCGGCTTTGCACTGGGCCTGCCCCACACGGCCACCTACTTCGGCCAGCTGTTCTTCTCCTGCGGCCCCATGTGGTATCTGCTCTCGCTGATGATCGCATGGATCCTGCTGGATCTCATCCTGAATATCTTCCCGGAGCAGTACATAAACTGGGCGGTGCTGGGTACCATGCTGTTAGGCTGGGGCATCTGCATCACCTGGGAGGCTCCTTTTTGCATCGGCCAGGGCATGGTCACTGTTCCGGCTCTGTATGTGGCTACCTTGCCAAGAAGTATAAGATCTTTGAACAGCCCCTCTCGCCCCGTCTGCGCGGCGGGATGATCGCGGCAGCGCTGGCTGTGGCCGCACTGGTGCTTCTTACCAAGAGCACCGACTGCGTCTCGATGGCCGAGTGGACCCTCGGCCCCGTGAGCATCCTGCTGGATGCCGTGACGGGCCTGGGCATCCTTTCCATCGTCATCTGGTTCCAGCGCAGGGTGGAGAACGTTGTCACCCACGCCATCCAGGCCATTGGCCGCCGTTCGCTGTTCATCTTCTGCGTCCACACTGTGGAGCTCACGGCCATTCCCTGGTATCTGATGCCCCAGAAGTTTGCGGCTCACCCGGTGCTGGGCATGGTGCTGCAGTTCACCCTTTCGCTGGGCTCCACCCTGCTCATCTGCGAGCTGCTGGTGCGCCGCCGGGACCTGAAGTTCTGGCTCACCTCCCGCCGGGAGCAGAAGGCGGCGGAAGCGCCCCGCCGGCGCAGCGCCCCGTACCGAAACACCCGAGCGTCATTTGCGGCAAAACACTGATTTTTTGCAGAGGGTGCACCCTCTGCTGAAGTGAAATAATATTATGAGGAGAATCCGGTTATGAACAACGCAGCTCCTGAGAACACTGCGGCTCTGCAGGAAAAGATCGCCGAGCTGGAACAGCAGCTCAAGCTTTCGGACGAAGGTGTTTCCCATCTGGCAGAACGCTGCCTTGCCCTGGAACAGAAGGTGCAGTCCTACCTTGCGGCACACCCCCAGCGCGAGATGCATACCGACTCGCCCACTCTGCTGCAGCCGCTGCTCTATTATGACGCAGGCTTCGGCTTTTCGGAAAAGGACACCCTGACCGCACCTGACTGCACCACCGACGAGCTGACCGGTGCCGTGACCGCGACCTTTGAGCTGCCGGTGGCCGTGCAGGCCCTGCGGTTCGACCCGGGTGAGCTGCCCTGCTGCATCACCAACCTGATCTTTTCAGATGACCGCATCATCTGCACACCCACCAACGGCCTGAACCTTTCCGGCGGCAGCACCCTGTTCCTGGGCGATGACCCCAACTACCGGCTGGAGGGCACCACCCACTACCCCGCCGGGATGAAGCTGGTGGTGAGCTATGGCTACTTCCCGCTGGAGACCCTGACGGACGAGCCTTTGTTCTGCGCCGTGCTGCAGGGCGTGCAGCAGCTCCAGCTGCGCAAGGACAGCGAAAAGCAGCATATCCAGCAGCTGGAGCAGAATGCCGCGGCCCAGCAGCAGATGCTGGCCGCCCTGCAGCAGGAGATCGCGCAGCTGCACCAGAAAAACGCCGCTCTGCAGGCCCGGAGCACTGCCTACGAGACCTCGCTGGAAAGCGTGTTTTCCAGCAAAAGCTGGAAGCTCACTGCTCCCATCCGCAGCCTGATGCGCCTGTTCCACCGTGGAAACTGAGAAGCGGAACGGAGGAACAGCCATGTATAACAATTACACCCCCCTGCAGCAGCGTCAGCTGGCCCTGCAGGAGTACAGCAACACCCAGAGCACCTACCTGTTGGTCTGCGCACCGGCCCGCAGCACGGCCCTGAAAGCCACCCTGACTGACCAGCTCCACCGCAAGTTCCGGTTGGTGGACCGGCTGGATGGGGAACTGACCGCAAGCGTGGACGGCGTGCTTCTGGCCGCCGAGGACGTGGAGCTGATGTCCACCGCCCTGATGTACTTTGCCAAAGCCCTGCAGGATGGCGCGGATTATGTCGCCTGCAACGCTGTGTTCGGCTTTGGCGGGGCGACCGCCCTCTATCAGAGCCAGCCGCTGCAGGCGCAGAATCGCTGCGCCGTGGTCAGCCGCGCCCTGCTGGAGCGCTGCCGTGCCGCCGCCCATGACCCGAAAATGTGCCCGAGCTGCTGGCGCTGGCCGCGCAGCTCTGCACTAAGCCCACTCTCATCCCGCAGGCCCTGCTCCACTACGAGCGCGGCATCTGCGCCGAGGATGCGTTTTCGGCCCATGGCAAACGTGCCTTTATTATGAGCCATGTGCTGGATATGACCGGCGCGCCCATCGTGCTGGTGAGTGCCGTGCCGGTGCTGCGCAGCATGGGGTATGAGGTACTCGTGCTGGGCCCCAGTGACGGCGGCTCCCTGCATCTCTTTCTGGATGCCGGGGCCTCGGTCATCACTCGTTCGTCCTGCCGCAATGTCTCCGATGCCTGGGGCATGGCTCTCTGTGCCGACTTCGTCATCGTCAACACGGTGGTCATGGCCCGGGCTGTCCGTGCCCTGAGCGGCACCGCCGTACCGGTGCTGTGGTGGCTCCACGATGCCTTTGCAGGCTATCCCCACATTGCCCACCAGATCCCCACCAGCTGGGGGAGAATGTCCGGGTCTACTCAGTGGGCAGCCACGCCGCCAACGCCATGCACGCCGTGCGGCCCGAGTTCGAGATCCGGCCGCTCATCTACGGCCTGCCTGATTACGCGGCAGAGAACTTTGTCCGCACCGATCTGGCTACAACCGCGGCCGCCGCTGTTTGCCACGGTGGGCTCCTTTGAGCGACGCAAGGGCCACGATATCTTCTGCAAGGCCATCCGCCTGCTGCCGCCCGAGGTACGGGAAAAAGCCTCCTTCCTCTTTG
>ENA-OQIO01001285-OQIO01001285.1-human-gut-metagenome-genome-assembly--contig:-NODE-1285-length-12447-cov-1.810146_pt1 | contig 12447 bp, 17 predicted proteins | sample MGYA00242573_ERZ504737 | MGnify/ENA primary metagenome ERZ504737 (study PRJEB26092, sample SAMD00036203) | human gut metagenome | host: Homo sapiens | study: EMG produced TPA metagenomics assembly of... | reverse complement strand
AATAATTAAAACACCTCTTGATAATCAGATGAATTAAGAGACAAAATACTTAAATGAAGAAGGGAAAGAATTAACTATGGGAATTTTAACAAGATTTACAGACATTATGAAAAGTAATATTAATGCTTTATTAGACAAAGCGAAGATCCAGCAAAATGATTGATCAAACATTAAGAGATTTAAGAGAAGATTTAGCTGAAGTCAAAAAAGAAACAGCAAACATTATTGCCGATGCAAAAAGTGCTGATCGACAAGTTAAAGAATGTGAAGAAGAAATCACTAAATATACAACTGCTGCACAAAATGCATTAAAAGCAGGTAATGAAAATGATGCAAGAACATTGATTGCTAAAAAACAACAATATGAAAGCAATCTTGTTTCATACAAAAAAACACAAGAACTTACTCATGCCAATGCTGATAAAATGCGTCAAATGCATGATAAATTAGTAAACGATATCGAAACATTAGAAGCTAGAAGAGATGCTATTAAAGCAACAGTTGCTTCTGCTAAAGCTCAAGAACATATTAATAAAATTGTTTCTGGTGGAGATAAAGCAAAATCTTCTATGGAATCATTTGAACGCTATGAAAAGAAAGCAGAAAAAATGCTTGATGCAGCTACTGCAGAAGCTGAATTAAATGCACATACAAGTGCTGCTTCTACTCTTGCTGATAAGTATACATCAAACGGTAGTGACGCTTCTGTTGAAGATGAATTAGCTGCTATGAAAGCAAAACTTGGATTATAATATAAAAACTGTAAAGATACTCATATTTTATTTATGAGTATTCTTTACAGTTTTTTATTTATATAAGATTCTTTATAAAATAATATACATGTATTATTTTTTCTTGCTAATTCTGCTTTCATTTTAAAGAAGCAATCCTTTGTGCATAATCATCACTATTAAATATATAACTTCCAGCAACTAATACATCAACACCTGCATCTTTACATTTTTTTCCTGTTGTTTCGTTGATTCCACCATCTACTTCAATTAAGTAGCGATCATTATTTTCTTTTCTTCTAGTATCTAAATCTTTAATTTTGGCTAAAGCAATTTCTTTAAAGGATTGCCCACCAAATCCAGGTTCAACAGACATGACTAAAACGACATCTAATAAAGATAAATAATCTTGGATTGTATCAACTGGTGTATTTGGTTTAATACTTATTCCTACTCGGACACCATTTTCTTTAATATGATGAATAAGTACTAAAGTGTCTTCTTTATTGTCCATTGCTTCAATGTGGAAAACAATAAGGTTTGCTCCACTTTTAATAAATTCATTGACATACTTTTGAGGTTCACTGATCATTAAATGAACATCTAAAAATAAATTTGTCACTTTAGAAACATCTTCTAAAATACTATATCCAAAAGAAATATTCGGAACAAAATGTCCGTCCATAACATCATAATGAAGCCAATCAGCTTTTCCATTTTCAATTTTTTCTATATCATCTTTCAAGCATGTAAAATTTGCTGAAAGAAGAGAAGGTGCAACTTTAACCATATTATTTCTCCTTTTTCTCAATCTCTACATCGTTACTCTTTTAATGAATTTATAAAATCAGCTCTATTCGCTATTTTTTTAATTTCATTTATAATATTCTTATTCGATACAAGATCATATATTTCCAAAACAATTTGATTAAATTCAGACTCCATATTATTAGGAACAGCTAACATCACTATCATATCAACATAATTATTTCCCCATTTAATAGGATTTGTTAGGGTCATTATAATAATACTTGTATTAATAACAGTTGCCGGGTCCCCATGCGGTAATGCAACACTATTTTCTAAAACTGTATCACCTAGTTCTTCTCTTTTATATACAGATTCTCTAAATCCACTTTTAACTGCTTTATTTTGTTGTAATATATCAATCATAAAATCCATACATTCTTTTTTTGAATTTAATGCAGATTTAAAAAATAGATATTTTGGTTTAATATATTTTTTCAAAGTAGATAGTTTTATTTTATTACTTTTTATTGTTTCATTAAGCCTTGGAGTTTTAATAAAAACATTTTTTTGCATATACATCAAAAATATTTGCATAATCTATATTATCTAAAAATGGACTTACTTTTACAACTGGTATTTGTGAATTAAAATATTCACTAGTTGTACTAATTATAAGATCTACATTATTCATATTAATCTGTTTCAAATTACTTAAACTGCAGGATTGAATATCATCATATTTAGGAAGGACAGATCGTAATCTATTAACGATATATTTTGATGATGCTATTCCATATGGACAAATAACTAGAATTTTATGAGATACTGTAGATTTATTAATAGCAATTTGAAAATATATAGTAATAAAAGAAACTTCATCATCTGTTAAAATACAGTCAAATGTACTTTCAATAATTGATAAAACATACCATGAAACTGTAAATAAAGGTAGATATCTTGTTTTTATCTCACATAAAATAGGATTAACAATATTAACACCATTTTTTAATCTCATAATCATTGCAGGAATATGTTGATATAATTGTTTTTCTAATTCATCTCTATTAGATATTACTATATTTTCTGTTTTTTCTAATCGATTAATTATTTCATTTATAAGCAGATGATATTTGCTTTTATCAACATCTATCTTTGTCATTCTATACGATGCTAAATACTTAGTAAGAATTATTTTATCTTCACCTGTTAAATGAATATCCACCTTTTCTTCTAAGTATTCAATAATTCTTTGTACAAATGGATAATCTGAAATAAACAACATTCCGTCTGTATTAATATATTCTTCGTCACCTATATGATAACCATGTTTATTTCTATAGATAAATACAAGTAAAGTAACATTGAAAGCATTTTTATAATAATCAGTTATTTGAATATTATTAAATGAAATTATATCATTAAACACCTCTAAGATTAAATCATACAAATCATTTCCAAAAAAATCTACAAATGGAACTTTATGGAACGTAATTGTATTTAATAAATAATCTATTGCTGCAGATTGAATAATAAATTCTGAACCTACAGCAATAATTTTTTTTATCTGTTGTTTTAAATGAAACATGAAATTGTTTTAAATAACTTTTTGTAAGATAATCTAAATCATTTAAAATAGCCGTTTTACTAACATAGTATTCTTCAGCAATATTTTGAAGTGAAACACCTTTTCCTTTTACAATAATATTAATAAATAGATTTCTTCTACGAACATCTATGTCAAATTTATTGTCTGTTTCAATTTCTTTTAAAGTATTAGCTTTTTCTAATGCTTTATTGATATCTTGTTTTTTACCAATAACTTTTATTCCACGATAAGGCCTTTTATCTATTTCTAAATTATAGGATTTCAACTCATCTCGTAATACATTAATATCAATATAAATTGTTTTAGGAGTAACATCAAACTTATCTGCCAATATTTGAGCAGGAACATAATCATCCTGTACTAACAAATAATTTAATATTTTTAGTTGTCTCGTTTTCATATTTGCCTCCTCTATGTTAATATAATTAATATTTTACTTTCTAACTATTTACCAACATTTTTATTCAATCGATCACCAACTTCTCCACTAGGATGATTGACTAAAAATACCTCTTGTGAAAATGAAGTGTTTTTTTCAAGATAAATAGCAATAGCATCAAACAACGAAATAACCGCTAATGTACTCGCTGTTGCTAACATATTATAAGCATCTGGTTCTTTTTCAATTTTAACCTTTAAAAATAAATCTGCAACTTTACAAATACTTGAACTTTCATTTTCCCCAACATAAACCAAATAAGCACCTTTACTTTTAATATTTCCTACAAATGACACAAGCTCATTCGTATTACCACCTTTTGAAATAACAATGAAAATATCATTTTTATCTACAACACCTAATCCTCCATGTACTGCATCCGAAGGATTCACATAAAATGCTTTTTGATTTATCACTTGAAATGTATGTACAATTTTTTTTTGCAGCCATTGCTGATGTACCACAACCAGAAACAAATATATTTCCTTCATTATCCTTTATTTTTTCAATTAATGTTTCAACACTTCTATAATCTAAATAATGAGAAAGTTTTTTTAATTCTTCACTTTCAACAATATCCTTTTTAAAACGAAAATTAATATAATAATAATAAACAATTTGTGAAAGAGCATCACTAATAACTCCTACCGCAATAAAACCTAACAATTGTAAAAACCACATTGTAGAAAATGCTTTTCCACAGAAACAATCATATAACAAAGAAATGCTACAAAAATAATTGAAAACTGATTACGATAAACAAACTTTGAATGGTATCTTAAAAAATAACGTACATTTGACATCTTTCTTGCTTGTCTACCTTCAATTTCAGCAAACACTAATCTTAAAAAGATAAGTGTAATTGCATAGAAAACTAATAATACAATATAATATTCCATAGATTACCCCTTATAAATTAAATTTCCTTCCAAATCATAATATGCTTTATGATTTTTCTTTCTTAAATACTTACCATTATATAATTGATATTCTCCTTCAAGAGAAAATACAGATTCACCTTTTTCCATATCATATAAATATGTTGTTCCACTTTTATTTAATAAAGCGTAAACTTTACCATCAAATTCAAAAGCTTGACTTTCACCCATGAAATAATCATGAATATCTATTTTTCCTTCAGTATTAATAATTTCATACTTACTATTTGTTTCATAGGCTGCATAATATCCTTCTCCAATAGATTCAATCTTTACATAATTTTTAGATTGTTTTTCTCCTTTAGAATTCATTAAATAATACTTTTCACCATCTTTAGAAACAACCGCCACTCCATATTGATCAAAATCTTGAGCATCTTTATAAATTGTTTTAATTGCTTCTTTACCATTAAAACCATAATATTGATATCCTTTATTTTGAACATATACTGGGAAAATATGACCGTGTACCGAAGCAACATTAGGATTTAACTGGATACCTTTAACATCTTTTTCTTTACCATCTTTAGTAAATTTATGTGGACCATAAATATAACTTGCATTTTTTAGATAAATAATTATTTACATCTTTATAATAACTTGTCGCTACAACATCCTTTTTACCATCTAAAGATAACAATCTTATACCATCCTCATTTTTTAAAATAAGTGATGAATCTTTGAATTTTACAGAATCAACTTCTATATTCTTTTCAAATTTAACCTTTCCTTTTAAAGAAACATACGCTAAGTTTATTTGTTGTTGATCATATAAAACAAAACCTTTTTTATAATCATTAGCGACAATTTTATATTGCCCTTTTAATTTAATAGTTAATCCTTCTTCATCAATTTGACTATTTGAAGAAGTATCAAAAAGTACAGTTTTATCTTTATATGCTACTGTAATAAATGAATCATGATAAATTCCAGCATAATTGATTGCTTTTTTAGAAGTAGTTACAACTTCACCTTCACTATTTAAAACAGAATATTTTTTATTCTTATAGATAACAGGTAAATCATACATATAAATTTTTACCTTTTTACTATCTTTATATAATTCCTTCCCTTGTTGATCATAAATTGTATACTTGCCTTTAGCATCTTTAGCAACAATCATATTTTCAACAACGGATAATGTTGTTCCTTTTTTATATTTAATTAATTTTTTACCATCTGTTGAAATGTATTCATATTTTTTATCATGAACAACCACGTATCCTTCATTTTCTACCTTTTTATAAGAAGAATAAATAAACTTTGTTTTTAAATCTCCTTCTAATGTACATAAAGCATATTTATTATTTTTTTCAACAAATAATGTTTGTGTTATTGATTTACTTGAACAACCTGTTATTGTAAGCATCATGATAAGCATGCATGCTAGAAACTTTTTTTTCATAACGATGACCTCCTTGGTTATGTTTATTATAACATAATAATGAGTTTATGAAATATTTATTAATTGTTCATGAACTATAAAAAAGGATTCAAAACGAATCCTTTTTCTAATACATATTTAATCATTTCTTGAATTTCTTTTTCATTTTTTGCTCTTAATAAATAAACCTGATTTCCCATTGCTGCTGCTAATGCATCAGGTACAATTTCATGAGAAATAAGTTGATCTTTAAATTTCATACGTATTTGTTGACTATGATGTTTATATTTTAAACCATCTCTTCTTCCAGCATATCCAATACAATATTGTTGTTTAGGTTCAATAAAACAACGATCATAAATCAACATATCCGCAAAGATATCATAGACATTTGCGTTATATGAATAATTCATCATATCTGGAATATAGGCTCCAGGTGCTCTCATATTGACTTCTAAACCAACAAGATCTCCTTTTTTTCCTAAACCCGCTTTATCTTTACCTAATCTAAAGAATTCAAAATGGAAGAATTTTTGTTTAGCGTCAAATGCTTTAACAACACGACTTCCTACTTCTTTAATATCACTACCTTCAACAATTTGTCCATAAAAAGCAGTATCTCCACCTTCATTGACCGTATCCATAATAGATTCCATCATCACATGACTTGAACAAATCAAAATATTTCCTTGACTATCAGTAATACCATCAAAAGTTTCTACAAGACCATCAATATATTCTTCTGCAATAAAGCTAATATTTCGATCCCAATTCTTTAAAAATTCCTTAACTTGTTTGTTATTTTTTAATTTATATGTAAAAGAAGCACCCACACCATTATCTGGTTTTACAACAATTGGAAAACCAACTTCTTTACAAAAATCTAAAAGTTCTTGATCATCTTTAAATACTTTATATCTTGCTGTTGGAACATTTGCTTTCTTATAAACATCTTTCATTTTGATTTAAATTTCATCACTTCTAATTTTTTTGGTCTCAACCCATGATGAATATTAAAATCTTCTCTTAACTGAGCTTCTAATTCAAGCCAAAATTCATTTTGTGATTCAATATAATCAATGCGTCCATATTTCCCAATAAAAAATCCCATTGCACGATAAACTTCATCATAATTTTGAAGATTATTTACACGATAATATTCTACTAAGCTTTCCTTTGTTTCATTTACTAAATCATCATAAGGTGCATCTCCAACCCCTAAAACTGTAACACCTCTTTCTCTAAGTGATTTACAAAAATTCCAATAATATGTTGGAAAATTTGGTGAAATAAAGACTAAATTCATATTTCGATTTCCCCCTTTATAAAATATGTCCTAAAAAATAGGGTAATTGTTTACGCCACCAAGGCCAATCATGGTTGACATCGCTTCCCCAAAAGTCACACCATGCATTGACACTTAAACGATCAAATGTTTCTTTCATTAATCCTGTTGATTTAACCATTTCATCTTCCCATGCACCTTGTCCACAACAAAGAATAATATGTCTTTGATTGTATAAATCAACATAAGGATGATTTCTTGACATCCCATTTAAGTACTTTAAAGGACTATTATTATAAATATTTTCATCAACATATTGTCCAAAGAAAAGATCAGTATCATAATATCCACTTAAAGCAACACAACCCATAAATAAATCAGGTCTTCGAAGCATCATATTTGTTGCATGTGTTGCTCCTAAAGAACATCCTGTCGTATAAATCATCTTTCCTGTACCATTAATTTCTTTTATTCTAGGCACTATTTCATCACAAATATAGTAATAAAATTGTTCTAATAAATAACTACGACGTGCTTTGTCTCCCATTTCATCAGAATAACTTTCTTCATCAATGCTTCCGACACAAAACAATTGTACATAACCATTTTCTATTTTATCTTTGATCACATCGACCATTCCAAAATTTTCATAATCTTGAGGATGACCATCTTGTGCTGGAAATACAAGAAGTGGCACACCACTATGTCCATAAACGATAAAATCCATATTTCTATCTAAACATTGACTGTATTCACTATAGTATCTTTTTTCCATAAAAATACCTCCTACTACTTTTATTGTAGCACAAAGTATTCCCTATTTAAAAACCAAATATTTTTAATCTTAGTTTTTGATTCATCATCAATGATAAAGTTAATTTAACTGTTTCTCTTCCTAATTTTGCTTCTTGACAATCCTTCATAACTATTTCTAATAATTTCATTAAAATAAAATATTCTTTTGAATAATGAATCTTTAATTCACTAACAAATGATTCAAAAGGATAAAGTTGGTAGTCTTTTTCCATTAATAAAATTATTCTTTCTACTTCTAAAAGAGATTGATTAAATGATAGTTTTTCTTTTAAATCATCATATACTTCTTTCAAATTATTGAAATATTTCATTAACCCCACTGGTATTTTTTCTATTTTATCTTTATAAACTAAAACATCTGTAATATTTAAATCTAAATAATCTTCACTTTCAGTAAAAGGTATATAGGCTATTTGTTCTTTTAAATAATTACGATCAACTTCTTTAGAGATAGTAGCCCATTCTTCATCAAAATCTTTTTGATAAAAATCACACAATAATAATAAAGGTAATACAATTGATTTTAATTCGATGATTTCTTTTAATAATTGGAAAACAATTTCCTTATGTTCTACTTCTATTTTTTCTAACTGTTGACTAAAAATCAATACTAAAAAGTGTTTTAATAAAGCATATTGATCGTCTTGACATTCCTTTTGATATTGTTTAATTAATTCTTCTATTATTTTTAAAGAATGTTCCATCTCTTGATTTTTATCTTCTAATAATCGAAATGTTTCCTCTTTGCCAAATAAATAAAAATAGACCTCTATTGCTGATAAAAAATCATAATGTTCTTCTAAATAGCACTTATCCCAATTACCTTTATGTAAATACCAAAGGTCTGTTTTATATGCGGAATAATGTTGATCCAAGACCGTATTTAACCAACCTACAGTTTTCATTTTGATCAACAATTATCCCATTTTCTACTTTTTTTTTAAAACAGCTAAAGCATATGTAATTTTATGATAAATACAACTCTTTTCTATTTCACAATTTTCAAAATAACTATAATCAAAATCTTGATAATCTTTAACATCCTTTAAAACAATTATTTCTTGATTTTCAAAAAGAACATTTTCTTTTTTCATGATTCCTGCATAATGCAATATATGTTTATATTTTTCACTATATTCTCTATATATTTGATCCATATTCATTCCCCTTTATTCTATATTCTTATTCTATTCCTAAATAACCTTTTCGTCATTGGACAAATAGTACAAAAAAAGAGAAATATTATATTTCTCCACGACAATCAATTACCATATCATTCCATTTAGCATTTCCATGAGTAGATGCTGAAACTTTTACAAATTTAAAACCACAACTTTCATAAAAAGGAATAAGATGATCTTTACATGTCAAAATAAATCCGTCTACATCATTTTTTCTTTTCTCTACATATTCCTTTACCATTTCTCTAGCATAACCATGTCCTCTATATTCAGGTAAAATGCAGACTGAAAAAATCATTTGATATTTTCCATTTTCTTGATGTAAAAAAGCATTTTCGTACATACTATCTGGTAGATTACATTCATGATTTCTTAGACCACCAATATAACCGATTGCTTGATGATCAATATAAAAAATTTCAAATCCTTCATGATAAACTGTTAATCTTTCTTTTAATGATTGGTAACTTGCTGCCTCTTGTATAGGAAAACAGGTTGTTTCTATATGATAAAGTAATTCTAAATCTTGTATCGTTACTTGTTTTAACATGATTTTCTCCTAAATCATGGCATAAAGACCAACAAAAGGCATGACTAAAATAAGTGCAGGAACAAGATTTATCGCTCTTACATCTAATATTTTAGAAACAGTTAACCCTGTAATCATTGTAATGACACCACCACAAGCCTTAAAATCAGCAATCATTGTTGCACTTACAAATGGTAAGATTGCTTTTGCTAGAAAGAAACATGCAAGTAAAATAAGTAATTGTGGAACACATATTAAACTTTGTGCGTAACCTAAAGCAGCTCCAAATAAAACAGCTGTAAAAAAATCTAAAACCGATTTAGAAATTAAAACAGATGCATCACCTGACATTCCTTCTGTAAGAGCTCCAAATAATCCCATTCCAGACATTGAAAACATCAAAACAACTAATAAATAAAGATGCATATATTCTTCTTGATTACCTTCTATATGAAATGGTAGTTTATCTAATAAAAATGCAAAGATATCATGAACATGATCATATAAATGACAAAGTTCTCCAATAACAAAACCTAAAATAATAGCCATAATAACCATAGGCAATGTTTTTACATTTAAAATAGAAATAATCCCAATCGTAACTGAACAAATCCCAAATACTTTTGGAAGTTCTTCAATAAGATGTTTTGGTAATATTTTTTTAATAAATCCTCCGATAAATGTACCAATAAAGACAGCACATACATTTGTTAGAACGCCAACTGGCATAAAATCACCACCTTCTGTCCTATTATAACAAAACATAAATGAGTTGCAACATAGAAAATTATGTACACCAACATATAAAAAATTGTTAGATCTATATAAGATTTAACAACATGTAAAACAATTCTTTAATTTATAAGTATTTAATATACCCCATATAATCAAATAAAAGGAAATACAAATGATCGTAAAACCTACTAATCTACCAATTGAAAATAATACCAAAAACCAAAAACAATACATGCTATTAATAATATTATAAATCCACATTTCTTTTTGTACTTCTTTATATAATCATTTACTATTGGTAAATGATAGATATTTATTAATAAAGCAAAAATGACTAACCCATTAAACATACAATTTATAAAATTATCCGTTCTAATAATAGAAGTAGACAATATCAAACAACATAGAACAATCATTGTAATCTTAAATAAACTATTATTTAAGATTACATCAATCTTCACTTTTACATGATTTTTCATATAACACTTTCCTTTTTATTTTGATAGTGTCAAAAATCTATATTAAATAGCGTAAATACACTACCTTCCAATTTATCTACATAAACAATAAAATGATTACTAAGATATACTTTTAAGCGTCAACCAAAATCTAACGAAAGGATATTTCATCATGCAAAGTATAACACATTTAATTGATTCTATTGAATCTTTTTCTAAACAAAATTTTAAATTCTCTCAATATTTTCAACCTTTGAACCTCTTAAACAGGATCCCTGACTCTATTTCTGATCATTTGAACGATATTCAATAGGTGTCTTATATTCTAGTGAACCATGAATTCTAATATTGTTATACCAATTTACATAATCAAACAATTCTCTTTCTAATTCTTCAAAATCATTAAATATTCTATTAAATGCAAATTCTGTTTTTATTATCTTATAGGTTGCTTCTGCTACTGCATGATCATATGGACATCCTTTAGCGCTAAGTGACCTATCTATTTTAAAAGTATCTAGTACTTCATCTATAATATTATTTTTAAATTCATTTCCTCTGTCTGTATGAAATATTTCAATTTTATTTAAATCATATTTTATTGTAGTTATTGCTTTTCTAACCAAATCAGCATCCTTATGTTTTCCTGCTGCATAGCCTACAATTTCCCTGTTATATAGATCTAACATTAAACATATGTAGTTCCATTTTCCTGCAACATTGACATAAGTTAAATCACTTACAATTACTTTCATTCTTTCTTCTTGATTGAAATTTCGTTTTAACTTGTTATCTATTTTATCGTTATTGCATGTCTGTTTATGCACTTTATATTGTTTGACTGTGTACGTATTTTCCTTCATGATACGTCTAATTCGTCGCTTACTGGCTATAATACCTTTTTTCTTTAATTCAACTTTGATTTTTCTAAATCCATAGTTATTACGACTATTTTTAAATATTTCTTTAATATGTTGTGTTAGTTTTTCTTCTTCTGCGTTATATTTTTTTGCAGGTTTATTTTTAGCGTAATATAAAGATGATCTTGAAATATTGAGTAATTTACACATCGCGCTGATTGGATATTTATACGAATTGGATAAAATAACATTTATTTTCGTCCCATAATCAGCGCTGCTTGCTTTAAAATATCATTTTCCTTTTTTAATCGTTGATTTTCTTTACGAAGCTTGATTAATTCATTTTCTTCAGGAGTTCTGTTATCTTCTGCTTTAAATGAACCTGAATTATTGTATTTATTGATCCATGATGATAAAGCTGATGGTGTTAACTCATACTCTCTTACAAGTTCAGCCCTTGGTTTTCCACTATTATACAATTCAACAATTTTCTTTTTAAATTCATCAGTGTAATTTCTTCTTTCTCTTGCCATTTTGGTTACCTCATTTCATTTTTATTTATTATAAACAGTTCTCTTTAGAATTGTACAATAAAGTGTAACCTATCCACCTGTAAAGATGATTACTTATGTTAAAAGGTATAAATGCATTGACTGTAATGCTTCTTTTTCTGATGTAAATCCTATTGCTTATGGTGATTGGTCTTTTACTAGAACAGCTATCTTTTCTATTCTA
>ENA-OQIO01001283-OQIO01001283.1-human-gut-metagenome-genome-assembly--contig:-NODE-1283-length-12451-cov-2.018338_pt1 | contig 12451 bp, 16 predicted proteins | sample MGYA00242573_ERZ504737 | MGnify/ENA primary metagenome ERZ504737 (study PRJEB26092, sample SAMD00036203) | human gut metagenome | host: Homo sapiens | study: EMG produced TPA metagenomics assembly of... | reverse complement strand
GAGCGTCACGGCCATCAGGACCACGATGAGCAACACCGAGATTACGGCAAGCGCAATACGCAAAGGCGTATTGGGACGAGAATGTCTGCTCATGCTTCCTCCAGACCCTGACGACGAATGCGCGGAAGCGCCACCAGGCAATACGCTACAAGAACGACGCCCATGCACCACAGCCATGAACGACGCCACACACTTGAGCCGGCCTTATCAAGCCCGCTTCGATCGATATGCTGCTTGGATAGATCCTGAACCGTCAAACGATAATACGTGCCATTATCCAGACTGACGACATTCTGTGTCCCGTCGGAGGCTCCAATGTTCGAATTGAGCTGGTTCGAGGCCTCTCGCTGCGCTTTGTCGCCGTTCTGCTTGATAACGTAAATGCCGCCGAAACCCAACTTGCCAAGCTCGTTGATGGCATCGGAATCGGCATTGGCCAGCAACTGGGCGCAATCCTGCGCAATGGTTCTGCTGGACCCGTCGGAACGTCCCGAAACCACTTCGACGCGTTGCGCGGGAGAGCTGTCAATCAAGTCGCCACGACCGGTACGCATCACACTGTAGCTGACCGATTCGGCGCTATCGGCACGCAAGGCAAGCACGCGACGTGCATCATCCTGCCCAAGGAAATCGGTCGCCACCATCGGCAGTCCAGCATCGCTGGTCTTTACCTGGCTGTGATCGCATTCGACATAGTTGAATCCCGCACAGGCCACGACGGAGACGGCCAGCAGGCAAACCAATACGGCACGACCCACATGCGAGGCAATCGACACTGCCTTCGAGCCGCGTCCTTCGATTTCGACGGCGCCGGTCTTCTCATGCTGTCTCAGCATGACGAAACGTCGAACCGCGCCGCCCGACATCATGCAGATGCAGGCGAGCAAGCCCATCATCGCATATGTGGTTCCCGGAAGCATGGAACCGGAGACCGGACCATCCACATCGACGGCCACCGCAATCGCCGCGGACAGCAAGGCCGTCGCCAATCCCGCGAACACGGCGATCCACATCATACGGGACACGCGCAGCACGAAAGGCAACACCAATGACACCGCGGCCAGCAATACGATCAACGCCAGCATGGAAACCGCCACATACCGCCATGCGCCACCGTCGGCGCCGATGCCGAACACCCGCAGCAACAGATCGGACAGATTCGCGACGACCGGTTTGCCATCATGCGTGGAGGAGGGCAGCATGACGCTGCCGAACAGCTGACGCATGTACCGTCGGAAGCGAAACGAACGGCATTGACCAACGTCGGCGCGCATACGAACGCCGCCGGAAGCGGAATCAGCAGCAACGCGGCTTATGGGAGCGGACGAACAGCAGGAATCCCAGGAAGGTGAGCATCAGCGGCAGCAACAACTGCGGCTGCGCGGCGACGACCGGAATGAAACACAGCGCCGCAACCGCCGCCGCCTGGACCGACGCGTGGGGATTGACCAGATCCTCCGTCCGATACATGCCGACCGCACGGAACGAGAAGGCGAAAGCGGCCGGAAGAAACACCATGACCGTCAGCATCGTGACATCCGCGTCATCATAAAGTCCCATGGACAACGCCAACGCGAACCACGCCAACGCGACCACGCAGCGCACCGCATCCGAGCGGGTGAAGATGCCGGCCAGCGCCCAGAAGGAAAACACCATGAGCGGGGCTGCAAGGAAGAACATCAGTCCGACAGCTCCGGCAACATGTCCACCAGTGAGCACCGACGCCAGCGCAAGCACCAACAGCCATGGCGCGTTAGGCGCACTGATGCCCGTGCCTGAGGCATACGACCATGACGTGGTCGCGGTATGAAGCAACTGGGTGAAGCTCGCGCCCGTGGGCAACAGCTGTGCGGAATACATCGACGCACCCGAACATACGGAACGAAGCACGTCCCAATACAGCACGACTATCCATATGCCGGCAATCAGCGCCGCGCCGAAGGCAATCCCCATCTACGCAACAACCGTTTACGCAGATGGTCCTTCTCAAGAGGACTGAGCAGCACGACATCCCTCTGGTCGCGCAACGCACGGCGACGGTCGAGCCATTCCCTGACCTGCCGATGATTCGCAGACAGCGTGGATAGCGATTTAAGCGTGACCTTGCTTTGCCTGCGCAACCGCGCATGGGCGCGCCAAGCACCCCGCAGACGCAGCAGCGCACGCCACGGCATCGCCAGCTCGCAGCATGCATGATACGGCTGTTTGCGCGCCAAGCAAAGCACGGCCAATCCCAACGACTGGATGATGGACCACAGCCAAAGCAACGGCCACCATGAACGGTGCATGTCAGTGTACGCGTATTTGGCATTCGCCTCGCGTACGGCAAGATACGGATCGATGCGACCGTCCTCGTCTTCCACAGGCGCCCGTTCTTGGAACGGATTCCTTCGAATCGGGCTCTTCTGTGGGCGATGCGAGCCTGGGGAACCACTACGACACGCCCACCGCCAAGACATATGCGGCGGCACAGGTCCGTGGATTCCGCGAAGGTGCCGAACCAGGGGTCAGCCCCTTCGAACGCACGCAACGTAGCCAACGGCACCAACGCGCCCGATAGGGAGACCGACAGCACATCCTGACGCCCGTCATATTGCTCCTGGTCAGGCTCGCCGTCGACCACCAAGGAAACGACATCATGGTGCCCGGCATACAAACCCACATTGTGCAGGTTCTTCGCCTGCCAATCCAACTGCTTGGCACCGAGCAGCGCGGCTGTCGGCGTGTTTCTCCACGCATCCAGCAATGTCTCGAAGCACCGGTCATCCGCCGGCCGCGAATCGTCATGCAAGGTCCACAACGCGCGGATGCCGGCATCAATGCCGATCTGATCCATCGCACGCGTTACAGCGTCCATGAAGGACGCCGCCTGCTTCACTCCCACCAGAATGACCCTCACCGTTTTGGCTTCCGGCACTTCCGTAAGCACATCCTGTGATGAGTGAATGACATCGAAGGTCATCTGCATGGGCTGCTCGATCTGCCCCGTGCAATCGGCGATAACGATCATTCCTGGAAGCATGCGCTGCGCAAGCACCGCTCCAACGGTAGAAGCGAGGAATCGAAGGTCATGCTGCGCGGTGATCACCGCAGCCACGGACATATCGACGTCCTGCCGATGCGTATACGGTCTGCTGTTCAGCACATCGGTCACGATTGTCTGGATATCGCTGCTGGCGTTAGAATTCATAATTTAAGTGTACGCACGGGACGCACCATGCCTTCAAGCCCGTTCCTTGTGCTCTTTTTTGTAGCGACGACGCTCACGCTCGCTCATACCGCCCCAGATGCCGAAACGCTCATCATGGTCGATGGCCCATTTCAGACACTGTTCACGGACTTCACACTGGGCGCAAACCCTCTTCGCATCCCTGGTGGAACCGCCTTTTTCCGGGAAGAATGCTTCGGGATCGGTCTGCGAGCACAGCGCTTTGTGCTGCCAAGACACGTCATCATCCCGCTTGAACAAACCCCACAGTTCAGCAAGCGGATTCTCAGAAGACTCATCAGTCACGCCCCACATGAGTCCTCCCATAATTGTGTGCGCACCTTTTATGCGCATACTTTCACACCGCTTCAAATTACACACACGCAATGTAATTTTGTCAAGTTTCCCCGTGTCAATGCCTATATTTCAGAAAATCCATGCTAAAGTTCAGCAATCTGGGGTCTACAGTCGCAGAATCGGTGAAAATCGGCCATTAACCCTATAATTGCCCATTTGGATAGTGGTAGGTTCTAAAAGCATTGCGTCAAACGCGCATCTCAATCAGGAAGGCAACACCGTGGCAACGTCATCAACCGGCAATAAGCTTCCTAACATCAATGGTCTTCAGGATGCGAAACCACGTCACAGCCTGGGATATCGCGTGCAGCATCACGTCAGGACCGCAGTCGCCGCGGCAATCGCCGCGACTCTGGTGTTCGTCGCACTGCAGCTGCCGCTACTTGGATGGACGTCAATGGCATCATCAAGAACAATTCGGTCGGCGTGATCGGCCAGGGTTCCCTGAATACGGACGCATCCATCATCGATCCGAACTCCGGCAAGCCGATCGAGTTCGTGCTGATCGGACAGGATTCCCGTGACGGCGCGGAGAACCAAGCCATCGGAGGCAGTTTCGATGACGTCATCGGCAACCATCAGCCGACACCGCCATGATTGTGCAGATCTCCGCCGACCGCAAGGAAATCAACCTGGTCTCCATTCCACGAGATTCCCTGGTGGACGTGCCTCAGTGCGAAACGTCGAAGGGCACGATTCCCGCACAGTATAACGTCATGTTCAATTCCATCTTCGCAGGTGCCTACAAAACCGGCGGAGATCTCTCCTCGGCGGCCAGCTGCACGCTGAACGCCGTGAACAGTCTCACCGGGTTGAATATTCAGAACTTCATCGTCGTGGACTTCGCCGGCCTGGTCAAGATGATTGATTCAGTCGGCGGCGTGGACCTGTGCATTCCGCAGAACGTCAACGACCCGTACACCGGACTCAATCTCGACAAGGGCATGCACCATCTTGACGGCGTTGCGGCGACGCAGTACGCCGGATCCGTCACGGCATAGGAGACGGATCCGACACCTCGCGTACCACACGTCAGCAGTATCTCATCAAGCAGCTGCTGAGCGAGGCGCTCAGCAAGAATCTGTTCACTGATACCGCGCAGCTGTACCAGCTGGCGAAATCCGCGCTGAAATCGCTCAACATATCCCAAGGCATGGCTGATACCGCGGCTTTGGCGGGACTTGCCATGAGCCTGAAGAATTTCACCATGACCAACCTGCAGACCCAGACCGTCCCCGTGGTCCCAGCACCGTCCGACCCCAACCGTTCCGTCTGGACCGACGAAGCCGACAATCTCTGGGAGAAGATGCGAGCGGGCAAGCCGATTTTCGATACCGCCGATTCAAACTCGGGCGACTTCTCCGACACCAGTTCAGATAATTCAGCCAGCTCCGACGATTCCGGCACGACCGACAGCAACCAGTCGGACACCACTGCCGAGACTCCCGATCCGTCACGGGACTGATCACCAAATCCGACGGCACGTTGGTCGATCCAAGCACTGGCGGCACCGTCGACCCGGATGACGGCTCCATTCATGACGCGACCACGGGCCAGTACATCGGCCTTGCGGATCGATACCTTAATGCGACCGTATGTGCCGTTCCGGCAAAGAACTGACGTAGACCACGCAATCACGTCCCCTTTCAACGTATGACGCAGGGACGAATCTTTTTGGAGGAACCATGAGTGAAGGCAAAGGAGCAAAAGAGCCTACGAGCGTGCCACCAAGTTTCATTCCGTCATCAGGACGCAAAAAAACCATGCCGTCCACGGATTCCTCCCGCTCGCAAAGCGCACCGAGCCAGCCAGCGAGTTTCGCACCGGCGAAACGTTCTGACCATGCATCATCTGTAAAACCGGCCAAACGCACGGCGCGTCCTTCTTCCTCGGTTCCGCAAAGCTTCCAGCCTGCGGCACGGGCAACGAGCGAGACAAGAAGAAACCCTTCATCATCTCCGGTGTCCTTCGCTCCAGAACATACCCGCACGGCCAATCCAACGCAGCAGTTCCGGGGGTCATCCTCCGTCTCCACGGCGCTCCGATCTGTTCCATCCTCTCCAGCGACGGCTTCCGTGCCAAAAAGAAGACCTCGCGTCGGACGTATCGTCCTTTCCATTTTCCTTGTACTGATTCTCGCACTGGGAATAGGGGTATTCTCCGCTTGGAACTGGTCGATGACCAGCTCAACAAACAGACCTGGCTGACATCCAAAGCGGACACCGCCGGCGAAAGCTGGCTTATTCTTGGCTCCGACGAACGTGAGGGCACCATCGGAGATGCCGGTGACGTCGAAGGTTTCAGAACCGACACCATTCTTGTACTCACCAAGCCGAAAACAGGATCATCCTCGCTGATTTCCATTCCTCGCGATTCCCTGGTGGAAATCGATGGGAGCTATATGAAGATCAACGCCGTGGCGCAGCTGTACAGCCGCAAACAGTTGGTCAACGAGGTGGAGGACATCACCGGCCAGAAAATCAACCATGTGGCAATGGTCCGCTTCGGCGGACTCGTCAAAGTGGTCGATGCCTTGGGAGGCGTGGACCTATGCTACGACCAGAATGTGAATGACCCTTATTCGGGTATGAACTGGACCGCCGGATGCCACACCGTGGACGGCAACACCGCTTTGGCGTTCTCCCGTATGCGATATGCCGATGTGCAAGGCGATTTCGGCCGTGCCGCACGTCAGCGCCAGGTGATCAACGCCATCGTCAAGAAGGGCGCTTCCAAACAGACGCTCACGAATTTCAACAAGACCAAAAAGGTCGCCGCAGCGGCGTTGAGCTCCGTAACCGTGGATGAGAAAGCATCGACTTCCTCTCTGCTTCGGATGGCGTTGGCTTTCAAAAGCGCCTCAGGCAAGGATGGCATTTCGGGAAGCGTGTATTGGACCGATCCGGACTATTACGTCGATGGGGTCGGATCGTGCGTTCTGCTGGATGACGCGAAGAACATCCAGCTTTTCTCCGAACTCTCACACGGCACGCATTCCGCAGGACCGTGGGCACGCTGGCCGAACAGCAAAACTGACGACACGCCGGAGGATGTGGATAACCCACATTCTCCGACCACAACCCTCATATTGGCTTGCGGCATGCCGCCGCTCTTGCCCATGCTGGCCGTATGAACAAAAAGGCCCCTCACCGTATAAGCGAACAACATCTCACTGTATTGAGTTGGAGCGCGCCTTTGCTGGCGCAGCTCATCATGCTGATTGTCATGTGTATGCAACGTCATTGGCTCTATGCGGCGATGCTCGCTCCGAGTCTGCTTGGCAGCGCATTGATGCTCATCACCATGATCATGCGCGTCAGGCATGAAGAAACGAACAGCAACACCATTACTGGAAGCGATTCGCCGGTTCCAACGCATCATAACGGAAACGAAATCGACCATGCTCAGCTTTTCGCCGACATGCCGTCCATAAGTTTTGAGCATCTGCATGGCCTGGACAACGACCCGCTCATATGGCGCACCATCGTGCGTAATTGGCTTGTCCGTTCCCCAACGAACGGCATCGGCATGTCAGAACATGGCATATTCCATATAGATCTGGCATCATCCGGACCGCATGCCATGGTCGCGGGGACCACAGGCTCGGGGAAATCCGAACTGCTGATCAGTTGGTGCATGGCATTGGCGATTCGGCATAGTCCTCAAACCCTCCATTTCGTCTTTCTGGATTTCAAAGGAGGATCGACCTTCAACGCTTTGGAGCGTCTGCCGCATACCGTGGGCAACGTCTGCGATCTTGACCTCGCCCATGCCGTCCGTGCGCTGAACGCCATAGAACAAGAATTGGCACGCAGGGAGCCTTGGTAAGTGCCGAACGCGTTTCCAGATTCGACCAGCTTTCCCATCCCCCTGCACGGCTCGTGGTGGTCATTGACGAATTCCATGCATTGCGCGACCGTCTACCCGACTATATGCAGCGACTCAATCGATTGGCGTCGCTCGGACGCTCTTTGGGTATGCATCTCATCGTATGCACGCAAAATCCCATGGGTCAGGTCCATGCCGATATGAAGGCCAACATATCGCTGAGCATCTGCCTACGCGTCACCGACCAAATGCAATCGAATGAACTGATCGGCACCAAGGATGCAGCTTTGATTCCACCGGCCTTCCCCGGTGCCGCTTACTGTCATGACGGTCAACGCACTGTTCCTTTCCGCTGCAGCGCGGTCCATGACATTGATTCCTTGGTGCATGCCATCAACACCGCATCGGCATTCAGCGGCACCACCAATCCCTCCCCTTTGTTCTCCGCGCCGCTCGCACCACATGCAGGCAAAGACGATTTGACGGCGCCACAGCGAGAGGCATGGCACCATGTGCCTTTTGCTTTGAGCGACGACGGTGTACTCATCTCCACCGCATTCCTTGACGTAGGACACGGCAACATCGCCGTGATTGGCGCATGCGGAAGCGGCAAAACCAATCTGTTGCTCTGCTGCGCCAGCCGTCTCTATGAATCCGGTCGCTGCACCATCCGGTTCACACGCAAGACGAACAGCGAATGGACCACCGACGACGGCAGAACATCGCCGCAGCACGAACGCACCATATGGTTCGTGGATGACGCCGACGAATTGCTCTCCCCTTTCGCAGCCATGCCCGAAGCCGATAAGCTCAAGACCGCACTCGCCGATCCGTCCGTCACGGTAATCGCAGCTGTGGAAAAGCCGCAAAGCACCCTACTTGAACGTTGCCTCACACGTGTTGCGTTTCCTTGCGGAGAGAGAGCCACCGATGTGATGATGGGGATTCCCAGCGCGGTTCTCGACGGTTTCGGCGTCGATGACTATGCCATTGCCGGGCGTGGGGTCTTCATCCAACAAGCACGGGCATGTCCCGTGCAATGCACGGAATTCCAAGGATTCTAAAAAAACTTGGCTTCTTTTGCGAAAAAGTCTTGAAAAATCATCCGATTCGTGGTTATCTAAATAACGGATAGAACGCCACTTATGGCAAGAGGAAGGCGATTACATGAGCAGTGCTTTCGATTGGCGAGCCAAGGCCGCGTGCCGGGATAAGGATCCGGAACTGTTTTTCCCGGTCGCAACACCGGTGCCGCCTATCAGCAAATCGAAGAAGCCAAGGCCGTTTGCCGTACCTGCAAGGTGATTGACGCGTGTCTGAAATGCGCGCTCGACACCAATCAGGACTACGGCGTTTGGGGCGGTCTGAGCGAAGACGAGCGGCGCGCGCTCAAGCGGCGCGCGATGCGTGCACGTCGCTCGCAGGCCATGCAGATGCAGGTCTGATTCTTTTCAGGGCATATGGAAGGGCCGGTCGATTCGATGGAATCCGACCGGCCCTTCCATATGCCATTCCAGTTCTAGAGGTCAGTTATCTTGCGCGGCACGCAGTTTCATGTCGAGCACCACACGGGTACCACCACCGCGACGTGGCTCCCAATGCACCGTTCCGCCAAAATCATTGGTGACGAACGTGTTGATGATCTGTGTTCCAAGCCCTGATCCGGAAGAGCGAGCCATGCCATCATGCTCCTCATCCGCCAAGCCGGTGCCATCATCCTCCACCACCACGTTGAGGTTATTGCCACCGCGGCCCACGGAAATCGTGATATGTCCTTCCTTACGTCCTTCGAAACCGTGTTCCACCGAATTGGTGATCAGTTCGGTAAGCACCAACGATAGCGGCGTGGCATCCTGTGCCGGCATCATGCCGAATTTGCCTACGAAATCGACATCGATGTGCTGGTCGCGCATCGTAGCCAAATCGACGGCCATCTTAAGCAGGTTGGAAATGACCTTGTCATAGTCGACGATCTCATCGGCGGTCTGGCTCAATCCCTCATGCACCATGGCGATGGTCTGCACGCGGCGCTGTGCTTCCTTGAGCTCCTTTTTGACCTCTTCGGACTTGGTCTTGCGCGCCTGCAAGCGCAGCAACGCGGATACCGCCTGAAGATTGTTCTTCACACGATGGTGAATCTCGGAATGGTGGCGTCCTTGGTCTGCAATTCCTTCTCGCGGCGGCGCAATTCGCTGACGTCACGGCACAGCACGATACCACCCACGCGACCATTGGCGTCCATCAACGGCAGAGAGCGCATGGACACCGCGGCTTTGTTGGCGTCCAATTCGGAATCCACCGCGGCTTTGCCGCTCAGTACCAATGGCAGCGTTTCCAGCACCGGATCGTTCTCATGCAGCAGTTTGGTGCCGATCTCGCTCAGATACTCCCCCTGCATGGTGCTGACCGATCCCAAACGACGGAAACAGCTGATGGCGTTCGGAGACGCGTATCGGACGATGCCGTCGACGGTGAGCACGATGAAGCCATCCGCCACACGTGCGTTATGGCGCTGGTTCATAACCGGGTTACGGTACGGGAACTGGCCGCGCGGAATCATCTCATACAGCTGTTTGCCGGCGCTGATGCTTTCGGACTCATAACGGCCGTTCGATTCGCGTGTGGCCATGTTGGTCTCGCGGACCACCAACCAAGCGTCTTGCCATTATGACGCACCGGGGCGTACACGTTGCAGACCTTGGCCTTGCCGACCATACGCAGTTTCGAGGAGCGGAACACCGATTCGGAGTCCATGGCCGCGTCAAGCTCGGCGCACAGGATTCCGGGACGACGTTGCCGACCACATCCTCGGCTCTCAGACTCATCACCGTGGACGGACGGCATTGCTCGGCAATGATGTACTTGCCCTCGCCGTTCTGCAGGATTAGCAGCAAGTCGGCGAAACTCAAATCGGCAATCACCTGCCAATCGGCCACCAACTGGTGCAACCATTCACGATCGTCGTCACCGAAATCCGGACGGGTCATCAGGATATGTGAGAAATCAGCCATGCAACCATAATACGCATCAATGGCGAGGTTGCATACCATATGCCCACGTATAATACGGAAACGCCGATTGACATATCCGACGGTTACGCTAACGTAGGTTACGGTTCCGTAACTTATAGTGGAGGCATCCGATGGCGAAACCTACAAACGCAGAAATCGAGGCGAAACGCGCGGTCATCGCCGAAGCACGCGAGCAGGCCCTGCAGGCGAAAGCTGAGACCATTCGCGTGAAGGCGCACAATAAGGCCGAGAACATTCGACGCAAGGCGGATGCAAAAGCCAAACGTGCCATCGCCAAAGGCGAAGCCCATGCCGCAAAAATCGAAGGCATCGTCCCCGCCGAAATCGAACGCAAAATCAGACTCGACGTGCATGGCAGGCCAAAGCCGCTCCTGCGTGGCTGGATCCACGCCATCGCCACTCCCCTGGCTCTTGCCGCGGGCATCGTGCTGATCTGCCTCGCTCATGGCACCGGCTCAAATGGGCGTGCGCCGTGTTCATGACCTGCTCGCTGGTACTGTTCGGCAATTCCGCCTGTTATCATCTGGGAGATTGGTCACCACGGGTTACCGATGTGCTCCGTCGCATCGACCATATGAACATCTTTTTGCTGATCGCCGGCACTTATACGCCCGTTTCCTTCGCGCTCACGCCATTCTGGCGTGATTCCATCATCGCGGGCATGTGGATCTGCACCACGGTGGCGCTCATCATCCATGTCATCTGGATCAGCGCGCCTCGCTGGCTTTATGTTCTTGTCTATATTATTTTCGGCGTGTCCGGCGTCGCGTTCATGGGATTGTTCTGGATGTCCCCCTATGCCGGACCTACCGTGGTGATACTGCTGTGTGCCGGCGGCGCCTGCTATATCGCCGGAGCCATCGTGTATGCGCTGCGCAAGCCCGACCCCTGGCCGAAGGTGTTCGGCTTCCATGAGATTTTCCATACCGGAACCGTGGCGGGATACGCCTGCCACATGGTGGCCATCTACATGGTGATCGTGCAATTGTGGCCCTAAGGCGTAATCAACCCCACATGGACAAAACAAAATAAGCCCGTCCCCTCATCGTACGAATGCGATGGAGGAACGGGCTGTTGTTTTCGTCACACGTATGTCAGGCGAGCGGCTTGGCTTCCTTGATGGTCACGGAAATCTCACGGCCGTTCGGAGCGGTATAGGTCACCGTATCTCCGGCATGAGCGCCATTGATGGCGGCGCCAATCGGCGATTCAGGACTGATGATGCTGTAATCCGTGGCGATGGACAGGTCTCGCGTGCCAAGCACGTACACCATTTCACGTCCGTTGACTTCAAGGGTCACTAGGGATCCGTCACCGACCTCACCGGCCTTGGGCGCAGTCAGAATCTTCGCATTGCGCAGTTTGACGGTCAGTTCGTCGATGCGTCCCTGATTCACGCGCTGCGCCTCACGGGCAGCCTGATAGCCGCCGTTCTCGCTCAAATCGCCTTCGGCACGCGCCGCGGAGACTTGGACAGAATCTCGTCACGGTACTCGCCCTCACGCCAGGCGAGTTCTTCTTTCATCTTGTCGTACGCCTCCTGCGTCAGCAGGATCGTCTTTTCTTCGGCCATGTTATCCTCCTTGACCTTGGAAGAATGATACCCGTCAATCAGCGGGTGGAGATGATGTCGATCACGAACACCAGCGTGTCCTCGCCGCCGATGCCGGCCTGCGGAACGCCACGGGAGCCATAACCGTACTCCGGCGGAATGGACACCACCAGGCGGGAACCGACGTTATGTCCCGGAACGGTCTGATCCCAGCCCTTGATGACCTGTCCCACACCGATGCCGAACGTGGCCGGCTGGTGACGGTCGAAGCTGGAGTCGAACGGGGTGTCCTTGCCCCAGACCACACCATGGTAGTTGACGGTGACGGTGTCTCCACGGCGGACCATCGGGCCATTGCCTTCAAAGAGCTCCACGACCTTCAGGCCGGCGGGAGCGATCTCAGTCGGGAATTCGATGGTCGGCCGATCGCCGAATCGGCATTGACAACAGGCAATTTCAGATGCCATGGTGAAC
>ENA-OQIO01001282-OQIO01001282.1-human-gut-metagenome-genome-assembly--contig:-NODE-1282-length-12456-cov-2.107470_pt1 | contig 12456 bp, 16 predicted proteins | sample MGYA00242573_ERZ504737 | MGnify/ENA primary metagenome ERZ504737 (study PRJEB26092, sample SAMD00036203) | human gut metagenome | host: Homo sapiens | study: EMG produced TPA metagenomics assembly of... | reverse complement strand
CATCCTACCCTACTGTTTCCTTTGTTGCAGTAGGAGACAATATTATCCATGAAAATGTTTATCAATATGCCTTAAAACAAGGAAATAATACAACCTATAATTTTAAACCTTGTTATCAAAATATAAAAAAATATATTTCTGATCATGATTTAGCTTATATTAATCAAGAAACTTTGATTGCTGGTGATTCTTATGGAATTAAAGGTTATCCTAATTTTAATTCTCCTGAATCTTTAATTGATGATCTACAAGATACAGGATTTAATATGGCTTCTAGTGCTACAAATCATTCCATGGATCTAGGAAAAAATGCTTTGATATCATCTGCACATATTTGGAAACAACATTCCGATATTCTCTTTTCTGGACTATATGAAAATCAAGAAGACCGGCAAACAATAAGAGTCATTGAAAAAAACGGAATTCGTTTTAGTCTTTTAGCTTATACTTTTGGTGTTAATGAAACAACCAACTATAAATCTATTCAAAAACAATTAAAAACGTATCCTTATATATTAGGACAATTAGATAAGGAACAAATTAAAGAAGATGTAAACAACGCTAAAGCTCAAAGTGATGTAGTTATTGTAGCTGTTCATTGGGGTAAAGAAGGACATAGTGAATTATCTGATTTACAACAAGAATATGCTCACTATTTTGCTGATTTAGGTGTTGATGTTGTAATTGGAAATCATCCTCATTTAATTCAACCTATTGAAAAAATCAATCATACACTTGTTATTTATTCTTTAGGTAATTTTTTAAGTACGATGAAAGATGTTTATAATCAGTTAGAAGGAATGGTATGTTTTGATTTTGTTAAAAAAGAAGATGAAATCAGTATTGAAAATATTCAATATGTTCCTCTTGTCAATCATTATAATGATAATGTTGTAACTATTTATTCACTTAAAGAATATACTTCTACTCTTGCTAGTCAACATAGTATTTTAAAAGATCAAGCTAAATATCATTAAAGAATTCAAAAATTATGTTAAACAAATGATTAGTAATGATGATATTGATATAGAAATGTGAGGTTTATATGAAGAAAAGAATAAGTCTATTAATATTAATAATCTGTATGGTTGGTAGTATCGTTTTTTCTTTCCTAAAAAGAATACTCAGGAAGTAAAAACGGTAAAAAAGAAACAAACACCTGAAATAAGTTTTTATCATCAAGAATATAAAGAAAGATATGATACCTACCAAAAAGCACACCAAGATTTAAGTAAAAAAGAAGTTATTACACTTGTAAATATGAATCGTGATTTTGATTTTTATGGAAAAATTATCAAACAAGAACATCCTAATGATTTAAATACAATTGTTAATAAATATTATCAATTAGATGAAACCTATGAACCGAGTGATCTTGTTGAAATAAATACAAACGCAGGTACTTATGGAAGTTCTTATAGTAAACATACTGCTAGAAAAGTGATTTATGATGATTTTCAAGCTTTAAAACAAGCTTGTATAAATAAAGGTTTTGAACTGTATGTGACTTCAGGCTATCGTTCAACAGCCTGGCAAAAAGAAATTTATAATCATATGGTAGAAACTTATAGTGTAGAAAGAGCAGATGAAACTTGTTCACGTCCTGGTCATAGTGAACATACAACGGGGTTAGGCTTAGATATTGCTTTAGATCAATATAAATATGAAGAAGTTGAAAATCACCCTCAATATTCTTGGTTTTTAAGCCAACTAAGTAATTATGGTTTTATCTTACGTTATCCAAAAGATAAAGAGGAACTAACAGGGTATAGTTATGAAGCTTGGCACATTCGTTATGTAGGAAAAGATCTAGCCCAAAAAATAGAAAAAAGTGGTCTAACTTTTGATGAATATTATGCTAGAAACTATTAGAAGATAGCAAAGCTATCTTCTATGTTTCCAATATTCAGTTACAGGAACTTTAGGATTGCTTTCATCCCAAGGCATCTCATGTCTTTCAAAATAACCAATGACGTGTTTATTAGAATCTCTAACAGGTACAAAGAATTCTCTTTCACCTGTTTTAGTATTATAAGTTTCAAACATTTCATCTTCACCAGCATCGGCTCTTTTTAAAAATTCTTCAATTTTAACTTTAGAGTTTTCACTATGACAATTAAATAAACTTTGATTGATTTTTACACTCCCACCATATCTTTCTTTAGCTGTTTTATTCATATAGCGCACAATATGTTGTCGATCAACAAAAACAATTTCATAACTATAAGCATCTAAAATGCTTTCTAATATTTCTTTTGTTATTTCCATGGTATTTCCTCTTTCTTAATTTACCCACATTATAACATAAAGTCTGATTGTCTTTATTTTTTAACTATACTATTTTTGTTTTTTCTTGTATAATAATAAGGTAATTATTTAAAGGAGCGTCTTTTATGGGAGATTTAAAATATTTATTACCTATTTTAGTAGCTGTTATTTTAGTGTGGATTACTTATCTTGTCATTAAATTTCGTAGCTACAATTATTAAAACAAAGAAGAAAGATGATACCATGGTTTGTGGTTTAAACATGCAAGGAAAAATATTCTATGCAATCATTATTGTTATTTATTTAGTAATGCTTGTTTATTGTATTTATTACATGATTACGCATTTATTAAGTGGAGATGTTGATAGTGTTTATTTACCATTAAATGCTTTAACAATTTATTCTTTTGTTTTCTATTTAATGATTCAATGGATTATTTTCTTTGGACAAAAACAAGTTTTAATTGGTCGTGTTTTATTTGATTATAGAAAAATTAAAAGAGTGACTTATCCAAAGAAAAACAAAATTACGTTTTACTTATGGACAAAAGACATTAGAAACATATATTCGCTTCATCGATGATTCTATTCTTAAAAAATCATTACAAAGATCAAGATAAAAAGCAATTTCGGTTGAAATTGCTTTTTATTGGACTGGAATCCAAATTGTATGATAATTAAAATATTCGTCTTCAGGTTTCCACATTGAAACCACTTGAGAAATCACATCTCCTGCAAGTTGGAGATTATTTTTTTCCATATAATCAAAGGCGGGCTGTAAAACCTCATATGTCAGTATTTGACTCGAACGAGAAGGAACGCACATATAAAGACATAACTGTTCAGGATAGTAATGAACATATTCACTTTCCTTAATATCAAGTACTCCCGCAAATTCTTCCTCTACCCCTATTCCATAGTAGAATTCCTTATTTTCATTTTCAATATGTTCTTTAGGAAAAAGCGCCGTAGAAAAAACAAATGGTATTTTTTGACAAAATTCTTTAAGTTCTTCACGTTCTTCTTTCTTTAAATCTATCGTATAACATTTTTGTGTATCAATACGATAGATTCCTGGTCTTTTTTGTAAAGTAAAGTTTAAGTTTTCACTTCGACTAATCAACTTTCTATTCGTACGCAATCTTTTCAATAAATTCATTTGATAAATAATATTCTTTTGAATGATTTGTTCTTGTTCTTCTAATAAATCATCAATTTCTTCTAAAGACTTACTTTGGAGTATTCCCGCTGTTTCTTCAATTGATAATCCAAAGCCAAGATAACAGCGTGCACGAATCAGCATATGAAGATCCCAAGTTGTATAATAGCGATATCCTGTTTCTTGATCATGGATGGGCGCAATGATTCCTTTTCTTTCATAATAACGAATTGTTTCAGCTGTAATTCCTAGTATTTTAGCAAGTTCTCCTATTGTATAAGTATTGTACATAATCCCCCAACCTTCAAATTGTTTTAAAGTTTTCACCAAATTATAACATATTTTCCTCTTTTTTGACCTTATTTGACACTTTTTTACCCCCTTGACTCTCAAATCGTTTGAGAGTTTAAAATGACTTTGTTAAAAAAATAACATGTGATGTTAAATAAATAACAAAGGGAGAGAAAAAATTATGGAAGAAAAAAAAGTTGTTCTTATTACAGGTGGAGCAATGGGACAAGGTCGTGCTCATGCCTACAAATATGCTGAAAACGGATTTAATGTTGTTTTAGCCGATATGTTAGATCCATCTCACGAAGCATTTAAAGAAACAATTGCTAGTTGTGAAGCTAAAGGAGCAAAAGTTTTAGCTAAAAAAGCAAACATTACTTCTACTGAAGATATGGAAGCATTATTTGCTTCAGCATGGGAAACATTTGGTCGTTTAGATGTTGTGATTGCTAATGCTGGTGTTATTAACTTCGGTTATACTTGGGAATTAACTGATGAACAAGTTGAAAAAGTAATGGATATTAACTTAATTGGTACTTGGCGTACTGATAAATATGCTGCTCAATATATGTTAAAACAAGGATTTGGTCGTATTATTAATATTTCATCAACTTCTGGTTTATATGGTACTCCTCAATTAGCTACTTATTGTATGAGTAAATGGGGTATTTTAGGATTAACTAAAACTCTTGCTAAAGAAGTGGGTTCTAAAGGAATTATTGTTAATGCTTTATGTCCTACTAAAGTTAAAACTCCAATGTGTGAAACAATGGATTATGTTAAATTCATTAATGATTTAACTGGTAAAGATTTCAAATCTGTTGAAGAAATGTATGCAGGAGTTCCATTCCTTGAAGTAGAAGATATCGCTAGTATGGTTTACTGGTTAGGAACTAGTAGAGAAGCTGGTAAATTTAATGGACAAGGTGTACCACTTGATTTAGGTACTTTACAATAATAAAGGGAGAAAAGAGAATATGAAAATTACAAAAGCAACACGTTGGCGTGTTTTTGCAGGAGTTTGGATTCAAAGTTTATTCACTTCTGCCACTGCCTTCTTTAGTTTATTCTGTTTGCCATTTTGTAATCAATTTGGATGGAGTAATTCAGATTTTTCAATGGCATACACAATTTATATGTTTATCTACTGTGCAGTAGGTTTCCTTGGTGGTATTTTAGCTGAAAAATTACAACCAAGAGTCGCAATTTATATTGGTTTAGTTTTATTTGCTGGAGGATGGATCTTAACTGGTTTTGCTTCATCTATTCCATTCTTATATATTGCTTATGGTGTCATTGCTGGTGCTGGTGCTGGAACAATTTATCCTGCATGTTTACCAACAGCATTAAAATGGTTCCCAGATAAAAGTGGTTCTATCTCTGGTTTAGTTCAAGCTGGAGCTGCTTGTGGACCTTTCATTATGTCACCTATCGCTCAAATGTTAATTGATAACTTTGGAGCACCAATGGCTTGTAAAATTTTAGGTGTTGTATTCTTAATCGGTGTTGGAGCTGTTGCTTGGATGATCGTTCCTTGTCCTAATGGATGGACTCCTGAAGGTTGGGTACCAAGTGCACAACAAAGCAAAGAATTACATACAAAAGATTATAATATTCCTCAAATGGTTAAAACTCCAATCTTCTGGGTATTATTAGTAATGTTTATTTTCGCTAATGCCGCTGGAACAATGATGGTTTCTGCAACATCACCAATTGCTCAAACTCAAATTGGTTTATCAGCGATGGATGCAGCTTTATGTGTAAGTTTAATGACTTTATTTAATATGTTTGGTCGTTTATCATTTGGTGTTATTTATGATAAGTTAAAAGGATGGAATTCTTTAATTCTTGTCTTGATTTTAAATGGTATTTCAATGCTTATGTTAACAGTAGCTCATTCATTTGCATACTTTGTCGCTTGTATTGCTTTAGTTGGTTTCTCATTTGGTGGATTACTTGTTGTTTTCGCACCAATGGTTAAAACAATCTTTGGTTCTAAATATTATAATAGAAACTATGGTTTGATCTTTATTGGTTATGGTATTGGGGCTTTCGTTGGTCCTAAGATTTCCGCAAGTTTCTTTGATGCTACAGGATCTTATGTGATGGGATTCATTGGTTCAGCTATTCTTGCTGCAGTTGCTGTTTTATTAGTCGTTGTGGCTAAAAAACTTGCTAACAAAATGTTAAATGCTTAATTTTAAGGGGTGAAAAATTTCACCCCTTTATTTTATACTTTCCTTTACCTTCTTTAATCATTTTTCCTTCATCACAAAGTTTCTTTAAGATTCTTTGTAATTGTCTTCGACTACAATGAAGATAATTTGTGGCTTCTTCAATGCTTTTTAATGAACCATAACAATAATATTTCAATAACAAACCATTTTCATTTAAATAATGATTTAATATCTTCTTTGCTTGTAATTCTCCTTCTTTCCCTGCAATTCTTTTTTTGATCTTCACCATTTGATAAACTTAAAAAGTAAAAAATATGAATAATATAATTACAAAAAAGATAATCACTATTATCTGCATTATGTATCACCTCTTATCCATTATAACAAAAAGAGAAGAACCAAATCTTCTCTCTTTTACTTTCTAACGAACACATTTTTTCATTACAATCATATAAATTCCTAATAAGCTTATACCTAGTAAAACCATTGGCACAATACTATTTGTATTATCTCCTGTTGTTACAGCTTTTTTACTTTCTACTTTTATTTCTTTTTTAGAAGCTGTTTCTTCTTTCTTTGTTTCAGTTTTCACATTTTCTAACTTAGCAATCTTTTCTGTTTCTAACACTTCTTTACATACTGTACATTCTTTATGTTTTGATCCTTCTTTAGCTACTGTTGGTTGTTGATCAATGATCCAATCACTTGATATATGTTCTCCTTTAGAATCCTTATCTTCATAATATTTATTGATTGTTTTTGATGTTTTTCCACATCTTGAACATACATACCAATATGTATCGTGTTCCTTACAATTAGTTGCTTTTTCTCTTAAAAATTGTGGATTCTTAACTTCTATATAAGCATGTCCTAAATGACTACCTGTTGCTGCAAATGCTTCTGTACCTTTTGCTCCACAAATACAACTCTTATAATATCTAGCAGGTGTCATACAAGTAGCTGGAGTCGCTAAATATTCACTACTTTCAACTTCTTGATTATACACATGATTTCCTTTATCTGAAACTTCATTACATCCTGGAACTGTGCATGAATGCCAATGATTATTAGAATCTTTATGCCAATCTTTAGAGAATACATGATTTCCTACTTCTGCAGATTCATAATACTTATCTTGTGCATTCTCATCATCTTTAGCACTTACATCACATCTTGAACATGCATACCAATATACATCATGTCCTTGACAGTGACTTCCTTGAGATTTTAAGTATTTTGAATCTTTTATTTGTTTTGTATATTCATGTCCTAATTTTGTATCTTTATCTTCAAATGTTTCTGTAGTACTTACTTGACCACAAGCACAGCTTTTATAATAGATAGCATTTGTTGTACATGTTGCTTTGTCTTTTAAAGTACTTACTCCATTGACTTCTTTTAATTTTTGATCAAAAGTATGTTCTTCCCAAACTGCTTTAATTTCCTTATTTTGATCATCTTTAGTAAATACTCTTTTATCTCCTACTTTATAAACAGTATTGTCTACTTGCCAGCCTTTAAAATGTTTTTCATTTGGAGCAACATATTCACATTTTGGGAAAGTAAATTCCTTATCTAATTCAACAGTTGGATTAGCCATTGTTCCTGTTCCACCATTAGAACCATATTTGATTTTTAATTGGAATACTAATGCATCAATTGCATCATTGATGGCTTTTGCCATAGCATCTACTTCATCTTGTTCTGTTATATTTTTACTACGTACAACTGTTTTAATAGCATCTTCTACCTTTGAAAAATCTTTATAGTTATCTTTATTAAGTTTATTTGCTTTTTCAATAGCTTTATCTACTTCTGTATAATCTGCAGCTTTATATTCTAATTGATCAATTGCTTCATTAATAGCCTTAGCATAACTATTAACAACCTCTTGTTCAGTAATATCTTTATCACGATTGACTGCGTTAATAGCATCCTCTACCTTTGAAAAATCTTTATAATTATCTTTATTAAGTGAATTTGCTCTTTTAATAGCTGCATCTACATCTGTATAATCTGCACCAGCATATGTCATACTTAATAATTTAGCTATAACACTATCAAATATTGCTGTAGCCTCTTTTGAGCTTTTAGCTCCCATATAATAAGCACTATTTTCTGCTCTAGTTCCTAAGTTTTTATAACTTTGGGCATCTGAGTAATTACTAGAAACTCCATGCATATAAGCATTAAACTTTTCTGCATCTGACCAACTACCACTTCCTACATGTCCAGTAATAGATGGATTAGTTAAAGAAAACATTCCAAATGTATAAACTTCTGCATCTTTTTTTATTTCTTTTGATGTATTAATTGCTCCATTTGCGACATCATCATCAAAAATTATTCAAAGTCGTTGGCTGACCATCCGTTACAAAAAAACAATTCTTTTGGCATCTTTTCTACTTTCATCATTTTTACTTTGATTAATTTGTTTTAATGCTAATTCCATTGCAAAATCTGAACGTGTTGCCCCTGCAGGATTAATGTTGTTTACAACATCTTTTAATTGTTCTTTGTTTTCATTTGTGGCAGTAAAGAAATTATTCATAATTTGCGTATAATTATATCTATATCTATTTTCAGTATAGGTATCATTCCCTACTTTATCTGATTTATCTCCAGCAAATTTAATAATAGAAATTCTACTTTGATATTTTTCATCACTCTGTTTTGAATTATTTTCAGCAAAGCCCTCAATAAATTGATTAATTGAATCTTTTAAAATTGTAATCCTTTTAGTACTATCAGTTAAAGTTATAGAATCTTTCATACTCCCTGAAACATCTAAAACCAAGACAATATCAAGTGGTATATTATTCTTTTGATTAGCCGCAAATACATTGACTGGCATTTGTGCAAAGAACATCATTAATGTCAGTATACATGCTATCACTTTCTTATATATTTTCATTTTCCCTATCCCCTTTCTTTGAATATTATTCATTTCCTCCTATGCTTTTATTTTACTTTTTCTAATTGTTATTTTTTTGTAATTGGCGCGAAATGTCGTTTTTAGGGTGTGAAATGTATATAAGAAGTGTTTTTATTTTGATAAAATAGTATTAGGTGATGTATATGAATATAGCAATATGTGATGATGATCTTTTATATATGAATCAAGTTAAAGAAATGATAGAAAAATGGGGAAAGGAACATCATGAAGATGTTTCTATTTATCTTTTTAATCATGGGGATGCTTTAATTAATAGTTATCAAAAAAGTCATATCGAAGTTATTTTATTAGATATTATGATGCCTTTATTAAATGGTATGGAAACAGCTCATGAAATTAGAAAAAATGATTCTGTCGTTAAAATTATTTTTTTAACTTCTTCTCCTGAATTTGCCTTAGAATCTTATGATGTTAAAGCAAGTGGATATCTTTTAAAACCTACAACTTATGAAAAACTATGCTCTCTTTTAAATGATTGTAAACAAGCATTTAACTATGAACCTGAATCTATTATTGTTAAAACAGATAAAGGAATATCGTAAAATTTATTATCATTTGATTGAATGTGTTGAAGCACAAAATAAAAAAAGTTTTATTTTGTTTAAATGATGGTGAATGTCTAGAAGTTTTAGATACTTTTGTTCATTGTAGTTAATGAATTAACTTCAAATGATGCGTTTTATAAATGTCATCGAAGTTACTTAGTTCATATGCCTGCTATTGATCATTTTAATTCTATAGAAATTGAAACAAAAACACACAAGAAAGTTCCCATCGCAAGAAGTTATGCTAAATCTTTTAAAGAAGCTTATTTTGAATATATGTTTAAAGAAGGTGATTAATATATGATTTATAATATTTTAGAATCTATTCGTTATACTTTAACTTTATTATTCGGTATCTTTGTTTCTGCGCTATTTCTAGATATTAGAATCAATAAAAAGAATGTCATTTGTGTTTTTCTATTCTTTTATATTGATTTAGTATTACAAGGTATTTTCTATTTTACTAAAGATTTATCTGCTGTTATTTCTTTATATCCTTTTATTACCCATTTACCACTTTTAGTATTTTTTGTTTTTAATTTTCAAAAAACGATTATTTCCAAGTTTAATTGCTATAACAAGTGCTTATTTATGTTGTCAAATAAGTAATTGGACAACAATCTTTGTTTCCTCTTTTATTAAGAATATAGATAATATAACCTATTCTTTAACACTCATTATTTCTTTTGTTTTCATTATTAAATTTGTTTACTTACCTATTTCTCAATTATTAAAAAAACAATCACATGAACTTATTTCTTTTGGTATCATTCCAATGTTCTATTATATATTTGATTATCTTTCTACCGTTTATACAAAGCTTCTTTATATTGGGAATAAAACAACTGTAGAATTTACACCATTTCTTTTATGTATCTGTTATTTTGTATTCTGTACCGTTTATTTTAAACAATATGAAGAAAAGCAAAAAATAGAAACGACCAATAAGATTATTTATATGAAACAAGCACAATCAAAAAAAGAAATGAAGCTGATGAAAGAAAATGAAAAAAAGATTATTTTAATGAGACATGATATGCGTCATTTTTTAAACAATATACTAAACGATCTTAAAAATAATCAAAATGAACATGCTATCGAATATATTCATACTTTATTTGATGTCATCGATCAAACTGTAAGAAAGAAATATTGTTTAATGATACTGTTAATATGATTATGACATCTTATGAAAATAGAATGAAATATGAAAATATTGATTTTCATTATCATTTAGATGTTCCTCAACAATTGTCTATTAGTGATATCGATTTAACTTCTATTCTATCTAATGGTTTAGAAAATGCTTTTAAAGCTGTTATGTTATTAGAAAATGAACGTTTTATAGAATTAAATATGCAAGAAAAATGTGGTAAGTTACTTATATCTATTGAAAATAATTACTTAAATGAACCTATTTTTGTAGATGGTATTCCTATATCTAAAGAAAAAGATCATGGCTTTGGAACTCAAAGTATTGCTTATACAGTTGAAAAGCTCCATGGAAATTGTCAATTTTCTACTCATCAACACCATTTTAAATTAAGAGTTGTCATTTAAAAAGGATTACAGGTTAAGCACCTTGTAATCCTTTTACATCTTGATCAGTAATTCTTTTACCATCTTCAATTTTATTAATAACATTAATAATACCGTTCAAAGATTTTTTATTAGGTTTCATTGTATAACATTTTTTACCCTTCATAGAATATGTTTTATATGAAATTTCTGGATCTCCCGTAAGTTGAACATTGTACATTTTCCATTTAGACATATCATCTAATTGTGTTTGAACAAGTGATTTTATATCTTCAGATGACATATTAGTTTCAAAACATCCTTCTACTGCTTGTAAAATATTTGAATAGTTTGTAATGATTTTAGGAGAAACAGCTTTATTGATCATGGCTTTAAGTAATCTTTGTTGGTTTCTTCCTCGATCAAAATCACCACTTGGTAAAGCATATCTTTCTCTTACAAAACATAAAGCTTTATCTCCATCCATTTGATTAATTCCTTTATTAATATGATAGTGACCATGTAATGTTGTAAATTCATAAGGTGAATCAATTGTTACTCCACCCAAGGCATCAATGATATTAGTAATTCCACTAAAGTTTGTCTTAGCATAATAATTCACTTTTAAATCCAAGAAATCTTCTATAGAAGAAATTGTCTCGTTAATACCATACATAGCTGAATGCGTTAATTTATCCATTTTTCCATTTTTATGCAAGGTAATTTGTGTATCTCTAGGAATAGATACAATTAATATTTGTTTTTGAATTGGGGAAACACAGACAGCAAGATTAACATCAGCTCTTGAAATTGCTGAAACTGTCCCATAAGTATCTATTCCTGTCATATAAACAATAAATGGATTTTTAGTCACATTTGTTTCTTGTGTCACAGAATTTAATTTTTCTTGAATTTCTACTTTATATAAACTCTTTAGATTTTCATCAATGCCTTCATGATTTGCTTCTAATAAAGCCATATAAGCATTATCAGCAACAATAACATCAATGTCTCCATCCATGATAGCATCTCCTAATAAAGAATAATCTTTATAATCTTTTGTCTGAAAATCTTTATTTGCTTTATTTTCTATTTTAGCAATTTGCTGATGTAATATTCTTTGAGCCTTTTTCACTAGCAATTCCAATTTCTGTATTATCTTTTACATCTCTTAAACTTTTAATAGCACTCTCTTTTTCACATACATACAAATAACTCTTGTTTGTGTAAAAGAACCTGTAATATTAGATAAAAAATTATTTCCTTTAAAAGCCATTACCGAAACAAATCCTAAAGCAATGCTAAGTATTAAAGATAATAGCTTTCCAAAAATCAATCTAGCATATTTATTTTCTCGCTTTTTCTTTTTAATACCTGATTTAATAAGCAATGAACTTAACATCCATAACAAAAAAATAATACCACATAAAATCAAATAATATTTCATTGGTAACATCTTTAATATGTAAATACATCCTAAAAAAATGATAGAAACGATAAATTGTATTAATAATAAAATACGTCTAGAAAACAAACATTAGAC
>ENA-OQIO01001280-OQIO01001280.1-human-gut-metagenome-genome-assembly--contig:-NODE-1280-length-12462-cov-3.710255_pt1 | contig 12462 bp, 12 predicted proteins | sample MGYA00242573_ERZ504737 | MGnify/ENA primary metagenome ERZ504737 (study PRJEB26092, sample SAMD00036203) | human gut metagenome | host: Homo sapiens | study: EMG produced TPA metagenomics assembly of... | reverse complement strand
TGAACATTGATGAAAGTTCCTTGATATTGTTTACTCTGTCCTCGTATGTTTCAGGCTCCTCCTGAAGATAATCAAGATATTTGGTAACGTCCAAACTTCTTGCAGCAAGTCGTTAAGCCCCATTCCGTTTTCGATACATTCCTGAAAATCTCTAATCATTTTTGTGAAATTCATAAGCTTGGAAGCACTGCGTGAGGTTTTTTGAAATTCATCTGCACGTTCGCAAACCTCGAAAGCCGACATACCAAGCCCTGCCCCGATTTCAAGCACGTTTGCAAACATAGTATCCCCGATTGCACGCTTTGGAACATTAATGATTCGCTGAAGCCTTACATTATCGCTCGGATTATTAATAACGGCAAGATACGACACAATATCCTTGATTTCTTTTCTGTCAAAAAAGCGATGACCGCCGATAATCCTGTGCGAAATACCGCTTTTTGTAAGCATAACTTCAAGGTTACGTGACTGCGCATTCATACGGTAAAGAATTGCGTGGTCGCTGTATTTCATTCCGTTATTAACATTTTTTACTATCTCGTCAATTATGTACTGCGACTCCTCGGATTCACTCATAACTGTTTTATAAACAATTTTATCGCCTGAGCCGGAACGTGTAAACAAAGTTTTACCCTTACGGTTTTTATTATGAGAAATAACAGCGTTTGCCCCGTCAAGAATATTTTGAGTAGAACGGTAATTTTCTTCAAGCCTTATTACTTTTGCACCCTTATAATGATTTTCAAACGAAAGGATGTTTTCAATCGTAGCGCCACGAAAACGGTAAATACTCTGGTCATCGTCGCCTACAACACAAATATTTTTATATTTATCTGCAAGAAGCGAGGTCAAAACGTATTGCGCATGGTTAGTATCCTGATACTCGTCAACCATAACGTACTTAAATTGAGTTTGATAAAGATTGCGAACATCCTCATTTTCCTCAAGAAGCTTAACGGTGTTAAAAATAATATCGTCAAAGTCCATTGCGTCAGATTTTTTAAGCTGAGCCTGATATAATTCATAACACTCGGCAATTTTGCTCTTTCTAAAATCGTTTTGCGCAGTTTGCTTATACTCCTCAGGGGATATAAGGCTATCCTTTGCCCTGCTGATTTCCGCCAAAATTGACTTGTGATTAATAAGCTTATCCTCGATACCAAGTTGCTTTTGGCATTGCTTCATTACACGCCTTGAATCGTCTGTATCATAAATGGTAAAATGATTTGTATATCCTATTTTTTCGCCAAAGCGCCTTAATATTCTTGAGCAACAGCTATGGAAGGTGTATGCCCAAATATCATTAGCCTCTTCTCCTATTGCGTTGACAAGCCTTTCTCTAAGCTCGCCTGCCGCCTTATTTGTAAATGTAATTGCAAGAACCTGCCAAGGAGTGGCAAGATGAGAAGAAATAATATGTTCAACTCGATTAACAAGAACAGTTGTTTTTCCGGAGCCTGCACCTGCCAAAATCAAAAGCGGGCCCTCGGTTGTGTCAACAGCAAGCTGCTGCATTTCGTTTAACGCCATAAATTTTCCCTTTCTGATAATAAATAATCATACCAAAAAACCAGGGTAACAAGGGCACCCTGGTTTTATATTTTTGTTTAAACAAACAACCTTATCACTTAAGAAGTGTAAGCAAAATACCTGCTGCAACTGCAGAGCCGATAACGCCTGATACATTAGGACCCATAGCGTGCATAAGAAGGAAGTTTGATGGATTTTCTTTTTGACCGACCTTTTGAGATACACGGGCAGCCATAGGAACAGCAGATACACCTGCCGAACCGATGAGCGGATTAACCTTACCTTTAGTAGCAATATACATAAGCTTACCAAATAAAGTACCGCCTGCTGTACCAAGGCAAAAAGCTATAAGACCGAGAACAACAATTTTAATTGTGTTAAGGTTAAGGAAGCTTTGAGCTGATGTAGTAGCACCAACCGAGATACCAAGGAAAATGGTAATAATATTCATAAGTTCGTTTTGAGCAGCCTTCGCAATACGCTCTGTTTGCCCACTCTCTTTAAGAAGGTTACCAAGCATAAGCATACCTACAAGCGAAGCAGCATCAGGAAGAAGAAGAGAAACAATAACAGTTACCATAATCGGGAAAAGTATTTTTTCAAGCTTTGATACAGGTCTGAGACTGCCCATAACAACGCTTCTCTCTTTCTTAGTTGTAAGTGCTTTCATAATAGGTGGCTGAATAACAGGCACAAGAGCCATATACGAGTACGCTGCCACGGCGATAGTACCAAGCATATACGGCGCAAGCTGCGACGTTACAAAAATAGCCGTCGGACCGTCAGCACCGCCGATAATAGCGATTGAGCCTGCCTCGTTAGGTGCAAAACCTAAAAGGATAGCGCCAAGGTAAGTAAAGAAAATACCAAGCTGAGCAGCAGCACCGAGAATAAATGAACTTGGATTTGCAATAAGCGGTGCAAAGTCAGTCATAGCACCTATACCAAGGAAAATAAGCGGTGGATAAATACCGGCTTTAACACCGAAATAAAGGAAGTCCATAAGACCGGGTGTGCAACCGACAAATTCGCCTCTGCCTGCAAGCAAATCTCTGAAGCCGTCAAGATCATGATACTGTACCGCTAAGTTTGCCTCAGGTATATTTGCAAGAAGCATACCAAATGCGATAGGAACCATAAGAAGCGGCTCAAAGCCTTTTTTAATACCTAAATAAAGAAATACAAATGCTACCAAAAGCATGATTGCATTCTTATATCCGCCGTCAGCAGTAAAGAAATAAGCATATCCAGAGTTTGTGAAGATGCTGACAATTACTTCCCAAACACCTTGTAAAATTTCCATTATCTACTGCCTCCTAAAACGGTCTTGTGTTGTCGTAAACTGCGGCATTAGCCCAAGGATTTCTGCCCCTGACGTTCACAACATTGACCCTGCGAATTGATTTAACAACAGCACCCTCGCCTTCGCTTACAGCAACGGCAGCCGCAATAGCCGCAACGACTTCACCGCTGATGCCCGCCTCAACTTGAGGAGCAGGAGCACTTGCCTTTTTAGCAGGTGCCGGAGTAGGAAGCTTTTGTTCACTCTTGGTTATTTTATTGGTTTTGCCTTTTTTGGCTTTTGCTTCTGCGCTTGAAACAACTTTTCCGAATAAGTAGAAAATAATAATTAAAAGCACAAGCATTAAGAATACGATACCGGCACCGGCAATAATAACCGTGGCGGTGAAAGTAGCGCTTCTGTCAGCCACTAAATCTAATAAAATCGGACTCACCTATATTCCCCCATTATATAAAAGATTAGTAGTATTATAAATCAATTTCTTTCTAATTTCAACGAATTTTTTTGCATTTTTTCAAATATGTTTAAGTTTGTATAAAAATTGCTTGATTTTTTAGATAAATAGTATATAATATTATTAACAGGGAGGTCGGAAATTATGACAGAAAGAACATTGGTTATAGCAATTCTTGTTGCACTTATTCTTCTTTGGTTTGCCGAAACATTAAATATGAAAAAAACAAGTAAAGTTTTAGGCGGAGCAATTGACCTTGCTTTTGCTATTTTACGTTAGCGTATTAAAATTCAATTTTATAAAAAAATCAGCACCTACACGATTTTGTGTAGGTGCATTTTTATTGTTTGTTAAGTATTGCAAAATCCTTTGCGTTGACCGTATTGTCATTGTTAAAATCAAGAAGTGCCGAAACTGTTTCACCACTCTTTTTTGTATTAACAAAGCGTGCATCCCAAAGCGATTTCACATAATTTAGCGGCAAGGTATATTCATTTCCTAAAGCCTCATAGCTTATTTTATTTGCGGAAATTGAGGTGCACGTAATATTTGCACTTTCGACAAAACTTAAACCGTTTGACTTTGCCCATTCGATTGCATAACTTGAAGCAGGAGCAATTACAATTGAGCCGTCAAAATTGATATTTTCGGGTAAATTTTTGATTTTAGAGCCAAAATACCAAACAGCACCGTTTGCGCTTTCCATATAATCAAGCGATTTGACACTTGTTAAAAATACATATTCAAGTTTTGTGCATTTATACATAAACGGTGAATTTTCGCTGTTTGCGATTTCCTGTGCCATCGGTGCAAAAATATAAGAAAGCTGAGCCCTTTTGCCGAAAAGCATACTGCTTTGCATAGATGACGACCAAGTAATCGACGGCAAATTGACACTTTTAGGAAGATACAAGCCCTCAAGTGAGGCGCAATCCGTAAAATATTCCTTAGATATATCGTCAAAAGCCTCAACACTTGGCATATTTATTTTTTGAAGCGAAACGCAATATGTAAACTCCTCCGGCATTATTTTTGTTACCAAAGGGATATTCACGCTGTATAAATCATCGCATCTGCTAAACACCGCATTTCCGATATAACTGCACTTTGGCAAATCAGCAGTTTTAATTGCCGATTTTGAAAAAGCATAGTTTAAAACACTTTCGACCTTGCTCATATTAACACTGTTTAGTGATTTGCAATTATAAAATGCAAAATCACCGATATATTTTAAATTCAAAGCAGTAACGCTGTTTAAAAACTCACATTCGCAAAACGTTCGTTCCAAACTTTCCGCCTTGTCAAGCCTTGCAACAACCACCTTACTGCCCTCAAATGCTGAGCTTCCTATAGTTGCATTGCGAAAATCTGCAGTTGAAAGAGAAGTAAATGCAAATGCGGCGGCACCGATTTCACTAACATTTTGGCTAAAATCTATACTTGTAAGCTTACTGCAATTTTTAAAGCATCTGTTGCCGATATGTTCCACGGCGGGAGTATCGACGGTGACAAGCGACGAGCAGTTTTCAAAAGCGCCGTTATCAAGGACTGTTACAGCATCGCCCGAAATTGATGAAAGCTTACTGTTTGCAAAAGCACTTACGCCTATCGAGGTGACACTGCAAGGCAAGGTTACGCTTTTTACATTTGAGCCGTTAAATACATTATCACCTATAGCCGTAACCGTTATACCATTTATTTGAGAAGGGATGATTATGCTTGTTTTATTTCCCTTATAACTTATAATTACACCGTCCTGCGTAATATCAAAATCATTGCCGTCACTTTCATAAACAAGTTCATAAGTAGATGCGACGTATTTGCTTTTCTTCATATTGTTATATGCAACGGCAATAACGTGCGTGCTTTCGTCAATATCAATAGGCTTTGTATATTCAAGCCCGTTATTGGATGAGGGAACGGTATTATCCGTCGTATACATTATTTTTTCATTGTTAGCTGCTTTTATTTCAAGCTTAAACGGCTCGTTATATTTTCCCTGCGGTGTGCCAAACGAAGGAGCAATCGCTTTTTCACCGTAAATAAGACCCGAAAAATTAACTATTCCTGCACCGCACCATTCAACCTGATAATTTTTAATATAAACAGGCACTGCTTCATCGCATATTATTTTTTTAATCTTATTGCAGTCAAGACCGCTCTTTTGCATTAAAATAGTTGCCGCAGCGGCAGATACGAACGGAGCAGAAAACGACGTTCCGTTTTCATAAGAATATGTGCCGTCAAGTTCGCAAGTATAAACTCCGACACCCGGAGCGGCAATATCAACGCACTTGCCGTAATTTGAGAAATCTGCCTTTTCATTCTTTTTATTAGAAGATGAAACAGTAATAACTTCGCCGATATTGGCAGGATAATAGTATTTGGCATTAACTGCGTTATTGCTGCCGAGGTGATTATTGTAACACCTTTTGAAATCAAATTACGAGTTAAACTGTCACGGGTGACACTGCTTGAAATTGACTGAACGGAAAAGCTCATATTAATGATATCAGGCAATTTTTTCTCGTTCAAAATATAGTTAAGCGTTGCCACAATTTGAGAATTGGTACACTTGCCCTCTTTATCAAATGTTTTATAAGGCTTGATTTTAACGTTATCAAGCGTATTAAGCGCAATTACACCTGCCACACTCGTGCCGTGACCGCTGTCGTCTGACGAACTGTTCATACTTCCTGAAGAGCTGAAATTTTTATTACACTCAATCAATCTGCCGTCAAAAGACTTGTGAGCATCATTAATCCCAGTGTCCATAACCGCAACGGTAACATCATTATACGTTTTTCCGGTCGTGGCAAGATAATTCATTGTAACGTCCGACTGCGTGATTTGCGACGCCCATAAATCCTTTGTGCTTGGTGCTTTTTTGATTGCCTGAGTATAGGCAAAATCGTCTCTGTCACATGCAACGCCGAGCTTTTCAATGCTGCTTTTCGCACTCTCTGCACTCTCATAATCTTTAAATTGCATAACTTGAAAGCCATGCGCTTTAATTACCTTAACTGCACCATAGCTTTCCTTAATTTTATTTGAATTTACAATAAGCCTGTTTTGAGTATCCTGCCTGCTTTCGTATTGTTTAACAAGCACATTTACTTGTTCGGCAAATGAGTCCGCTTCTTTGAGCTTATAAATATTATTTATGTCAGGCGCAATTATCCCACAGATGCCGAAAAATTACAAAAGCCAAGACTAAACAAATAAGTCGTTTCATTTAAACCCCACTTGAATAAATATATTTTGCAATTTTTAAATAAATAATATTATGTTATTTATATGTATATTATACCATATTTTTTCAACAATTTCTATTACATATTGTTGAAAATGTATATTTTTCACAAATTCCGAAAAAATAAGCGACTCAAACACAATTGTTCAAGTCGCTATATTAACAGTTTTAAGTTTTTTCTTTTTCTTAGGATGCGATACCTTTTCCTCATAAACCTTCGTTACTTCTTCAACAGGTCCTTGAGAAATAATCTTGCCGTGGTCAAGAAGGATTGCCGTGTCGCAAATTGCCATAACCTGGTCAATACTGTGAGATACAAAAAGAACAGTTACTCCGCTTTCAAAAAGAGATTGAACTTTTGCAAGGCTCTTCTTTCTAAAACCTGCGTCACCAACCGAAAGAACTTCATCAAGAATGAGGACATCAGGCTCAACAGCAGTTGCGATTGAAAATCCGAGACGTGCTCTCATACCGCTTGAATAGTTTTTAACCGGAACTTCAATAAAATCGCCAAGTTCGGAAAATTCAACAATTTCATCATACTTAGATTGAATAAATTCTCTTGAATAGCCCAAGATAGCACCGTATAGGAAAATATTTTCTCTTCCGGAATAATTGCCGTCAAAACCTGCGCCAAGCTCAAGAAGAGGAGCGATAACGCCCTGCTTCTCAATTTTACCCTTAGTCGGTTTATAAACGCCTACAATTGTTTTTAAAAGGGTACTTTTGCCGGCGCCGTTAAGGCCCATAATAGCAAGATGCTCGCCCTTTTTAACCTGAAAACTAATATCCTTTAAGGCATCAAACTTATTATATTCAAGCTTTCCCGTAATAAGCTTAATAGCGTATTCCTTAAGGTTGTCCACCTTTTCCTTATTAAGAATAAACGACATTGTAACGTTTTCTACGTTAATTGCAACATCATTATCCATTTAAACACCACCCTATTATTCTTTGCGTAAAAATTAATTTTCACGCTTAAGCTTCCAGCTTATTGCGAGAAGCGCCAAAGATATCAAAAGAAGCACTGCGCCGCATACGGCAATTGCACCGACAGCGGTATAAATATAATTATCAAGTGCACTTTTGAGAAATGCAGGAAAAATATCTATAGATTTCACGCTCAAAATTATAACAGCAATCAACGAAACAATCAAGTCCCCAATTGAAGATGCGCAAAATGCCGCACCGAGACTTCTGATGCTTCTGTACTTAGTATTGCCTGTAAAATAAAGCATTGAGCCAAATACAAGAGTTAAGAAAATCGCAACAGCAAGGAAAATATCAGCCGCAATCTTGCCCATATTCATAGCTGTTTCAATTAGTTTTGTTTTAGGAAGTTTTAAAGAATTATCAATAAAGCTTCTTATTTTTTCAAGCTGTGCATTTTGAACGCTCTCACTTTTTTCAAATCCTGAGGCGCTGATTTGCTCCTCAAGCTCTGATTTTATATCGTTCATAAGAGAGTTGACGTCGGAAGAATATGATTTAGACGTATACCCTGCCTTAGCCCTAAACTGACCTGCTGCAAACGAGCTTATTATTTTCTCAGCCTTGGCTTGCGTAATAACATTTGAAACATTACTGCTGTCAAGCCCGTTTTTGATAAAGCTGTCACTTGTATAATCAATCAAATCCTGCCTAAAGACCGACACAACATTATAATCCGTAAATTGATTTTGAACTACACTTCCGTTTAACAAAACAGCCTTTGTTACGCATGCCACGCTTAAAATTCCGAGCACAACAAACAGGCAAAATGCACGAATATTTCTGCTTTTAAAATCATTTTTGGTGTCGTGGAGTTTTCTGCTCATTTCGCATTTACCTCCTCACCTGTTTTTTCGCAAATGACATAAAAGCACTTGCCGCTGTTTTCACCGTAATCGGAAAAAATACTGTATAAAATCAAGTTGTTTTTATAATTCTTAACTCTGCTGTCACCCTCGTCGCCGACAAAGACATCAACAGCCTTATAGATTATTGTTTTATCAGCCGTTTTAACCTTAACTTTATCGCCCGACTTGACATATTTAAGCGATTTGAAATATGTTTCGTCATAAGCGGCGATAAACGTATTGGCATTGTCGCCAAAAGCGTTTGCATTTTCGTCAATCGAACACCTGCGCCGTATCTGAGCGATACACGGTTAAGGCCGTAGTAAACAGGCGCTTCAATTCCTCTTTTTTCAACAATGATATCGGCAACAAAACTACCATAATCAAGTTCTTTACTGTCTAATGAAACATAAGTGTCTTGATTTGGATTAATTTGCAAATCCATTACGCTTTTTGGCATAGCCGCCTCAAGCTTATGGACTGCATTACACGCAGTTTTATTAACACCGATAATTGCTCCCACAACAATAATCAATTCAACGCAAACAAATATAACTACCGTCTTTGCAAAATCATTTGGTGATTTTTGACGGTGCGAATGCTTTTTTTCACTCTTCTCATTCATATTTTCCATATATAAAGCTCCGATTAATCGTCAAATACCGCACCTTGTGCACCGCTTGTTACATGCTGAGCATAGCGCTTAAGATATCCTGTAAGATTTTGAACAGGTGGTTGCCACTTAGCCTTTCTTTGGGCTAATACTTCGTCTGAAACATTAACCTTAAGAACACGTGCAGGGATATCAATTTCAATCTCGTCGCCGTCCTCAACAAGAGCGATAGTTCCGCCCATAGCTGCCTCAGGACTTATGTGACCGATTGATGCACCTCTTGTAGCGCCTGAGAAACGACCGTCAGTAAGAAGCGCAACAGATGAGCCGAGACCCATACCGATAATAGCAGATGTAGGAGAAAGCATTTCTCTCATACCCGGGCCGCCTTTAGGGCTTCATAACGAATAACTACAACGTCGCCTGCAACAACCTTGCCGCCTGTAATAGCAGCAATAGCTTCTTCCTCACTGTTGTAGCACTTAGCCGGACCCTTATGCTGCATCATTTCAGGTGCAACAGCGCCTTTTTTAACTACTGCGCCGTCCTTTGCAAGGTTGCCTGTAAGAACTGCGATACCGCCGTCTGCGAGAACGGATTTTCAAGCTTACGAATGATTACTCCGTCAGCATCAGGTGCTTTTGCAATTCTGTCAGCAACAGTGCCGTTTACCGTAAGTGCGTCTGTATTAATCATACCGCCTCTTGCAAGCTCCTTAACAACTGCTTGAATACCGCCAACATCGTTGAGGTCTGTAATAAATACAGATGAAGCAGGGTTGAGCTTACAAATTTGAGGTGTTTTTCTGCCGTAAGCGTCAAGCTCGGCAAGGTCGATATCATGGCCTGCCGCATGAGCAATAGCAGTAAGGTGTAAAATTGTATTTGTTGAACAGCCGATAGCCATATCAGTACGCATAGCGTTTTCAATAGCCTTCTCTGTAATAATATCCGACGGCTTAATGTCCTCTTTAAGAAGGTCCATTACTCTTTCGCCTGCCTGCTTTGCAAGGCGGAGTCTTTCACTCATAACCGCTGGAATAGTACCTGAACCCGGAAGCGACATACCGATTGTTTCAGTAAGGCAGTTCATTGAATTTGCAGTATACATACCTGAGCATGAACCGCAGGTCGGGCAAGCGGTAAATGCGCAGGATTCAAGATTTTCGTCGCTCATCTTGCCTACTGCATTAGCGCCTACATATTCAAACTGCTCGGAAAGACCGATACGGTTTGTGGTTTCTGTGCTCTTACCGGGAAGCATAGGGCCGCCGCTGATAAAGATACAAGGCAAATTAAGCCTGCAAGCGGCAAGAAGCATACCCGGAACAATCTTGTCACAGTTAGGGATAAATACGATTGCGTCAAGAGGGTGAGCCGTAAGCATAACCTCGATTGAATCTGCAATAAGCTCTCTTGAGCAAAGCGAATATTTCATACCCTTATGATTCATAGCAATACCGTCGCAAACGCCGATAGTATTAAATTCAAACGGAACACCGCCTGCGTTTCTGATACCGGCCTTAACCTGCTCTGCAATCTTGTCAAGGTGCATGTGGCCGGGTATATAGTCGCTCTTAGAATTAACTACTGCGATAAAAGGTCTTTTCATTTCAAGCTCGTCAATACCAAGCGCTCTCAAAAGAGAACGGTGAGGCGCTCTTGAAGGACCCTCTTTAATTAAATCTGATCTCATTTCAATACCTTCTTTTATATAAAATAAATTATTATAGTAAGTTATAACTTATAACATTATATTATTTTTGCCTACTAATTTCAACATATATTTTGTTAAATATAAAAAAGCCCTTTGAGAAAAGGATTTTTCCTCTCTCAAAGGGCAGTATGATACACAAAGTGAAATAAATAGATTTTCTGTCAACCTAAATAATATGGCAATGACATCAGTCTGTTATAATCACCTTTTAACGGATTAAAGTCAACAATAAGTAACATTCAAGTAAAAGCTAAGCGGACAATCCAAATGAGCTGTCCGCTTTAGTTTAATTATTTGTTAAGCTTAAAGGTCATATATACGGGGTTGTGATCAGAATACTTAAATTGAAGGTCATAAACATCGCTGTTTGTAACTGTAACATTGTCTGAAACTATAAATCCGTCAACCGTAAGTACAAACTGCTTGTCGTGATACGGACCGTCGGCATTTCTGCATGAGGGAATCGGATTTTTCTCATTGTAAGGAGCAACAATTTTGAGATTTGTTCCATCAAACAATTTTGAATCAACAGGTTGCGCCCAAGTATAATTTGTGCCGTCAATTCCGAAAATCTTGCCCGAATCGCCAAGCAAGTCCTTGTTGAAATCGCCGCCTGCAATACAGTAATTTCCCTTTTTATATTCCGCCTGCATATCACTTATAAGCATTTCAAGCTGATCGGTTGCGATTGTTCCGTCAGAGGTATATGCCGAGAGATGAAGCGTATAAAGCACAAGTTCTTTGCCGTTTTCAACAGTAATTCTCGAAACAGAATAGCAACGGTCAAGGTCAACGAATTTCATAAAACCGTTTTCAATCGGCAAACTGCGTCTTAAACCGCTTTCAATATTGAACTTTGACAAGGTCAACATACCGGCATAGGATTTGCCGTGAGGCTTGGTAATAGGATAGAACAAATACGGACTGTCAAAGTTTACCGTGAACGTTGAATCATATCCGTCAAGCTTACCTCTGAGCGCTTTTTCTTGGTCATAGTGATAACTGCGTGTTGCTTTCTTATCAACTTCCTCGATAAGAATAATATCGGGATTTTCGGATTTAAGGAAATCTCCTATTCCGTCAATTACGCTCTTAACCGACTCCTCGGAATTAGCACGGCTCTTTGTACCGCCGTCCATAAAGAATCCGAAGTCGGGAGTATAAGCCGCAAAACCGATATTGTACGAAACAGCCTTATACTCTTGGTCAACAAGAGCAGACTCGCTCGTAACATCGTTTATCTGCAAAGCTTGATTGTCCTCAATTCTGTGGTAGTCAATCATGACATAAGCGACATATCCGCCTACAATCAAAACCGCCACAAGAAGAATAATCAAAATGATTTTTAGTACCTTTTTTGCCTTTACTGACACGTAACCACCCTTTTTCGTTATTTTATATAAAAACATCGACGAGATGATTAAAATTATAGCACTATTTCATATATTTTACAAGACAAAAAACAAAACTGTAAATAAATTCTCTTACTCTACTTATTTAATTCAGAATAAAAACTTCAACTTTATTCTGCTTAAAGTATATGAGGCTTTGGCTTTATCTTGTAGTTTGCGAATATCCGTATAAATAGAAAAAGCCCTTTGAGAAAAGGATTTCTCCTCTCTCAAAGAGCTTGATAAACTGGAATTTTCAAATTAGTCTTTGCAAATAACCTTTGAACCTTCACCATCAATTACAATTCCCTGACGGTTGTTAATTGGGCATAGATTCAAATCCGAAAACTCAGTCATTATTTTC
>ENA-OQIO01001279-OQIO01001279.1-human-gut-metagenome-genome-assembly--contig:-NODE-1279-length-12468-cov-1.349161_pt1 | contig 12468 bp, 12 predicted proteins | sample MGYA00242573_ERZ504737 | MGnify/ENA primary metagenome ERZ504737 (study PRJEB26092, sample SAMD00036203) | human gut metagenome | host: Homo sapiens | study: EMG produced TPA metagenomics assembly of... | reverse complement strand
CGCAATTTCCTCACGGAATCCAACCACCCTGCTACTCAGAGAAGTATTGGTACTATAGCCGGAAATCACAGCAACCTTTCCTTTTCCACCGGTCAGTTCCCCCATAAGCCCCGCAGCCGCACGGCCACACTGCACACCGTTCTGCCCTACAAAGCAAAGCCGTTTCGTATCCTCCACATCCGAAGTAAACGTCACCACCGGGATCCGAAATTCCTCCACAAACCGATCAATTTCCCTTTCACACGTTCCTCATCCAAAGGAACCATTGCAATACCACTAACCTCTTCCATCCGCATCTTCTCCATGGCACGAATAACATCCTCAGCATTCTGATGCTCGATCTTATGGACCAGGACTGTACCACCAAGATTATCCACCTCAGCGCACGCCTCCTGGATTCCCTTCAGAACCTCCTTCATAAAAGGGGTTTCCGCACCCTGCAGGATCACGCCAATCTTAATATTATTTCTGCTCATGGATAGAGCACGGCCCAGTTGATTCGGCTTATACCCCATCTCATCAGCGATGGCACGGATCCTCTCAGCAACCTCCGGACGGATCCTGCCCCTGTTATTTAACGCTCTGTCAACAGTACCTCTGGAAACACCGGCAGCTTCCGCAATCTGCCTTATAGTAACTCCCATACTAAGCACCTCTTTCTATGATAATCCGGATTCTTTTCTGTATTCCGCAGGACTTAAGCCCGTAAACTTCTTAAATGTCTTGGAAAATAATGATAATCTCCAAAACCGGAACGCAATGCCACATCCTTAACTTTACAGTTTGTTTCTGAAAGAAGCTTCTTTGCACAGTCGATTCGAAGTTCCTGCACATAATTAGAAAAACCGATCTTCATCTCCTGTTTGAAAAGATAACTGAGATAAGCAGGATTCACCTCCGCCGCATCTGCTGCATCCTGAAGGCTGATCGGTGCTTCATAATGTTCCCGGATAAACTCCAGTGCTTTTTTCACAGCAGCAGAGATCCCCTCCGGAACAGCATCCTCTTCCCCCCACAAAAAGCTGTGAAATACAGGCACTGCCCTTTTCCCTGAATTTCTCAAAACTTTCGATATCTCCATACCAAATGGGCTCTTTCTCAATTCCGGCTGTCTGATTCAATTTCTTAAGCCACTGTACCAGAAGTCTTCCATCGGTATAGCGGTCCTGACAATCAGCGAGAACCTGTGTCCAGAGTTCCTCCGCTTTCTTTCGGTCTTTCCCTGCCTTCAGCCTGGAAATCTGCCCTTCCAGCTTCTCAGCACTTTCCGGTAAAACACTGTCCGCTTTCTTCCGTCCTTCAAAATAAAGGATCTCTTTTTTCTCATAAAAATGAAGTTTCATCATTTCTCTGGCCTGCTGATAAGCCTGACGGATCCCATCCTCTCCCATGCAGACACTGCTGACGCTGATGCCGAAATCCCAGAGTTCCTCCTGGCAGTGTCTGTAACAGATTGCAGCAGACTCTGTCAGCCTCTGCTGCATGGCCGATGTCCTGCAATCTCCGGAAAGATCAAGAAAGCAGCAAAAGATTCCTGCGCCAAGATAGACCACTTCCGTAAATTCACTTTCTGTCCCAAGAAGCTCCTCCGTACGTTCCAGCAGTCTGTGACGGAAATGATGGGAGTACTGTTCTACTTCCAGCGGCGTCCACTGCCTTTCACGCTCCGCCCATTTCTCCATAAACATGCAGATCACAGCACTGTTAAAATATTTCCCGGCGATTCCGGCTTCCACACGCTTTTCCTCACGTGCCTGATTTTTCAGCATCCCCGAGATCAGTCCGTTAAAAAAATAATACTTCAGAGCGTGACTTCCCAGATGGATCAGCTTTCTCGTCCGTGCCTGTTCCTGACTTTTTTCTCTGCGCTTCTCGATCAGCCGGGCTGATTTTTCCAGAGTATCATAAAGACTATCCTCGTCCAGACTGTTCTTTAATACATATTCATCCGCCCCAAGGCGCATGGCCTCTTTTACATATTCAAAATCATCATGACAGCTGAGCACGATAATATAGATATCTCTGTTTTCCTCACGGATCTTTCTGATCAGCTCAATTCCATCCATCACAGGCATGGTAAGATCCGTCACAAGAACATCGATTTTTTCTTTCTGAAGGAATCCATAAGCTTCCTCCCCGTCTTCTGCATCATCCACGATCTCATATCCTGCTTTTTCCCAGGAATCCAGGGTTTTGAGATAGCTCCTTACAAGAAAATCATCATCTGCCACCAGTGTTCTGTACATTAATTTTTTCTCCCTTCTTCAGGCATATCATAGATCGCAGGCAGAAATACCGTGACCTCCGTACCGTTTCCACTGCTTGCGTATTCCATTCCTCCCTGTGTCCCGTAATAAAGCTCCAGGCGTTCTTTTACATTTGGAATCCCCACTGCGGAAAGTCCGTTTGTTTTTTTTGCATGACTGTTAAAAAGATCTCGGATCTGCTCTTTTGTCATTCCTCTGCCGTTATCCTTTACTATGAGGATCAGCTTTCCTTCACTTACGTTTCCGCTGATCCAGATTTTTCCTGTTTGCCGTTTGATGTCGATCCCGTGAAGAAGAGCATTCTCCACAAGCGGCTGAAGGATCAGTCTCGGAATATAGCACCGGTATGCATCCTCAGAGATCTCATATTCCACCTGAAAGCTTCCCTGATAGCGAAAATCCTGCAGATGGATATAATTTTTCAGTATATGGATCTCATCAGCAACAGAAAGGAAGCTTCCCTTTTTGTTGATGCTGGCCTGCAAAAGCTCCACAAAATCTCCGATAAGCCTGCCAGCTCTTTTTCCCCTTTCAGAAATGCAGCAAATTTGATGGAGTTCAATGTATTATACATAAAATGCGGTGTGATCTGATACTGCAGTGCTTCCAGCTCTGCATCTTTTTTCTGCTGTTCCTCTTCGATCACCTGGGCGATCAGAGCTTCGATATAATCCAGCATGTGGTTGAATTCTTTTCCGAGGGTTCCGATCTCATCAGCAGTAGTCACTTCTGTACGGAGGCTCAGATCTCCCTCACCAACCTTCTCAACCGTGCCAGTCATGGATCTGAGCGGTCCGCAGACTACTCTGGAGAGCCACAGTGCCAGCAGCACAGCTGCCACAAAAACTGCACCAAATATTCCGATCAGAAAGAGCCGCATCCCGGAAAGTCCGCTTAAAACTTCTTTTTTCGGCACTTCCAGATATAAGCCGCAATCTGAAAAGCTGCCTCTGCTGAAAAAAGAGATCACACCGTTTTTTTCTGCATAGCCTTCCATATTTGGAACATCATGATCCGTAATCTCCGGAAATGTTTTTCCAATGTCACTGTAGTCTCCGGATGTCACGATTTCATCATTTCTGTCTACCAGAACTATTCTGGTGATCTTTTCATCATTGACAGCTTCCAGATATTCGTAATAAATTGCCCGTTCCCTGATATCTGCGACAACATAACCCAGGATCTCTCCGTTATCATCCTCTACCTTCTGGATCACAGAAAGAAAGCTGCTGCTTCATGGATCGGAGATTCCACAAGTACCGGAAAGGAATCCAACTCCTGTATTTTTTCCAATTCCTCGATATGTTCTTCTGAAATTCCCTGCTTATTTACCGGAAATTCCTCAGAAGTCACAGCCATTTTTTTGTCTGGAAAGACAAAGTAAAGGGAGTTGATATCTTTATATTCCCGACTGTGTTCCCGGAGAAACCCGGCCATTTTTTCCAGGCTGTTTTCATTTCCGGTACGGCTGTAGTCCTTCGCATTATTCCGTATATCTGTATCCCAGGCAGTTCTCGTATTCACATAATAAATCTCTTTCAGGGATTTCGTCCAGATTTTTTATGGTCTGCTGCATCCGTCCGTACAGGATACCTGAATAATTTTCTTCGATCATCCCTGCTGCCCGAAAATAAAATACCACTGTAAGAGAACAGGCAGTAAACATGGTTACTGTCAGGATCGCCAGTAATATCTTTGCCCGGATACTTTTTAACATAGAACTCCTCCCTTCCGTAAAGCGGATATATGCCTCTCTATGCTATATGCCCATAAACGCAGGAAACAGCAGGAGTATCCTACCCCTGCCTGATTTCCTGTTTGCGGTTGAATATATGTTTTACAATAAAATGTTTATAACTGTCCGTGTGCCTCGCGCTCGGTAAGCTCCTGCATGATCGCCGGATACATTTTGTCAAGCTTATATCCGAAAAGCGTTACAATGATCACTGCTGCAATGAGGATCGGTCCAAATTTATAAAGAGAAACGATCATCTCCAGTGCTGTTTCCGGCTGTGCAGTTATTCCTGCAGATGAGCTTACATATCCGGAACTGCTTAAAAGACCTGTGATCACTGCGGAGGCAAGACCTGCGCCAACTTTTGTTCCGATGGAACCGCCTGCAAAGATCAGACTTTCCTGACGGATATGGTTTTTCCACTGTCCGAACTCTACTACATCACCAACCATACTGAATACAACTGCGTTCAGTGGAGCAAGTCCGATAGCACGTGTGACACAGCTCATAACCATGAAACCGAAGCTGTATGGATTCAGGAAAAACAGAACCTGTCCGCCAAGTGCAACAAATCCGCCGACAAATGCGATATTTCTTTTTCCGAATTTCTTGATCAACGGTGAGCAGATAAAGATTCCCGCTACCAGAACCAATGTTTCTGTAAGGAACAGTGCGCTGTACATCCATGTATCATTGTTGAAAATATATTTGCAGTAGTACGGAAGAATGGTTCCTGTGATCGTAAAGGATACACTCTGTACTGTCCACAGAAGCATTACTGCCCAGAAATACTGATTTGCAAAAAGTGCCTTCAGCATTGTCGGAATCGGAAGCTTCTCATCTTTCTTTCTTGCTTCGATCTGAACCTTTTCCTCACATCTGAAGAAGCAGAGAAGCAGAAGTGCAAGTGCAAGCACTGCCCATACACTCATAACCTTGATCCATGCAGCCTGATCATTTCCAAGAAGCTTTACAAGCGGCAGTGTACAGGTTGCTGCAACGATCTTTCCGATAGGTGACAGTCCCATTCTCAATACACTGAGTTTATCTCTCTCTGATGATTCGCGGATCATCATTGAAGAAAGACTTCCATATGGAAGATTGATCGCTGTATAGCATATGGTCGTACAGAAGTTATAGGTTACAAAGAGATACAGAAACTGAAGCATCCCTGTTGTACGCGGCACTGTGAAAAGCAGTACTGCTGACAGTGCAAACGGAATGCTCATCCACAGAAGCCAGGGTCTTGATTTTCCCCATTTGGAATTGGTCCTTTCTACAATGACACCCATGACCAGATCGGAAAATCCATCAAAGCATCTGGAAAGTAACATTACCAGTCCTACTGTTGCTGCGCTTATCCCCACATAATCTGTGTAAAACAGCGTCAGCAGTGTTCCGATCATTCCGAACACGATATTACACCCTACATCTCCTCCAGCATAACACAGCCCTGTTGATACCGAAGTTTTTTCTTCTCCATCTTATTATCCCGTCCCTTTCATTTCTTTTTCGTTTTTTTATTTTCGCTTTCCTTTTGATGATTCTATTTTATCGAAAATACGGGATTATCAAAGTATGAGAAATTTTAGTTTTTTCGGTATTATTTTTACCTGACTGTTAAATCTGTACCAAAGTTTTTCTGATTCTGATATCTCTACATCCTTCTTTTGTCCTATTTTTATGTTTCGTTGTTTTATTTTTTGGATACCAGTCCTGACTTTTTACCGAATCAGTCAATGCCTCTGCCGGATTGTAAAAAATAATAAGCAGCGGATGGAAACCTGCTTGTATCAGGGATGAGAATATCCGTCATCCTTCATATATGTATCAATATTTTCTTTGGTAAGCACCTGGGAATCCAGAATCTCATCTTCTCCTGTTCCCTCTCCCTCCAGATCCTTCACAATATACCGGATGGTTTCATAACCGATCTGATAACCGGACTGCGCGCCAAGTGCCACAATACGCCCATCCTGAACCGCTTTCAAGGCATCTTCCTGAGCATCTACGGAAACAATGGAAATCTCCCGTCCTTCAGTTGCCTCTGAAAGCCCCAGAGCCGTCACTGCACTTGTGGTCATGATTCCGTTAAGATCCGGATATTTCCCCAGGATCTCATCCACATCCTTCTGGGAAACCCGCATATTACTGTATCCGCTCCGAACCATCTCAATGGTGATCCCAGGCTCTTTTTCCATATATTTTTCAAAACCGGTAACACGCATCCGGTGACCCGCCTGTTTAAAATCACCTGCGATCACACCGATCTTTCCTTTATGATCAAGCGCCTTTGCAAGCTGCTCACCCAGCTCATAACCCAGCTTTTCATTGTCAATACCAATATAAGGGATTTTTGAATCCTCTATGGGAGTATCACAGGCATATACAGAAATCCCCTTTTCTCTTGCAAAATTTAAATAATCTTCGCATTCATAGGAATCTATAGGAGAAACTGCTATCGCCTGGATATCGGTTTCAGAAGATCCCGGATCATATTTTTCTGAACCTCTTCTTCTGTTTCGGAATCCGGGGACAGAATCACCACATCTGCATGATATTTTTCTGCCGCATCTTTCATTCCGTCGCAGACAGACAACCAATATTCACTGCTTTTAGATTTTGTAACAACACCGATCGTTACCTGCTCTTCTTCTGTTTTCCTTGCAGAAGAAGAGCATCCGGAAAGGCTGCAAACTCCTATGACTGCCACCAGAATACAGATATACTTTTTTCTCATGAAGGATATGCCTCCTTTTCTTTTGCAGCTATATTTGCCACGGGAAAAAAAGACTCCGGAGCCTTTTTTCTCCGGTCCGGAGTCTTTTCTTATCTGGCAACGCAAGGTTTGCATTTGCATTTTACCAGAGTTTTCTGTAGATTTCTTTTACTTCCTCTTCTGTTACATCACGCATGGTATTCTGAGGACTTCCACTGTCCATGGCATCATGTGCCATTTTGTCGATTGACGTTGAAGAACTCTTCTTTATTGATACCGAACTGCTCCAGAGTCGGAGTATCCAGTTCATTTACAAGTGACTCTACTGCTTTCAGGAATTTCTCAGCCGCTTCCTGATCAGAATCAGTTGCATCCGCCACACCAATATCACGTCCCAACGCTCCGAATCTGTCGTATGCTCCGGGAAGCGCAAAGGTAAGGCACTCCTTCAGAAGCATGGCATTGGAAAGTCCGTGTGCTACATGGAACAGTGCTCCGATCGGACGGCTCATTCCATGAATAATGGTAACAGATGCATTGTTAAATGCGATTCCTGCCTCAAGAGCAGCTACAGACATCTGTACACGGGCTTCTTCATTCTTTCCGTCTTTGTATGCAACCGGAAGATATTTAAAGATTCTCTTTACTGCAGATACTGCAAAAGTATCGGAAAGTGTCTGTGCTTTTCTGGATGTATAAGCTTCCACACAGTGACAAAGTGCATCAAGACCTGTTGCTGCTGTGATCTTTGGAGGTGCAGTCATAGTAAACTGCGGGTCGATAATTGCAAGATCCGGCATGAGAACTTTGCCTTTAAGAAGCATCTTGATGTCTTTTTTGGTATCAGTGATAATCGTAAACTGTGTTGCCTCAGATCCCGTTCCTGCTGTGGTAGGGATCGCCGCCATTGGCGGCATCTTTACATCGATCACTTTTCCCATGTAGTCGGAAATGCTTCCACCGTTTACTACCAGTGAGCCGATGGCTTTCATGGAGTCAATGGGCTTCCGCCTCCCAGAGCTACCAGGAAGTCACAGTTCGCATCTTTATAGATCTGTAAGCCTTTTTCGATCATGGTATCTGTTGGCTCACCACAGATGTCAGAATAAATGCTGTATTCAATGCCCTGATTTGTCAGCGCCTTCTCAACTTTTGCACAGTTTCCCAGGTCGATCATTACTTTATCGGTTACGATCAGAGCTTTTTTACCAAGGAGTTTCAGTGCTCCTTCTGCCATGTCCAGTGCTCCGGAACCGGAAATAATTTCTCCAGGTACAATAAATTCTCTTGCCATTGTCAAAATCTCCCTTCAGTCAGTACAATTTTTTCATAATAGCAGCAGGTCTGCTGCCTGCTATTTACAACCCAGTATCAGTATCTCCGAATCCTTAAAACTCGGCGTCATGAAGCAGGTATATCTCTCATCCTCGCAGCGGTCTGTCTGCAGCCACGGATTTCCGTCAATGTGGCGGATCATCCAGCATGTATACATCTGATATCCAGGTGCAACTGCCTGCGGATGAAGCTCTCCTCCTGGAATTGCGGAAAAGCTCTCGTCTGTACTCTTAAATACCTGATCACCGACAAAGCTTGCTCCAAATCCTTCCGGATGATCAAATTTGAAAAAGTATGTCTCAGGCTGCGGATGTCTGTGCGGCAGGTATCCGGACCAGTTTCCTCTGTCATTGAGAACCTCACCAAGTACCATATTGGACTCCGGTGAAATGTCATGATCGAAGATGGTGTTTACTCTTCTCTTCGCAACATTTCCGAACTTGCCTACGCAGGAATATCCCCACGGAGCATCTTCCGGTTTGTAGAGTTTTGCACCGAAATCTTTCTCATTCTTTGTACACTGGACAAGGATCTGTGACTCCGCATTTGCCACAACTGCGATCTCAGTTCCTGTACATCCATGAACACACCAAGGTCCCTCTGTGAACACATCTTTTCTGGTTGCTGCTGCTTCGTTTCCGTTCCATTTATAGGTGATATTTCCGGAGAGGAGGAGAACTGCTGTCTCCTCACCCTCTCTTAAAAATGTTCTTGTCTCCCCTGCCTTCATACGGTAAACACGGATGTCCATCATCATGGCCTTGTACTCATTATCGTATGTTGTAAGAATCTTTTCGCCTTTTTCGTCATATTCCGGATAACCAAATACTTTACTCATTTTCTTACCTCCCAGATTAGTACAGTCTTGCCTCTTCACGGCCTTTCATAACTCCCTCGCAGGCCTTTCTTACACTTTCTTTCTCAGATGTTGTTGCGATTCCTACATCCCACCAGGACTCATATCCGTCTGTCATGGTCTTCGGGATAACCTTCAGATCAAAGAGGCATGCAATCTCCTGCTTTTTGGCATCTTCCAGAGCATCTACCAGTTCCTGGATAGTGCGGCAAGTATAAGTCTTCAGACCATAGCCTTCGCCAATCTTTGCATAATCTACAGGGATCAGGTCTCCGGTCGGTTTCTTGCCGTCTGTATAACGGAACTCTGTTGCAAGGCTTCCGATTCCGTGGTTCATCTCAAGGTTGTTGATACAGCCAAATCCGCAGTTATCAAATACCATGATATTGACTTTCTGTCTCTCCTGCATGATAGTCATGATCTCACTGTGGAGCATCTGGAAGCTGGAGTCTCCAACTACACAATATACTTCATTATCCGGCTCTGCAAATTTCACACCAAGGGTAGCGGCAACCTCATATCCCATACAGGAATATCCGTACTCTGCGTGATATCCGCCACGTTTGTCTGTTCTCCACATACGCTGCATACAGCTTGGAAGGGAACCGCCTGCTGTGATGATGGTTGCATCTTTGTCGATAGTTCTGTTGATCGCTGCAAGTGCTGCTGTCTGTGTGATCTTTCCGTTTGTAAGCTTTACATATTCCGGGATTGTACGAGGATCTCTTGCCTTGATCAGCGGCTCAAAATCATCTCCTGTGTACTCGATACTTCCAAGGCGCTCCATTTCTTTATCCCATACAGCTTTTGCTTTCTCGATCTCATCTGTATATGCAGATTTATATCCTCTTGCACGAAGCTTCTCCGCAAGTGCTTCTACGGTAGCTTTTGCATCGCCCACAGCTTTTACTGCATCCATCTTGTATGCGTGGAATCTGCAGTTGTTGATGCTTACAAACTGAACATCCTCGTTCTGGAACAGATGCTTGGAGCTTGTTGTAAAGTCAGACATTCTTGAACCGATAGAAATTACCACGTCTGCGTCTTTACCGATGATATTGGAAGCGTAGGTTCCTGTTACACCGATACCGCCAAGACAGTACGGATTGCCAGACTGGCAGGCACTCTTTCCGGCCTGTGTCTCGCCGAATGGGATCTTGAACTCTTCACAGAATTTCTCAACAGCTTCTCCAGCTTCTGAGTAACGGACACCACCACCAACAACGATAAGCGGCTTCTTTGCTCCTGCGATGATCTCTGCCACATCTTCAAGCTCTTCCTCTACTGCAACCGGTCTTGTGATCCTGTGTACTCTCTTCTTGAAGAAGTACTCCGGGAAGTCAAAGGACTCGCCCTCAACATCCTGGCAGAGTGCGATACAGCATGCACCTGTCTCAGCCGGATCTGTAAGAACTCTCATTGCGTTGATCAGAGCTGTCATAACCATCTCCGGTCTTGTGATCCTGTCCCAGTATTTGCAGACTGGCTTGAATGCATCGTTCGTACTGACGGCAAGGCTGCTGCTCTGCTCCAGCTGCTGGAGAACCGGGTCAGGCTGGCGAGATGCAAAAGTATCTGCCGGGAATACAAGAAGCGGAATATTATTTACAGTTGCTGTTGCACATGCTGTTACCATGTTTGCAGCTCCAGGTCCGATGGAGGAAGCGCATGCAATGATTTTTTTGCGGTTGCTCTGTTTTGCAAAAGCGGTTGCAACGTGGCACATGCCCTGCTCGTTTCTTCCCTGAAGAACCTTTAACTGGCCCGGGTTGGTATCCAGTGCCTCACCAAGTCCTACGGCAATACCGTGTCCGAAGATCGTGAAAAATCCTTCTACGAATTTTGTCTCCACTCCGTCCATGGAAACATACTGATTATCCAGGAATTTTACAATTGCCTGTGCAGTTGTCATTCTTACTGTCTTTGCCATTTTTTCCACTCCTTTTCTTTATACTCTTGCGATCATTTCGCCGAATTTTTCTTTTTCATCTTTAATAAATGCGTGAACCTCATCCGGTCCCGGAAGGGAATCAGAACAGTTGTTGCTCTTAACCATCATGGATGCCTCTGCTGAACCGAACTCCAGACAATCGATGATCTCCCAGCCCTGATACAGTCCATACAGGAATCCGGAGCCGTATCCGTCGCCGCCGCCGAAGCCTTTTCTTGCCTCAACCGGAAATGGCTTGATACTGAACTTCTGTCCGTCAACTGTGTAGGCTGTGGAACCCTTCATACCGTGTTTGATGACAACAATCTTTGCATTTTTTGCCTGCCAGTAAGCTGCGCTCTCCTCATCAGTCATACCCTCTTTGATCAGCTTCTCGGTAAGGTCAAACTCTTCTCTGGAGCCCATGATGATGTCAGCTTCCTTAGCTACGATGGAATAGTAGATGGAAATCTCATCTGCATTCTTCCAGTTGTACTCTCTATAATCAATATCAAAAATGATCTTTGTGTTTACTTTCTTAGCAAGCATAACCGCTTTGATCGCTGCTTCTCTGGAAGGGCTCTCTGCAAGAGCAGTTCCGGAAATGAGGATCGCTTTTGCATTTTTGATATAATCCTCGTGGATGTCGTCTACATGAAGCTGCAGATCTGCGATACGGTTACGATACATGAGGATACTGCTTTCCTTTGGAGAAAGCATCTCGGTAAAGGTAAGTCCCAGCTTCTCTCCGTTTGTACATTTTGTGATCTGTGAGGTATCGATTCCTCTCTCATCAAAATAATCTACAACATACTCACCGAACTGATCATCCGAAACCTTTCCGATAAATCCTGCTTTCAGGCCATGCTTGGTAACACCTACAGCGATGTTGCAGGAGATCCTCCTACAAATTTCTCAAACATATGTACCTTCTTCAGGGGTTTGAACTCCTCCTTTACCTGATCGTTGTAAGCAGGATTAAAATCAATGGCAACTCTTCCAAGGAGCACCAGGTCCATTGGTCTGGATTCATCAAATTCGATATACTTCATGATCTTACCTCCGTTTGTTTGATGGTTTATTTTTTACTTCTTTTTTGTGTGCTTTTTTGTTTTGCGTGCTTTTCTTTTATTCAGCGTGCTTTATTGCGTGTTTCTTATGATGTTAATATAGCACTGTTTTACAGTTTGGGCAAGTACTTCTTTTCATTTTCCTCTATTTCTGTTATTCTGTACAATTTTTGCAGTTTTCTTTTGTTTAAATTGGATATTACATTAATGTGCTTTTGTGTGTATGTAATTTTAGCACGCATTACGCACGCATTTTGATTTCTTTTTCCCATCAGCAGATTTTTCAGATTTTCTGCAGCAAAAAAGCCTGCAGTTTTTTTCATCCTGCAGACTTTCCTTACTTTTTTATATGTTCTTTCGTTTAATACGTCATTTAAAGGTTATATTTCGTTTTGATCTTGATATCTGTAAAGAGATATTCTCTCTCCGGCTCCTGTCCTTTTGTCAGGATATCCGCCAGGATCCTTGGCGGTTCATACCCCTGGACATATCCATTCTGGTCGATCAGAAAATCCACATGATCATTCTTCAGAGCCCGTTCGTTCTTCGGAGTCTG